>OOBW01000153.1_pt1 | contig 69868 bp, 56 predicted proteins | sample 1671701 | NCBI WGS metagenome assembly OOBW01 (sample SAMN06348183, study PRJEB24527) | human gut metagenome | biome: human gut; feature: ankylosing spondylitis patient; material: feces | host: Homo sapiens | place: China | collected 2015-10 | reverse complement strand
TCCTCCTGCTGCAGAAGTACTGGCAGTCCGGCCTCGCCGCCGGCGCCGTCAAGGAATAACACCCGACGACATGACCGACCACAATGGGCGCGGGCGAACGGTCCGCGCCCATTGTGTACCGTATGGCCGTAGCCGAGAAAGGGGGCCCATGCAACGATTCCGACTGCTGCGCATCATCCAAGCGCCGCCGGATGCCGCACATGCTTCCGCAATGCAACACAAGACCACGACCATATGAATACCGGGAGAACACATTCATCATGATGAAGAACACACATCGAGCATTCCGCTGGCCGCAGCCCCTGGAGGGGCAGCAGGCCCGTATCTGGTACGGCGGCGACTACAACCCCGACCAGTGGCCCGAGGAGGTCTGGGACGAGGACATCCGCCTGATGACCAAGGCCGGCGTCAACGTCGTGTCCGTCGCCATCTTCTCGTGGGCCAAGATCGAGCCGCAGGAAGGCGTATACGACTTCGATTGGCTGGACCGCATCATCGACAAGCTCGGCAAGGCCGGCATCGCCGTCGACCTGGCCTCTGCCACCGCATCGCCGCCGATGTGGCTCACCCAGAAGCACCCCGAGGTGCTGTGGCGCGACGAGTACGGCCACGTATGCTGGCCGGGTGCGCGCGAGCACTGGCGTCCCACCAGCCCGGTCTTCCGCGAGTACGCGCTCAACCTGTGCCGCAGAATGGCCGAGCACTACAAGGACAACCCGTATGTGGTCGCCTGGCATGTGAGCAACGAATACGGCTGCCACAACCGCTTCGACTACTCCGACGACGCGATGCACGCGTTCCAGCGCTGGTGCGAGGAGCGCTACGGCACCATCGACGCGGTCAACGAGGCGTGGGGCACGGCCTTCTGGGCGCAGCGCATGAACGACTTCTCGGAGATCATCCCGCCGCGCTTCATCGGCGAGGGCAACTTCATGAACCCGGGCAAGCTGCTGGACTTCAAGCGGTTCAGCTCGGATGCGCTCAAGGCGTTCTACATCGCCGAGCGCGACCTGCTCGCCGAGATTACCCCGGGCCGTCCGTTGACCACGAACTTCATGGTCTCGGCCCCCGGCACCGGTCTGGACTACGACGATTGGGGCTACGAGGTCGACTTCGTCTCCAACGACCATTACTTCACCCCCGGTGAGGAGCATTTCGACGAGCTGGCCTACTCCGCCTCGCTGGTGGACGGCATCGCGCGCAGGAACCCGTGGTGGCTGATGGAGCATTCGACCGGCGCCGTGAACTGGCGTCCGATCAACTACCGCAAGGAGCCCGGCCAGCTGGTCCGTGATTCCCTGGCGCATCTGGCCATGGGCGCGGACGCGATCTGCTACTTCCAGTGGCGGCAATCCAAGGCCGGTGCGGAGAAGTACCACACCGCTATGCTGCCGCACGCCGGCGAGGACAGCCAGGACTTCCGCGACGTGTGCGAGCTGGGTGCCGATCTGGCCACGTTGGGCGATCACGGGCTGATGGGCACGCGGCTGGCCAAGTCCCGGGTGGCCGTGGTCTTCGACTATGAGAGCCAGTGGGCCACCGAGCACACGGCCACCCCGACGCAGCAGGTCCGTCACTGGACCGAGCCGCTGGCCTGGTTCCGCGCCTTCGCCGACAACGGCGTGACCGCCGACGTGGTGCCGATCCGTGGGGATTGGGACAGCTATGAGGCGGCGGTGCTGCCGAGCGTATACCTGCTGGACGAGGCCAACTCGCAACGCGTCCGCGATTACGTGGCCAAGGGCGGCAAACTGTTCGCCACGTACTACACGGGCATCTCGGACGAGCGCGACCACATCTGGCTCGGCGGCTATCCCGGATCGATCCGTGACGTGGTCGGCGTGCGCATCGAGGAGTTCGCCCCGATGGGCGGCGACTTCCCCGGCGCGTTGGATCATCTGGATCTGGACAACGGCACCGTGGCGCATGACTTCGCCGACGTCATCACCTCCACGGCCGATACGGCCACAGTGCTGGCATCGTTCAAGTCGGAACCGTGGGTCGGCATGGACGGCTCGCCGGCGATTGTGGCCAACAGCTACGGTGATGGCTCCACCGTCTACGTCGGCTGCCGTCTGGGTCGCGAGGGCCTGGCGGCGTCGATGCCGGCGATGTGCGAGGCGATCGGCTTCGAGCTGCCGCAGTCCGACGGCCGTGTGATGCGCATCGAACGCGTATCCGAGGACGGTGCCGACCGGTTCGAATTCCTGTTCAACCGTTCGCATGATCGGGTGAGCGTGGAGACGGACGGCGAACCGCTGGTGGCTTCGCTCGGCCATGTCGAGGACGGTCGGGCCGTACTCAATCCGAATGGCGTCGTCATCGTCAGGCGCTGACGCCAACACCAACGCGAATGGGGAGGCCTCCGCATCGGAGACCTCCCCATTCGCTATATGTCGCTCTTCATCGCCGGTATGGGTCGCAATGCGGTGGGGCGCGTCGCACCCCACCGGCCGGCTGCATCAGCCCCTGTCACAGGGAGTCGGGAGCGGCGGAGAACCGCACGGCGGCCCAGCTGATGGGCGGCAGCGCGAACGACACCCGTCCGTCGGCGGCGTTCGCGTCGAGCGGCACCGGCACGACCGCATCCGGCTGTTCGGCCGTGTTCTGCCGGTGCGGATCGTCGTCATGCAGCATCATCGCATGGGTGACGCGCATGTTCGCCGCATCGGCCTGCGGCAGCCCGGACAGGTCCACCGACAGCGTGTGCGCGGCCTCGACGTCGCGGTTGACCACCAGCAGCAGACCCTCGCGCGCGTGCTCGTCCCACGTCACCACGGCCTCGACGGCATCCACGTCGCCATAGGCCTCGGTATGCACGGACGGGGCGTCGATTGCCGGCACGTACACCGTGCCCTTGGCGTGGTGCGCGGCCTCGGCGAACGGGTAGAACACGGTCTGCCGCCATGCGGGCCCCTGCTCCTCGGCCATGATCGGGGCGATGACGTTGACCAGCTGGGCGCGCGAGGCGGAACGGACCCGGTCGCAGTGCTTGAGCAGCGTGATCATCAGCGAGCCTTCCACCACGGCGTCCGCGGCCGAGTAGATGTCCTCCAGCAGATGCGGCGCCTTCGGCCAGGGCTCGGGATGCAGGCCCTCGCTGGCCGCGGCCTTCCACTCGGCCTCCTGCTGGTTCCAGACGTCCGAGTACCACACGCCCCATTCGTCGAAGCTCAGCGCGATGTCGTGATCGCCGTCATGCGCGGCCTTGGCATCGTCGGCGCAGTCGGCCACGGTGGCGATGAAGCCGGTCATGTCCTCGGAGGAGGCCAGATAGTCCTGCAGACTCTTGGCGCCGCGCTCGTAGTAGTAGGCGTGGCAGGAGACGAAGTCCAGATTGTCATAGGCCCGGGTGAGCACCGTGCGCTCCCAGGTGCCGAAGGTCGGCGTATGGGCGCTGGACGAGCCGCAGGCCACCAGTTCCAGTCCCGACTCGGCGAGTTTCATGGCGTGCGCCACCTTGTCCACGGCCAGCGCGTACTCCTCGGGCGTCATGTGGCCGACCTGCCAGGGGCCGTCCATCTCGTTGCCGATGCACCACATGCGGATGCCCATCGGTTCGGGGATGCCGTTGGCCACGCGGCGGTCCGCCAGTTCGGTGCCCGGCGCGCCGTTGACGTATTCCAGTTCCTCCAAGGCGGCCTTGAGTCCTCGGGTGCCCATGTTCACGGCAAGCATGATCTCGGTGCCGGCGCGTTGGCTCCACCGGTAGAAGTCGTCGATGCCCATCTCGTTGGTCTCGGTGCAATGCCAGGCCAGGTCGCGGCGGACGGGCCGGTTCTCGCGGGGGCCGGTGCCGTCCTCCCAGTTGTAGTTCGACACGAAGTTGCCGCCGGGGTAGCGCACGCAGGTCACGCCGAGCTCCCGGACCAGGTTGAGCACGTCGGCGCGGAAGCCCTGGTCGTCGGCGGTGGGGTGGTCGGGGTCGTAGATGCCGCCGTAGACGCAGCGGCCGAGATGCTCGACGAACGAGCCGAACAAACGGTGCGGCACGTCGGCTGTGGGGCGGATGCCCTCCAGGGAGGCGGTGGTGTCGGGCGCCGCGGCCGCGGTGGTGCCATCGGTCATGGGAACTCCTTTGTTTGCGTTACCGAATGTAGTGATGTGGTTTCATTATAGACGAAACACGCGGACTGTAATTTCCTTGAAATCATGGGGTTTCGAAGGTATGTCGCGTTTTGTGTTTGCGTAAACATTCAGTCTGTGATAATGTCATCCATGACATCAAGGATTCGCAACCAACGGATTCAAGATTGATACCTCATAAGGAAGGAAGAACGATGAAGTTCAATAAGCGCATCATTGCTCTGCTCGGCGCGGCGGCCATGGTCCTGCCGCTCGCGGCTTGCGGTGGCGGTAACGACGCTGCCGGCGACGGCGGCGAAGCCTCCGGCGACGAGCAGATCGAGCTGACCGTCTGGTCCTGGGACTCCACGCTGCCCCGTACCGTCGAGGGCTTCGAGAAGGAGAACCCGAACATCAAGGTCACCATCACCAATGCCGGCACCAACAAGGACGAGTACCAGGCGCTGAACAACGCGATGGAGGCCGGCTCCGGCGCTCCGGATCTGGCGCAGATCGAGTACTATGCGCTGCCCGAGTACGTGATCCGCGGCTACGTGCAGGATCTGTCCGGCTACGGCGCCGACGATTTCTCCGACTTCTTCACCCCGGGCACCTGGGCCTCGGTGGCCATCCAGGGCGGCGTCTACGCCCTGCCGATGGACTCCGGCCCGATGGCCTGGTTCTACAACAAGGAAGTCATGGACAAGGCCGGCGTGAACCCGGACGAGGTCCGCACCTGGGACGACTTCTACGAGGCCGCCAAGAAGGTCCGCGCCACCGGCTCCTACATCACCTCCGACTCCGGCGACGCCGGCTTCTTCGACTCGATGACCTGGCTGGCCGGCGCCACCCCGTTCGAGACCGGCGAGGACGGCACCTCCGTCAAGATCAACCTGACCGGCGACGACAAGGTCCAGTCCTTCATCGACTTCTGGCAGAAGCTCATCGATGAGGACCTCATCGACACCAAGACCGCCGGCTGGACCGACGAGTGGAACCGTGGCCTGAACGACGGCTCCATTGCCTCCCTGCTGACCGGCGCCTGGATGCCGTACAACCTGCTCTCCGGCGCCCCGGACGGCGACGGCAAGTGGCGCATCGCCCAGATGCCGACCCTCGACGGCTCCGAGACCAACTCCGAGAACGGTGGCTCCTCGCTCGCCGTCATCAAGACCGATGACGAGGCCAAGGCCGAGGCCGCGTACAAGTTCGCCGAGTACGCCTGCCACAACGCCGACGGCGTCGGCGTGCGTGTGGAAGGCGGCGCCTTCCCGGCTGATAACGAGACCCTCGCCTCCGAGGACTTCCTGAACATGACCTCGCTGACCGATTCCGAGGGCAACGCCCACGAGTACTTCGGCGGCCAGAAGTTCAACGAGGTCCTGGCCAAGGCGGCGGCCAACGTCTCCACTGGCTACAAGTTCCTGCCGTTCGAGGTGAACGCCCGCAACGTCTACGCCGACCATGCCGGCGGCGCCTTCACCGACAAGTCCATCACGCTCGAGGAGGGCATCGCCTCCTGGGAGACCGCGCTCAAGGAGTACGCCGAGCAGCAGGGCTACACCGTCGAGTGAACGAATCCTCGCAGCAATAACTGAATACCGATGAGGCGGCCCGCACCTGATACCGGTGCGGGCCGCCTCGTTTGTGGTGCGCTGCGGGACAGGGCCGCGGGATATGGGAGGCGTCGGCGGACGGCGGGAATTCGGTGTGCATACCGCGGGTGGTGGTTCCGCATCCAGCCGGATGCCGTACACTACATGGTGCACACGGGCCCGAATGGTGCAGCAGGGCCGTAATACGTTGAAGGAGCGGGTATGACGCGTGACGGGGGAGCCTGGCGGCGGATGCGCCGCATCACGGCGATGGGACTCGGCGCCGCATTGCTGACGCTGGCCTCCGGATGCGCGGCCGCCGCCGGTACGCGCACCGTGATCACCGTGTGGTCCTGGGAACCCAGCATGCGCGCCGTCATCGAGGACTTCGAACAGGCCAACCCGGATATCCGCGTGGAACTGGACGCCACCAGCGGGTACACCAACCTCAACCGGTTCATTCAGGACGGCTACAACCTGCCCGACGTGGTGCAGCTGGAGTACTACGCCCTCGGGCAATACGCGGTCAGCGGCCAGCTGCTCGACATCACCGACCGGGTTGCGGACTACGCCGGGCAGTATACGCCGGGCACCTGGTCCTCGGTGCAGCTGAACGGCACCATATACGGGCTGCCGATGGATTCCGGCCCCATGGCGTTCTTCTACAACGAGGATGTGTTCCGCCAGGCGGGGGTCGACGCCGCGTCCATCCGCACCTGGGACGATTACTACGAGGCCGCCAGGAAGCTCAAGGAGATCGGCGTGTACATCACGGCCGACGCCGGCGATGCCAGCTTCTTCAACGCCATGGTCTGGCTGGCCGGAGGCCGTCCGTTCCTCACCTCGGCCGACGGCAAGGAGGTGACGGTCTGCCTGGACACCGACGCCGGTGTGGCCCGGTTCGCCGCATTCTGGCAGCGGATGATCGACGAGGGACTGGTCGCCACCAACCTGACCACATGGTCGGACGAGTGGAAGGCGGCGCTCGGCGCGGGACAGGTGGCGTCGCTGTTCTCCGGGGCGTGGATGCCGTCCCTGCTGCTGGCGGATGTGCCCGGAGGATCGGGATTATGGCGGGTGGCCACCATGCCCACCGAGAACGGCATACCGACCAACGCGGAGAACGGCGGATCGGCGATGGGCGTGCTGCGCTCCACCCGTAAACCCGAAGCGGCCTTCCGGTTCATCGACTATGTCTGCCATGATGCGCAGGGCATCGCCACCCGCGTGGCCGGCGGCGCCTTCCCCGCGGACAACGCCACGCTGAACGACGAGGAGTTCCTGAGCCGGACCACCATCACCGACTCCCGCGGCATCGACATCCCGTACTTCGGGGGGCAGCGGTTCAACGAAGTGCTCGCCCAGGCCGCGCGCGAGGTGTCGGTCGGCTACCAGTACCTGCCGTTCGAGGTGTATGCGCGCAGCGATTTCAGCGACACCGTCGGCACCGCGTACCGTTGGTCGGCCAAGGCGCTGCGGTACAGCACCGCCAAAGCCCGTATCGAGGCGGGGGAGCGGACCGCGGACGGTAAACAGATTACGCTGCCCGAAGACCCCGGGCAACGCGTGAGCATGATGGACGGCGTGGCCCTCTGGCAGCGCGACCTGCTGGAATACGGCACCAATCAAGGGTTCACGATGAGCAGCGCCTCCTGACGGCTTGGAACCACCCGGAAGCCGGATCGCCGCCGTCGGGGTGCCGGTGCCGGGCCGCGTCGGACGTTTTCGGACGTTGTCAGACGTTGCGGGCGTGGATCTTGGCCATGCCCTTGAAGATCAGATCCGGGTCGTAGACATCGATCAGATCGGTGTCGTCCATGAACACACGGCCCAGTCCGCCGGTGGCGATGACCTGGAAATCCTCCCGGATCTCCTCTCGGAACTGCATGATGGTGCGCTCGATGCCGCCGAGGAAGTTGTAATACAGGCCCGCCTGCATCGCTGTCTTCGTGCCGGTGGCCAGAATCGAATCCGGACGGGTGATCTCCACCTCGGGCAGCTGCGCAGTGCCGGTCCACAGCGCGGCGGCGGCCGTGCGCAGACCCGGGGAGATCAGCCCGCAGGTGATCGTGCCGTGCGCATCGACATAGTTGAACGTGGTCGCCGTGCCGAAATCGGCCACCAGCGCAGGCCCTCCGTACACGTAGTAGGCGCCGGCGCAGTCGGCCAGGCAGTCGGCCCCCAGCGACTTCGGGTCGTCGATGCGGATGTTCATCCCCGACTTGACCCCGGGGCCGACCACCATGGGGTCGATATCCAGGAACTTGACGATGCTGGCACGGAAGGAATGCATCACCTTCGGCACCACGGAGGCCACGATCACGTCATCCACATCCTGCGGCGAGTACCCGCTCATCCGCAGGAACTCGGTGATCATCAGACCATACTCGTCCGAGGTGTGATCCGCTTTCGTGGTGATCCGGTACGTGCCCACGATCCGCTCCCCCTCAAGGAAACCGAGCACGATATTCGTATTGCCGATGTCCACTGCAAGTAACATGCCTCCATCATACCGGTCCGGACATGGGTCGGGTCTACAATGGTGCGCGGTGGACGACCCGGATGGGCGGCCAACCGCAACAAACGAATCACAGCATCACCATACGCAACGCATAAGGATTGTCATGGCTGAACATCCAGGTGCGCACGGCCGGACCGGCGCAACCTCATCACCAACAACACCCGCATCGCCGATCAGCGAAGCCAGCACGGACGCCTCGCTCAACGCCCGCGTCAGAACGCCGCATCGCCGTCCGTGGGCGTGGCTCGCCGTCGCGGCCGTGGCCGTGGTGGCCGTCGTCATCGGCATCATCGCAATCGTCAACCGTCCCGCAACACAGCAGGCCGGGCGACGCGACACCGTCACCATCGGGCTGAAACTCGCCCCCACCAACCTGGACATCCGCAACCAGTCGGGGTCGGCGCTCGACCAGATCCTCATCGGCAACGTGTACGAAGGCCTCGTGGCCCGGGACGAGAACAACCAGGTCGTGCCCGCGCTCGCCGCCAGCTGGGAGGAGAGCGCGGACGGACTGACCTACACGTTCCACCTCAACGAGGGCATGCGCTTCTCCAACGGGGACGAACTCAACGCCGACGACGTGGTCTGGTCCATCCAAGAACTGGTGGACAAGCAGTACCATGACGCCAGCTCGCTGACCAACTTCGACTCGATCACGGCCGTCGACCCGAACACCGTGGAGCTACGCCTGAGCGCGCCGAACTCCAACCTGCTGTGGACGCTCGCCGGACGCTGCGGCCTGGTCTTCGACCAGGATGCCGAATACGACATGAAAACCGAGGCCATCGGATCCGGCCCATATCTGGTCAGCGAGTTCCGCGCCAACGACTCGATCACGCTGAAGGCCAATCCGAACTACTGGGGTGAGCATCGGGCGGCGACTGAAACCGTGGTCGTCCGGTATTTCACCGACGACAACGCGGCCGTCAACGCCCTGGCCTCCGGCGACGTGCAGGTGCTGGCGCCGATCAGCGAGAACCTGGCCGGCCAGTTCGCCGATGACCCCGACCACTACACGGTGCAGGCCGGCGACGGCACCGACAAGTACGTGCTGGCCTTCAACGGCGCCGGCGAACACACCGCCGATTCGCGCATCCGGCAGGCCATCCGGTACGCCATCGACCATGAGGAGCTCATCGCCTCGCGCGGCGGCGCCGACGCGCCGCTCGGCGGGCCGATCCCCTCTCTCGACCCCGGATATGAGGACCTGACCGACCTGTATCCGCACGATGTGGACAAGGCGCTGGAGCTGATGGCCGAAGCCGGGTACGGGCCGGACAACCCGCTGACGCTGCGCCTGGAATACTCGAACACCTACGGCACCGACCTGGGCGACCAGCTGCGCTCGCAACTGGCACAGATCGGCATCGACCTGCAGGTGGAGGTGGTGGAGTTCTCCACCTGGCTGCAGGACGTGTACACGAACAAGGACTACGACCTCTCGCTCGTGGACCACAACGAAAGCCACGACTTCTACCAGTGGGCCGACCCGGAGTACTACTACAACTACGACAACGCCGAGGTCCAGAACCTGTACGCGCAGGCGCTCGCAGCCACCGATGACGCGGCTCGCGACGACCTGCTGCGGCAGGCGGCCCGGATGGTGTCCGAGGACGCGCCCGCCGACTGGCTGTTCAACTACCGCATCACCACCGCCTGGGTCAACGGGGTGCAGGGCTTCCCGGTGAACCTCAACCAGACCCAATTGCCTTTGTGGAATCTGGCGTACGAAAGCGAGTGACCGATGAGGTTTGTGCTGCGGCGACTGCTGCTGTTCGTGGTGGCGTTGCTGGCCATCTCGGTGGCGGTGTTCGCCATGCTGCGCGTGCTGCCCGGCGATGTGGCCGCGGTGATGGCCGGCGTGAACTCGCCGCCCGAGCGTGTGGCCCAACTGCGCGCCGAGCTGGGGCTTGACCGGCCGCTGGCCGTGCAGTACCTGGACTGGTGCGCGAACCTGCTGCACGGCGACCTCGGCGCCTCCATGCTCACCGGCCGTTCGGTCAGCGAGCAGGTGGGGGTACGGGCCGCCATCACCTTCCCTCTGATCGCGTTCGGTCTGCTGATCGCCCTGGTGATCGGCATCCCGCTGGGGTGCGCAGCCACCTTGGCCCGCGGGCATCGTGCTCGCGCCGCCTACCGGCTGATCTCCATCATCGGCGGAGCCATTCCCGCGCTGTGGAGCGGTATGCTGCTGATCCTGCTGTTCGGCCGCGGCGTGGGGCTGGTCGGCATCCTGCCCTCGCAGGGTTTTCCGGCCGCGGGCTGGGGCGCCCCCGTCCAGGCGCTGACCTCGCTGGTGCTGCCCGCCTTGAGCGTGGGCATCATCGTGGGCGCCGGCCTGATGCGGTACACGCGGTCGGCGTTGGGCGAATTCGCCTCCTCCGGGTACATCGAGATGGCGATGTCTTGCGGCATGACCCGCACGCAGGCGGTGCTGCGGGTGGGCCTGCGGCTGGCCATGCCGCAGATGGTGTCCGTGGTGGGACTGACCTTCGCCGAGATGATTACCGGCGTCATGGTCATCGAGAACCTGTTCGCCCTGCCCGGTCTGGGCACCGGTCTGGTGACCGATGTGGGTAACCGCGACCTGATCGCCGTGCAGGGCGAGCTGTTCATGCTCGCCGCGTTCTTCCTACTCATCGGTCTGCTGGTCGACCTGGCGCATCGGGCCTTGGACCCCCGGCTCAAGGCGTCCATCAGCGGAAATGAGGTGTCCGCATGAAGGCTGCAATCGGTTACGCCGCCACGGTAGTGCGGTCGATGTGGCGGCACGCCGGCGGCCGGTTCCCGCTGGTGGTGCTCGGCCTGTGGGCGGCGATATCGGTGGTGTCGCTGTTTTGGACGCCGCAGCCGCTGATGCGGACCGACGGCTACCACACCTGGCAGTCGCCCTCCGCCGAGCATTGGCTGGGTACGGACGGTACCGGTGCCGACGTGTTCAGTTGGCTGATGGCTGGCTCCCGCACGGATCTGCTCATCGTGATCCTTACGGTGCTGGTCGCCGCCGCGCTCGGGCTGCTGTTCGTGGCCGCCATGGTGTCGCGGCATACGGCGTTGGCCGGCGTCTCGGTGGTGGTGGTCGACGCGCTGATCTCGATCCCCACCGTGCTGATCGCCCTGGTGCTGGCGGTGCCGTTGGGCGCTTCGATTGCGGTGATCGTCATCGCCTGTGGCTTCGGATACGGGCTGAACTTGGCCCGCGTGGCGCGTCCGCAGGCCCTGCTGGCCGCGCAGTCGGATTACGTGGAATCCGCGGTGTCCAACGGGGCGTCGGGCGCGTATGTGTTCTTCCGCCATATCGTGCCGAATATCCTGCCGGTTATGCTGGTGCAGCTGTCGCTGTCCGCGGGAACCGCGGTGCTCGCCGAATCGGGGCTGACCTATCTGGGCGTGGGCGTGCCGTCGGGCACCCCCAGTTGGGGGCATTCGCTGGCCACCACCGTGCGGTTCATCACCGTGTATCCGTTGACCGTGCTGTGGCCGGGACTGGTGGTGACCGTGGCGGTTGTGGCGTTGAACCTGTTCGGCGACGCCCTGCGCGATGCGATCGACCCGGTGACGAATCCGGAACTGCGGCGGGCCGCGGGCGCGACCCGCATGGAGGAGGACGGCCATGGGCGTTGACATTCGCGATCTGCGCATCGCCATCGGCGGCAAGGAGATCGTTCACGGCGTCGACCTGTCGATCGGCGATGGGGAGCGCGTGGGACTGATCGGGTCATCCGGTTCGGGCAAGTCGATGATCGCCCGCGCGATGCTGGGCCTGTTGCCGCCGGATGTGACGGTGGCCGGCTCGGTCATGCTCGGTGGCGCGGAGGTCATCGGTGCCGCCGACCGCACGCTGGCCGATCTGCGCGGCCGGTATACGGGCATGGTCTTCCAGAATCCGGGCGCCTCATTGAATCCGGTGCTCCCCGTGGGCAGGCAGGTCGAGCTGCCGTTACGGCTGCACTACGATCTGACCCGTTCCGAACGCGTCGAGCGCGTGAACGCCATGCTGGCCAAGGTCGGTCTACCGGCCGACGTCGCGGCCAAATTCCCGCACGAACTCTCCGGCGGACAGCGGCAGCGCGTCGGCATCGCCACCGCGCTGATCACCTCGCCGCGGCTGATCGTGGCCGACGAACCGACCACAGCGCTCGACTCGATCACCCAGCGGCAGATCGTGGACCTATTGGTGTCCCTGGTCGATGAGGCGGGCGCCTCGATGCTGTTCATCACCCATGACTTCTCGGTGCTGACGCGTGCCACCACCCGTTGCGTGGTGCTGGACGAGGGTTCGGTGGTGGAAACCGGCGAGACGGCCGCGATGCTCGCCGCGCCGCAGGACGAACGGACCGCGCGGCTGGTGCGGGCGGCCCGAACCCTGACCCTGCGCGCGTCGCGGGAAGGTGCCGATCGGGAGACGGACCGCGGCGCAGCGCCCTCAGACGATGCAACAGCGGACGAACACGAAGGCGAGGCATGAGCATGGCGAATGACGTGGTGCTGCAGGGGAGCCATATCGGCAAATGGTTTGGACGGCGGTCCGAGCGTCGGCAGGTGCTGTTTGACGTGTCGGTTGCGGTGCATGCGGGGGAGTGCCTGGCCGTGATCGGCGGTTCCGGATCGGGCAAATCCACGCTGACCCGCATCCTGCTGGGATTGGAGACCGCTGACGCCGGAACGGTGACATACCAAGGCGCGGATGTGACGTGCGGCTCCCGTGCCGCCGGTTATCAGGCGTTGCGCCGGGATTCGGGACTGGTGTATCAGGATCCGTTCGCCTCGCTGAATCCGCGGTGGACGGTGGCGCGTTCGGTGGGCGAGCCGTTGCATCTGCGCCACCGCGGCATGGGCTCCGATGACGTCGCCCGCCGTTGCGCCGAAGCGTTGGACACGGTCGGTCTGGAGCCCTCGACGTTCCTGAACCGGTATCCGGTGGATCTGTCGGGCGGACAGGCGCAACGTGTGGCCATTGCGCGCGCCATCGTCAACAATCCCAAGGTGCTGCTGGCCGATGAGCCGATGAGCGCCATCGATGTGGCGGCACGCGTCCAGATCCTTGAGGCGTTCGCCGCAATCCGCAGGCGGACGCCGGATATGGCGCTGATCGTGGTTTCCCATGATCTGGGCGTCGTGCAGCATCTGGCCGATCGCATCGTGGTCCTGCACGATGGCCGCGTTGAGGAGGAGGGGCCGACGGATCAGCTGCTACGCAATCCGCAATCCGAATATTCGCGGACGTTGATCGAGGCGGCGTCATAGGGGTTCGCACTACCTCGGGTTTCGCGGAGACGCCCCTTGGAAAACGGCGGTTGAATCAGAAAACCTCGAAGTAGTGCGAACTATGGTCGGATCATCACCACCTCGTCGCACCACTGCGCGGCCAGCTCCTCATCGTGGGTCACCACGAGCACGGCTTTGCCGCGGTCGGCCAGCGTGCGCAGCAGCGCCCCGACCTGACGCATATGCTTGAGGTCCAGGCCGCTGGTCGGCTCATCCAATACGATGAGCTCCTTATTGCACATCAACGCCGATGCGATGGCCGTGCGCTGCTTCTGCCCGCCGGACAGACTCATCGGATGCCGGTCGGACAGCTCCATCAGATCCAGATCGGCCAGAATACGGTCGGCGGCCTGCAGAACATCCTCGGGTGCGTCGAATTCGTCACGATACGGTGTGGACAGCAGCAGCTCGCCGCGTACCGAGTCGGCGAACAGCTGATAGTTCACGTCCTGCATGACCAGGAACCCGTGACGCGTCAGCTCGGAAGGTGAGGCCGTCTCGCCGTACCGGAGTATGCTGCCGTCCAACGGCTTGGCCAGCCCGACCAAGGTGCGTACCAGCGTGGTCTTGCCGGCGCCGTTATGCCCCATCAGCCCCACGATTCTACCGGCGTGCAATGTCAGGTCGGGGATTGTTCGGCTGAACGCGGCGGCATCGGGGCGGCGTCTGCGGAACCGCCCGAACACGCGGGTTTCACGGTATCCAACAGTCAGTCCGCGGGTTGCGATCACCGCAGTGCCCGAGGCTGACTGATCCTGAATAGTACCGTTCGCCGGCAAGGGGGCGGCATCGGTTCGCGATTGGCCGGCATTCGCAACGCTCTGCCGCACCGCGGCATGGAACGGTGTCATATCCAACGCGCGCAGCCCCCAGCGTTCGCGCCGCCGTTCGGGCAAATCCCGGAACCGTTCGGCCGAACAGTCGAGTGCGATTCGGCCGGAATCGAAGAGCACGTAACGGTCGGCCAGGTCGACGCACCACGCCAAACGGTGCTCGGCCACCACAATCGTGACGCCGGAGGCCTTGATCTGCGCCAGCATGGCGTTCAGATCGGCCATGGCCTGGGCGTCAAGATTGCTGGTCGGCTCGTCGAGCACCAGCAGCCGCGGCCGCAGCATGCAGGCGGCCGCCACAGCGATCCGCTGCTTCTGCCCGCCGGAAAGATGGAAGATGCTCCGATCCAGCAGATGCGTGATGCCGAACGATGCGGCGACCTCCTGCACGCGCTCGCGGATCGCGGACGGCTCCCATCCGGCGTTTTCGCAGGGGAAGGCAAGCTCATCGGCTACGAACGCGTTGAAATACTGGGTTTTGGGATTCTGGAAGACGCTGCCCACCACAGCCGCGTACTCCTCGATTGAGGAATGGCCAGAGCGCAATCCATACACCGAACATGTGCCGGTCAAATCGCCGGTGTGGAACGTGGGGATCAGTCCGTTGAGCAGCCGGGTGAACGTGGTCTTGCCGCAGCCGCTCTGGCCGCAGAGCACCACGAATTCGCCATGGGGAATCGTGAGCGTAACGTCGTCCAGCGCCGCTGGGATGACGGGTGGCGTATCCGCGGATTGGGCGGTGGCTGCGGTTTGGTAGCGGAATGCGATGCGATTCGAGTCGATGACGATGTGGTTCATGTCGATGGGTGGGGTGGGACTGTTGCTCATAGCACTCCTGTCAGGAAGAGGATGAGCGGCAACGCGCAGAGGATCATGATCGCCCAATCCGGTATGCCGATGCGGATATCGGTCATGCTGGTGTGGCGGCCCGGATTGCCCAGCCCCTTGGTCATGGCTGCCACGGACAGATCCTGCGCCACCACGGTGGCGTTCATCAGCAACGGCACGATGATGTACTCCAATGACTGCGCCGGGTGCCGCAGCGGCGAACCGCCTCCGGAGGGTATGCCGCGCAGCGCCATAGCGTTGCGGATATGCCGGTAGTCCTCGCGCAGAGTGGGGAAGAACCGGATGACCACGATGCAGGGGATGATGACGGCTTCCGGAACGTGCATGCGGCGCAGCGCCGCCGTGAACTCTCCGGGACTGGTGGTGGTGAACGCGAATGCGCCGGTGATCAGGCAGGGCAGCAGCATGCGGATGCCGACGGCGATCATCGGGAAAATGGCCAGCCATGCGCCCCGGCCCTCAGTGGGCGGTTCGATCAGGCTCAGTGCCAGCAGCGCGCCGTAGATCAGTGTGAATCGCACGCCCGAGCGGATTCTGCCGGACAGGAACAACGGCAGCAGGAACAGTGCGGTGAGCAGCGCTTCGGTGCGAGTGTTCACATGGCAGAACAGCAGCAGGTTCGCCTCCAGTAGCAGGAACAGTTTGGCGCGCGGATCCAATCGGAGCCGATGCCTGCCGTCAAACCCGGAACGCGCGGCGACGCCGACCGCGGTATGGTCCGCAGCCGGCGTCATCTCAGATGTGCCGATCAAATGATGCCCGCCTTGGCGAAATGCTTGCGCATCATGCGCTGGCCGAACCAGCCGCCGATGAGCGCACAGATCAGGACGGCCGCCATGGCCAGCCAGAACGATCCGGTGTTCACCTGGGCGAACACGCCGTCGATATAGGCGGCGTCCTTGCCTTTGGCTTCCAGGGAGGCCACGTAGGCGTCCTTCATGAACCACAGCGGCAGAATCGGTCCGGTCAAGCTATAGGAGAACACCACATAGCTGATCAGAATGCCGATCTTGCTGCGGTACTTGCCTACGGCCGCAATGAGGTCGGCGGCCACGGCGCACACGATGTTCGCCAGGAACGCCAGTACGAAATGCCCGGATACCAGGAAGAACAATCCCATGACCAGACCCATGACGGTGATGCCGCCGAACTTGCCGAGACGGGCGACCAGCAGCATGTACACGCAGCCGGCGACCAGCGCGCACAGCGCCGGCAGCAGAATCGAGCCGAATCCGGCGAAGATGATGGCCGAAGCGAACGTGCAGACAGCCACAAGCACGAAATAGATGGCGGTGAACACGCCGATCGTAATCAGATCGGGAATGGAAAGAGCGGCGAACCCACGGGGCTTGCTGGCGGTGTCAGAGGCGGTGCGCTGTGCGTCGGTCATGGTGGCTCCTTCGTGGGCTTCCCCGCACCCCGGGGAGGGGCGGGTGTGCCGGATTGGTGACGGATGGTCATCTGGTTGTCAAGGTAACGAACGAACACGGGAAAAACAAGACTGTTCTTTTGGGTGGAAGTATGCGATAATGCGGCGATTTTGCGGCAGATGTCTGGTATCGAACCCTTCTGCGCCTCGCTGCGGCGTTCCCGAGTCTCACGAACCGGTCCGCGAGCACGGCGACTTATGCCTGTGGGGCATCGCGGTGTCCCTGGATCCCCGGCGCGGACGTAATCGTTGCATCGGTTGATTTCGGCGGGATGCGCGTGTCCTATAGATAGTTTCGGCGGGCGCCGCTAATATGTAAAACGAGCAAACTAAAACGGGGCGGTGCCGATGCCGCTCCGGATCCTGCAACGACGCGAAGGGAACCAAGATGCGGATCTATGTGGACATTAACGCCGAACGTGACGGCGACGGCAGCCAGTCGCGTCCATTCCGACACATCGACGATGCGGCGCGCATCGCCATGCCCGGCGACGAGGTGCTGGTCGCCCCCGGCATCTACCGCGAATACGTGAATCCCCGCCACGCGGGCACCGAGGACGCGCGCATCACCTACCGCAGCGTCGAACCGCTGGGCGCGGTGATCACCGGCGCCGAACGGGTGCGGGACTGGGAACCGTATCAGGGCGACGTGTGGGTCGCCCGCATTGACAACACGGTGTTCGGCACCTACAACCCGTACACCACCTACGTGTACGGCGACTGGTACTTCGCCGGACGCAGCAAGCACACGGGCGCGGTCTACCTCAACGACAAGATGATGTATGAGGCCGCGAGCGTTCAGGCCTGTCTCAAGGCCGAGCCGTCGGAAACCTCCTGGGAGCCGGAGGCCTCCGTCTACCAGTGGTATGCGGAACAGGACGGCGGCCAGACCGTGATCTACGCGAACTTCCAGGGGCGGAACCCCAACGAGGAGAACGTGGAGATCAACGTGCGCCGCGAATGCTTCATGCCGTCCGAAACCGGGATCGGCTACATCACGGTCAGCGGCTTCACCATCACCAAGGCCGCGACCACATGGGCGCCGCCCGCCGCCTACCAGGACGGCATGATCGGCCCGCACTGGTCCAAGGGCTGGATCATCGAGGACTGCGAGATCAGCAACAGCAAGTGCGCGGGCATCTCGCTGGGCAAATACTACGATCCGGACAACGACCACTACTTCACCACCCGGCATGTCAAGAGCCCGACCCAGATGGAGCGCGACGCCGTCTGCCGCGGCCAGTACCACGGCTGGCTCAAAGAGAAGGTCGGCGGGCACATCATCCGCCGCTGCAACATCCACGACTGTCAGCAGGGCGGCATCATCGGACGCATGGGCGGCGTGTTCTCGCTGATCGAGGACAACCACATCCACCACATCAACAACATGATGGAGCTGGGCGGTGCCGAGATTGCCGGCATCAAGATGCACGCGGCCATCGATGTGACGATCCGGCGCAACTGGATCCACCACTGCACGATGGGCATCTGGTGCGACTGGGAGGCACAGGGCACGCGCATCAGCCAGAACCTGCTGCACGACAACCAGCGTCCGACATTCGCCAAGCAGCTCAAGGGCGGCATGATGAGCCAGGACCTGTTCGTGGAAGTGGGACACGGACCCACCCTGATCGACAACAACATCCTGCTGTCCGACGCCACGCTGCGATTCGCCACCCAGGGCGTGGCCATGGTCCACAACCTGATCTGCGGCGCGTTCACCTGCGTGGGAGGGGGCACCGGCCCGCGCTACACCCCGTACCATATCCCGCACCGCACCGAGGTCATGGGGTTCATGACCATCCTGCACGGCGACGACCGCTTCTACAACAACATCTTCGTGCAGAAGTGGCCGGCGGAGCCGTTCGTCACGCTGCATGACAGCGATGACGGCAAGGACGAGGAGAACCGCGAGGTCGGCACCCATGTGTGGAACGGATACCCGACCTACGAGGAGTGGATCGCCATGTTCGACATGGACACTGACACCCCCGACATGGCCAAGCTCGATCCGGCGCACAACCATGCGCTGCCGGTCTGGTGCCGCGGCAACGTGTATTTGAACGGCGCGAAGGCGTGGAATCACGAGACCGACTGCCTGGTGGATGCCGAGCATCCGGTGAGTGTGGAGGCGACGGTCGGCGAGGACGATCGGCCGCGTCTGGAGACGAATCTGTATGACGTGCTGGGCGATTTCCGTGCCGGCATGGTCGACAGCGACGTGTTGGGCCGGGCGTTCGAACCGGAGCAGCGCTTCGAGAATCCCGATGGCACGCGCATCGTCTTCGACCGCGATTACTTCGGCGCACACCGCGGCGTGGCCGTGGCGCCCGGACCTCTGGCGGGTGTTGAGGAGGCTACGCGACCGTTGTGGTGAGAGGCAGGGTGCGCCCTACTTCGAGATACGGTCCTCGAACGGCCATTTTTCGCCAGTGCGAACGTATATCTCGAAGTAGGGTGCACCTCAGTTCGTGGTCTCTACGCGGGCCGTCTTCTCCGGCGTGATCGTCATGCTCTGGAAGCGGTGCTGCATGTAATCGTTGTCGAAATGCTTGGCATAGAACACCTCGACCGGCGAGTTCGGCTGCAGCCCGGACTCCCGGTCGTACCAGCACTCCAATGATTGCAGCGTCATCACGCCGTCGACCAGCATCAGCAGGGCGCACACCGTGGTGACCGCATACCGCCAGCGCCAGGGGATATGGTTGATCAGCCGCAGCAGCCACGGCAGGCAGAACCTGATCCACACGAATCCCAGCGCGCCCCACATGCACATGAACAGCGTGCTGGTGCGTCCGCCGGTCAGCGCGGCGATCGGATCGGGGAACAGGCCGAGGATCGTGAACCCGGAGTAATTCCATGCCACCGCGCCGAACGAGGTCTCCATGAACCAGCTGGTCGCCGCCTCGAACGCGCCTCCGATCACCGCCGACACCAGGAAGATGATGGCCGGATTGGCCTTGTAGAACCGGTTGAGCGCAATGGTCATCAGCGTGGCGCCGAAGCCGTAGATCGGCGAGAACGGGCCGAACAGCATGCCCGCGCGATCCTGGTAGTGCCCCGGATCCACAATCACCATGTGGTACACCGTCTCGATGATCAGGCCGATCACGCAGCAGACCGTGAACACCCAGAACAGGTTGAAGAAGTTCAGCGCAATGAATCCGCGACCGTCCTTGGCCCGTCCGAGCGTGCCGGCGGCCGCCTCGCGCTCCAGCTCCTTGTTGCGCTGCTGCCTGGCCAGTTCGCGCTCGCGGCGCAGCGAGGGATCCACCGTGGAGGCAATGACCAGCAGGATGGCGATGCGGATCAGCGGATCGGCCACATGCCCCTTGAAGCCCAGCAGCATGATGGTGATGATGCCGATCACGATGTTCAGCAGCACCAGCAGATAGGCGTAGAGCGCCGCGTGCCGCCTCCGGTTACGCAGCAGCGAGATGCCGAAGACCACGTCGGCCACGCTGTGCAGGAAGACCAGCACGAGCTGGATGACGGTCAATGTCACCGTGAGCGTGACATGGTGCGAGTGACTGACCGCATCGGTGCCGCCGGTGGCCAGCGCCCATATGATCAGCGCGCCGCACGCGAGCACGGTCGCGCCGCTGACCAGGCAGATGACGCCGTAGATCTTCATCAGCAGCGGGATCCGGCCGGTCGCGCTCGCCGGCGGATTCGCGGTGGGCGGATTGACGGATGGTATGGAAGCAGTGGATGACATGGGATCTCCTTCACGGCCGGTCATGCGACTCGGCGATGGGCTATGTCCTCCATTCTAGCCGCGGGCGGTGCGGGGCCACCCTCCTACGGGTGGCGCCGACACGCCGACGTAAGGCAGGCCTATCCGCGAATGGTGCCGGATTGCGCGACATATGGCGGATCGCGGCCAGCTTCGGGAGCTGGTGCGTCTGAGCCCGTGCGCATCGGGCACCGTTACGATGGGAGTGGGGAACGGCGAAAGGAGCATGCGATGGGTGGACGTCCGGACGCGGTGAAGGTGCGCGGCGCTCGCGTGAACAATCTGAGGAATGTGGACGTGGACATCCCTCTGGGCTCCCTAGTCGGCATCGCCGGTGTGTCCGGTTCGGGCAAGTCCTCGTTGGCGTTGGACGTGCTGTATGCGGAAGGGTCGCGCCGGTATCTGGATGCGCTGTCCACCTACACGCGCCGCCGCATGACCCAGGCGCGTCGTCCGCATGTCGACTCGATCAGCTACCTGCCGCCGGCGTTGGCGCTGCACCAGCGTCCGGGTGCGGGCGGCATGCGCTCGACCTTCGGCACGATGACCGAACTGTTGAACGTGCTGCGGCTGATGTTCTCCCGCCTGGCCAGCCACCGCTGTCCGAACGGCCATTACCACGCGCCGACGATCGCGGTGGCCGCGGAGTCGCCGATGTTCTGCGAGGAATGCGGGGAGCGGATTATGCCGCCGGGCGCCGAGGACTTGGCGTTCAACTCGACCGGCGCCTGCCCGCGCTGCCAGGGCACCGGCATCGTGCGCGACGTGGACGACGCCACCCTGGTCCCCGACGAGTCGCTGAGCATCGACGAGGGCGCGGTGGTGCCATGGCGCACGTTCGGGTTCAATGTGCAGCCCGACATCGTCCGGGAGTTCGGCGTGCGCACGAACGTGCCGTTCCGTGAGCTGACCGAGGCCGAACGCGAGATCGTGTTCAACGGGCCGGAGGAGAAGAAGCATATCGTCGTCACCTCGATGAAGGGGGTGCATGATCTGGATTTCACGTTCCGCAACGCGCGTCTGACCGTGCTCAAGGAGCTCGACCGCGCCGTCGACGAGAAGCGGTTCGCCAAGGTGGCGAAGTTCCTGGTGGAGCGTACCTGTCCGGATTGCGACGGCACGCGGCTCAGTGACGCGGCGCGTGCCCCGCGCATCGGCTCATACGGTCTGGCCGAGGTGACCTCGTGGGCGTTGCGCGACATATTGGACTGGGGCAAGGGGGTGCCTGCCATGCTGCCCGCCGATATGCGGGAGATGGCGGAGACGTTGACGGCCACGCTGCTTGAGATGGGCGGCCGTCTGATACAGCTGGGATTGGGATATCTGACGTTGGACCGCTCGTCGGCGTCGTTGTCGACCGGCGAGCGCCAGCGTGCGCAGCTGGCGCGCGCGGTGCGCAACGAGACCACCGGCGTGCTGTATGTGCTGGACGAGCCGAGCACCGGCCTGCATCCGGCGAATATCGAAGGCCTGATCGGCGTCATGCATGATCTGCTCGATGCCGGCAATTCGGTGGTGTTCGTCGACCACGACGTGCGTGTGCTGCGTGCCGCCGACCGGTTCATCGAGATGGGTCCGGGCGCCGGCCGTGAGGGTGGCCGCGTCGTGGCCCAGGGTACGCCGGACGAGATCGCCGCGAACCCCGATTCACGCATCGCCGGATTCCTGACCGGTCGCGAAGCGTCCGTGGTGCGCGAGCGTGCCGTGATCCCGCCGTTGCCGTCGGATTGGACGGGGCCGGTACCCGGCGTCGTCGGGGAGTTTGACGGGACGGGTAGTGTCTCGGACTCGGTTGGTGGGCGGAACCTTGCGATCGAGGCGGTATCCGATGGTGATGCGGGCCAATATGCGATTGGTGGCGAATCCGCAGCCGATCGCACATGGCTGCGTATGGCCACCGCGCCGATTCACACCGTGCGCGCCCTGGACGTCGCGATCCCGCGCGGGCGGCTCACCGCCGTCACCGGCGTCTCCGGCTCCGGCAAGACCACGATGATCCTGGAATCGCTGGTGCCGGCGATCGAGGCGTGTACGGAGGACCGGCCGCTGCCGGCGCATGTGACCTCGATCGACCCCGCGGGCGTCGAGCGCGTCCGCATCGTCGACTCGACGCCGATCGGCATCAACGTGCGTTCCACGCTCGCCACGTATTCGGGGGTGATGGATATGCTGCGTCGTGCGTTCGCCGCCACGGATGCGGCGAAGGCGCGGGGGTTCAAGCTCGCCGACTTCTCGTACAACACCGGGTCGCTGCGTTGCCCGCAGTGCGACGGCACCGGGCGCGTGGACCTGGACATCCAGTTCCTGCCCGATGTGACGATCCCCTGTCCGAGCTGCGAGGGGCGGCGCTACCGTCCGGAGGCCGATGCGGTGCGCCTGGCGACGCCGGGCCGCCCGCGGGGGTTGACGATGCCGCAGATGCTGGCGTTGAGCGTGGACGAGGCGTTGGCGGTGTTCGACTCGAAGAAGGATGCGGAGCGGGAAGTCGGGTCATCCACGTCGGATGACCCGGTCTCGCGGGACGACGTTGTGCGGGTCGGGTCGAGCGTGCGGGACGCCGACGCCGTGCCGGCCGGTCGCGGCGATCTCATCGCGCCGACGCTGTGCCGGCGCATCCATGCGGCGTTGGAGACCCTGTCGTCGTTGGGTCTGGGGTACCTGACGCTCGGCGAGGATACGCCGTCGCTGTCCGGCGGCGAGGCGCAGCGGCTGAAACTGTCGAACGAGCTGGGCAGGAGGCAGCACACGTCGATGTTCGTGCTGGACGAGCCGACCACCGGCCTGCACCCGTTGGATGTGCGCACGCTGATCGGCGTGCTGCAGCGGCTGCTCGACGGGGGTGCCACGATCGTCGTGATCGAGCATGACCTGGATATGATCGCCAACGCCGACTTCGTCATCGACATGGGCCCCGGCGGCGGCGAGGACGGCGGCCGCATCGTGGCGGTCGGCACGCCCGAGGATATCGCGGATAACCCTGATTCGCTCACCGGTCGGTACCTCAGGTCCGTGTTGTAGCGGCATCATCAGGCTACGCCGGGGTCGGCCGCCGGCCGTTGGCGAACAGCGGGGCGCCGTGTGTCATTGACTTCCTCTTGGCGTCGCGCTATCATCACTTCTATGGTTAGTTAGTTAAGTAACTAACCATAGAAGTGATGATAGCGACATCAGGGGTGGAGTCATGAACAAGATGAATACGAGCTCGGCTGGAGTCCGACTGATTGCAGGGCTGGCCATTGCAGTGCTTGCTTTGGGTGGCTGTAGTAGCGGGAACGGCGACGATAACGGTGCGTCGAACGCGGCATCGTCCGCATCGAAAGCGCCAAGCGAGTATGCCTACCAGCAGTACGCCGATGTTATCGCCAGCCTGCGGGATACCAGCACCATCGAGGCCGTCAAACAGATTCTGGCGGACGGCAGAATCAGTGAATCTGAATTGGCCCAGATCGCCACGGACTATCAGCAGTGCGTGGCCAAGGCCGGCGTCACATGGACTCCTGATGGGAACGGGTTGACGGGCACTTGGGGGAACGGCGGCATGATGACCGGCGATCAATCGCAAGACGTCCACGAGTGCGGAGCGGATACCGGATATGACGACATCACAGGGTTGTACGGGGAAATGGTGTGGAACCCGGACAACCTCTCCATCGAGGAACTCAACGCCCAGTCCTTGCAGTGCCTCAAGGATCATGGACTGATCGACGAAGGTATGAGCGATCAGGAATACGAGGACATGGTCGAGGGCGTGGAACCTGGTGCCAACGGTACGTATGAGGACTATCTCGGGCGGTACCTTGATGAGTCGAGCCCGGATTATGACGCGGGCAAGGCGGCGCAGATCACCGCATGCGGGGCGGCGTGAGACGGTTGCGGCGGCGACGAATCTCACACGAACGGGGAAGGCCATGGGACTGAACACACACAACAATCGGAAGGAATCAGAAGTCCGGCGTGCCGCGGTGTCGCCGTCGGTGATCGCCGTCATGGCCGTCATCGTGTTGGCGGTGGGAATGACGGGCGGCCTGCTGCTGGCATGGCGGCCGGTCCCGGATTCCCTGCAGCCGGCATCGACCGATGACAGAACCGTCGCAGCGGTGCAGGACACCTATGACGACGCCCGCACGGTGGACATCACCGTGCACACGGGGGCATCGCAAACCATCGCGGCCACCGGAAGCGGCATGATCACCGCGACCAGCTGTGAGCCCGGCGCTGTCGTTGCCTCCGGCACGGCACCGTTGTCCATCGACGAAACGCCGCAGCTGGCCCTGCATACGGCCGTGCCTACCTACCGTGATCTGCAATCCGGTATGCGCGGCGGCGACACGCAATCACTGAACGACGAACTGCGTCGGCTCGGATACGCCGCGCCGGTGGGGGACACGATGACCTGGGACACGATCCTGGCCTACAACACGCTCGCCTACAGTGTCGGAGCGGAACCTCTGACCGCGGAAAACGGGTGGGAGCTGCCGGTGGGATCCTACCTATGGTTGCCGGAAGTTACCGTCACCGTCACCTCGTGCCCGGCTGCGGTCGGCACAACAGTGAATCCGGGTGATGGGCTGATCGTCACCACGGCGACGCCGGGGTATGCCGAAGCGGTCATGCCCGATGCCGGATCGTTCCCGGGAAGCCGTTCGTTGCAGATCGACGGCACCGCCTACCCACTCGTCGCTCCCGACGGTGGCGGCATCATGACAATCACCGATACCAATCTGATCTCGGCCATCACTTCCAGCTCGACATACGCGCAGCTGCTGAGCGAGCGCGGCGGGCCTGAAGGCATGGGTGCGGATGGCGGCGACATCACTGTCAGCCTGCCGTGGACGCTCGATGAGACGGCAACCGTCTGGGACGTGCCACCATCGGCCCTGTATGACTTGGAACAGGCGGACGGTTGCGTGGTCTCCGACGGCGAACCGGTGGCGGTGACCGTGGTGGCGTCAGGGTTGGGACGCACCAAGGTGGTGACCCAATCGGCGAAGTCGTTGGGCGATGTACTAGTGGAGGGCAAGGGGCATCCGTCATGTCGATAAGCGGTCGGGGACGGATCGTAGACGCTCAGGTGCGGCCGAACCATGCGGAACCGTCGGTGACTTTGCAGCAAGTCGGGCATCGATTCGGACAACGGGTGATGCTGTTCCATGACGTGAACGTCACTCTGCAGGCCGGGCACGTCTATGCGTTGGTCGGGCCATCCGGCTCCGGCAAAAGCACGATGCTGTCGATTCTCGCCGGGTGGACGACGCCGACGGAAGGCGAGGTTCTGCGCCACGGAGTATGGCGGGTCAACTGGGTGTTCCAGAACCCCTGCGGCGTGGCGCGTCGCACGGCGATCGACCACGTTATGCTGCCCTATCTGGCGCAGGGCGTGACGGTTGAGTGCGCGGAACGCCGTGCTCGTGCATTGCTGGCCGAATTCGGGTTGGAACGGCTTGCGGACCGACAGTACCGCGAACTGTCGGGCGGTGAGGCGCAGCGCTTGATGTTGGCGAGAGGCGTGGCCTGCAACGCCGACCTGCTGCTGGTGGACGAGCCGACCGCCCAATTGGATATCCACACCGCAGACACCGTGAACGCCCGTCTGGGCGCGCTGGCCAGACGGGGCACGATCGTGGTGGTCGCCACCCATGACCATCGTACGCGGGACGCTGCCACCGATGTCATCGATCTGGAGGACTATCAATGAGCGCGAAACTGGAGCGGCATGCGTCATCGGCGTCTGCGCGGCCGGCGATGTGTTTGCGCGCCATATGGCGGGAGGCATGTCGCAACCTGCTGACCGGCACCAGCCGAACCGTAGCGCTGACGTTGGTTCTCGCGGCATGCATGATCGGTGCGATAACGGTCGACTGGCTGCAGATCCGCAATCTGGAGAGCAACGCCGCCGCATGGGTATCCGCAGGTGCCTCCACATACGTCATCACCGCGCCAGGACACATCGACGGCCAGACATGCAGCCGATTGCAGGCGGTGGACGGTGTGCTGGCGGCTGGTGCATTCCGGTCGGTTGACACCCGCACCGTGCTCGCGGCGTTCCCCTCCACGGGAGTGCCGACCTACCAGACCACGCCCAACGCCGTAACGGTGTTCGACATAGCATCGAACGACTTGCACGCCGACGGTGCATCCTCGTCGGCGCGCGGACTTGGAGACGGCATGGGTATCGTCCTTTCCGGCGAGGCCGCGGATCTGATCGGGGCCGATGCCGGCGATCGGCTGGCGCTCGCGGACGGTCGGCAGACCACTGTGACGGCGGTGTACGACTATCCCGACGACGGGCGGGCCTCCGGATACGGGTACGCGGCGCTCGAACCCGTCCCCGAGAACGGGATGTTCGACTCCTGCATGGTTGCAGCCTGGCCGATTCCCGACGATCTTGACGCGCTGCTGCGGTACACCGTCGGTGACGCCGAGCCCTCCGCAGCGGCGGATGTCAACGAATCCGACAGCTCGCAGTCAGTGGATGCAACAATCAGTCAGCTCAACGCCACGCTGGGTACGGTTCCGCCATCGGCATCGAGCTTCAGGCACCGGTCGACCGGTATGGCGTTCATCGTGGTGACGGTGGTGGCCCTGCTGGCGGCGGGCGCGTCGGCCTGGTCGCGGAGGGTTGAGCTGGCCTCGGCCCTGCACGCCGGCTACAGGCGTATCGCACTGATTACGCAACTGACGATGGAGACTACGGCCATCTGCTGTGCGGGAATGATGTTGTCACTGCCGCTGGCGGCGTATGCGGTTACCGCAAGCCAGACGGGCGATCGTCTGGCGATGGCGGTGGCATTGGCCCGCATCGTTGTGGCCGTGGACGCTGGGGCGTTGGTCGGCACTATGCTGGTTGCCGCCGGCGTGCGCGAACGGCTGCTGTTCCGGTTCTTCAAAGAGCGGTAGCATCATGGACGCATACGTATCGATTAGGCTTGATGATGGGATGCGGAACTGGAAGGGCATTCCGATCGGCACCGGGAACACGATGACAGATGGAGGAGCGAGGCATGCGGTTCGACTATTCGGGCGCTACGCCGTTGTATCGGCAGGTCGCCGAGCAGCTGAGCGATGCCATCGCCTCCGGTGCCTATGCGGAGGGGGACCAGATTCCCAGTACCACGGAGATCTCCGTGACCTATCAGCTCAACCCTGCCACGGTGCTCAAAGGCATGAACCTGCTGGTGGAACAGGGGCTGATCGAGAAGCGGCGCGGCATCGGCATGTTCGTGACCACCGGGGCGTTCCAGCGTGTACGCGAGGCGAAGCGGACGGAGTTGTTGTCCGTGCAGGTCACCCGGCTGGTGGACGATGCCAAGGCGTTGGATATCGATGTCGAAGAGCTGGTACACGCCATTGAGAAGGGGTATCGATGAGTATTGAAGTCCGTGAGCTCTGCCGGTCGTTTCACGGCGTGACGGCGCTCGACCACGTGAATCTGACGTTGGATGACGGTGTGATCTATGGTCTGTTCGGCCGCAACGGTGCCGGCAAATCGACGCTGCTGAGTATCATCGCCGCGCATGTGCTGCCCGACGCCGGATCGGTGACGATGGATGGCGTGCGCGTGGCAAGCGATGGTCCGTCATTGCGTCGGCTGACGTTATGCAACGAACAATGGTCGTATCCAATGTGGAAACGACTGGACGCGGTGATGCGGATGGCGGAACGCCGATACGGCGGTTTCGACCGGGATCTGGCCGAACGGATGCTGGCGGATCTGGGAGTGTCACCGCGACGGCGATTCCATCAGCTGTCCCGCGGACAGCGTCAGGCATTCAAGGTATTGGTCGGCATCTGCGTGCCGGCCGACTACTGTCTGCTGGATGAACCGACCGCCGGCATGGACGCCGCCACGCGAGAACTGGCCTACCGGTACATGTTGGAAGCCTATGGGCGGCGTCAACGCATGATGATCGTCGTCTCGCATCTGATTGGCGAGATCGAGAACCTGACCGAACGGGTGATCGTGCTGGATGCCGGACGGGTCCGCGAACAGTTGGAAACCGATGCGGTGGCGGCGTTGGGGTATGCGATTACCGGCGAACGGTCGGCGGTGGATGCGTATCTGCGTGAGATCGGTACAACGCCGTTGAGCATGCAACGGCTGGGTGGTCTGGTGTGCGTGGGGTTGCGCGGCCGGATGCCGGATGGGGTGCCGGGCGGTCTGCTGGTGCAACCGATGGATCTGCAAAGTTACGTGATGAGTGTTACCGGGGAGGGGATGTGACATGCGTGTGACGACAGCGATCGAGCCGGACAGGGGGGAGCGCCGCATCCGTATGACGTGGCCGATGAGCGTGGTGCGTCGCCAATGCGTGCCGCGAATCGTCGCCATGGCGATACTCGTCGTCTGGTGTGGCTGGTGGGAGGCATGGTCGATGGCGATGGCGTGGAGAGAACAATGGCCATTCGGATCCATGTTCACGACGATTGGTGATACGTTGCCTCTCGCCATAGGGATATTGGTTGTGGCTGCAGCGGCATGTTCACTGCTGGAATTTCGGCCGCTTGTCGGCGCGGGTGTGAGCCGAGGGGAATACCTGCGTTTGACGATGCTGGCCAACGCGGCGATGGCTGGGGTCACGGCGCTACTCCTGACTGTGTTGGAATGGGCCACCAGACCGGGTACGCCATGGGTTCTGCACCTCAACGTTTCAAATGCGGCCTCAGAATTGGCTCATAGCCCATATTCGGTGTTCGGTCCGATTCGGTATTACATGGGTTATGCGACGCTCCGGCGCGAATCGAATTACAGTGTGCTGTGGCTGACCACGGCGCTGACGTTGCTGGTGGCGGTGATGATCGGTCAATGCCTGGGCGAACTGGTGGCGCACTTCAACGCATTGAGCTGGGTAGCTGTTGGCGTGATGGCGGTGTGGGCTGTTCCGTTTGCGGCAGATACGCTGAATCTGCTGCGCGGCACCGCAGTTGCGCAGGCACTGCACTGGCTGGAGCAGGCCGTGCAAGGCAACGTCTGGGCGTGGCGCGGCGTGGAACCCTATGGGGACAACCTGGCGTACAGCATCTGGCCGCAACTGGCGTTCGTGGCGGTGGTGTGGCTGGTCTGTGGGGGCTTGTGCGTGCTACTTGTGCGTCGCCGTGAAATCCCTCGGCTGCAGATTCTGCCGGTGCTGTGGTAGGGAGCGTCTGCATGCTGGACGCGTGGTACCAGTTCCATATCCGGCTTTGCTATGCTCGCAGCATGATCATTCGCTGCTGTTGTTGTCGCTGAATCGGGCCGCAATTCGCGGTCGTGTCGTCCGTTCCCCCGACTTCGATTCCGAAACCGTCAACAACTCGCAGAAGGCAGCATCACCATGACCATCCACACCCGTATCACCGATCTGATCGGCAACACCCCGCTCATCCGTCTCAACAGCGTCGCCGCCGGAGTCCGCGCCACCATCGCGGTCAAGGTCGAATACCTGAATCCCGGCGGTTCGTCCAAGGACCGCATCGCCGAACGCATCATCGACGCCGCGGAACGTTCCGGCGAGCTCAAACCCGGCGGCGTCATCGTGGAGCCGACCAGCGGCAACACCGGCGTCGGCCTGGCCCTGATCGCCCAGCAGCGCGGCTACCGGATGATCGCCGTCATGCAGGACAAGATCTCGCAGGATAAACGCGACGTGCTCAGCGCATACGGCGCCGAGGTCGTCGTCACACCCAGCGGTCTGGATCCCGAGGATCCGGAATCGTATTATTCGGTCGCCCGCCGGCTCGCCGACGCGATCCCCGGCGGCTACATGCCGAACCAGTACGCGAACCCGAACGGCCCGGAGAGCCACTACCGGACCACCGGCCCCGAGATCTGGCGGGATGCCGAGGGGCGCGTCACCCATTTCGTCGCCGGTATCGGCACCGGCGGCACCATCAGCGGCACTGGGCGGTATCTGAAGGAGATTTCCGGCGGCACCGTCACCGTCGTCGGCGCGGATCCGGAAGGTTCGGTGTTCTCGGCCGGGGAAGGACATACCCATCCGTTCCTGGTCGAAGGCGCTGGCAAGGAGGAGGTGCCCGAGGTTTATGATCCGTCCGTCGTCGACGAGATTGTGCCGGTGCCGGACGCCGACTCGTTCGAAATGACGCGCCGACTCGCCCGCGAGGAGGGGCTGTTGGTCGGCGGATCGTCGGGCATGGCCGTTGCGGCGGCTATCCGATACGCGCGGGAGCATGATTTGGATGAGAACCAGCTGATGGTGGTGCTGCTGCCGGATTCCGGCCGCGGCTACATGTCGAAGATCTTCAATGACGACTGGATGCGTGCCAATGGATTCTCCGACGTGGTCGAGCGCACGTCCGTTCCCGCGTTGGCCGCGCAATATCGGTAGATATCTACCGTCATCCGCGGCGTTCGGCTAGACTTGGGCGGTATGGTTGGTGATGCGGATGTGACGGATATCGCAGGCGGTGCAGGCAGCGTAGGCAATGTGGATGGTGCGGCTGCCATGGGCGTCGCCGACGACACCGCGGCGCGGGCGCTGGCCGCGCTCAAACGGTACTTCGGCTACGATTCGTTCCGCCCCGGGCAGGAGGGGCTGGTCGAAACGATCATGTCCGGCAGAGATGTGCTCGGCGTCATGCCGACCGGCGCCGGCAAATCCGTGTGCTACCAGATTCCCGCCGCATTGCTGCCGGGCGTCACCATCGTCGTCTCGCCGCTGATCTCGCTGATGCGCGACCAGGTGGACGCTCTGAACGACGCGGGCCTGAGCTCCGCGTACATCAACACCACGCAGGACCCGCACGAACAGGGCATGGTGCTGGCCCAGGCCGCCGCCGGACAGGTCAGGCTGCTGTACGTGGCCCCCGAACGCTTGGAAACCGAACGATTCCGTCGGTTCGCCGCACACGTGCCGATCGCGCTCATCGCCGTCGACGAGGCGCACTGCGTCTCCCAATGGGGGCAGGATTTCCGTTCCGCGTACCTGGGCATCGGCGAGTTCATCGCATCCCTGCCGCAGCGGCCCGCCGTCGCCGCCTTCACCGCCACCGCCACCGAACGGGTGCGGCGGGACATCGTCACGCTGCTGGGCCTGCGCGACCCGTTGGTGACCGTCACCGGATTCGACCGGCCGAACCTGTACTTCGACGTCATCCGCCTGGAGAACAAGCACAAGGTCGCATGGGTGGCGCAGTACATCGCCGCGCACCCGCAGGATTCGGGTATCGTGTACTGCTCCACACGCAAGGAGACCGAAGCGCTCGCCGAGGCGATCAACCGCACCGTGCCGCAGCTGCGCGCGGCGGCCGGGGGAGGCGGTGCGGAACCCGGGCCGATCGCGGTCGCCTACCACGGCGGCATGCTGGCCGACCAACGCGGGCGGGCGCAACGCGACTTCGTCACCGACCGGGTGCCGGTGGTGGTGGCCACCAACGCCTTCGGCATGGGCATCGACAAGTCGAACGTGCGCTTCGTCATCCACCACAACATGCCGGAAAGCATCGAGGCCTACTATCAGGAGGCGGGGCGCGCCGGGCGCGACGGCGAACCCAGCCGGTGCACGCTGCTGTGGAACGAGGGCGATATCGTGACCCGGCGCCGTCTGCTCGACGCCGACAACGAGAACGAACGGTTGAACCCCGAGGAGCGCGAGGTCGTGCGGATGAGCCGACGCCGGCTGCTGGACGGCATGATCGGCTACTGCCGGACCACCGACTGCCTGCACCGGTACATGACCCGGTACTTCGGCGAGCCGGATGACGGGCGGGATGTGCGCTGCGGCAACTGCTCGAACTGCCAGAGCACCTTCGAAACCATCGACGTGACCGACATCGCGCGGGCGATCAGCCTGTGCGTGCACGATGTGAACCAAGGGTTCGGCTCCGGCAAGATCGTGGCCGTGCTGCGCGGCTCGCGGGCGCAGGACGTGGTCTCCCGGGGGCTGGACCGATGCCCGAGCTACGGCATGCTGCGGGATGTGCCCGAAGCGCGGGTGCGGGATGTGCTGAGCCAGATGGCCACCGACGGGTTCCTGTTCATCTCGGAGGGACGGCTGCCGATCGTGTGCTTCGGCCCCCGGGCGGCGGAAACCGCCGCCGATGGGTTCCACTATGAGATCAAACGCGTGGAAAGGCGGAAAGGGGGTGCCGCGGGGAGCGGGGCCGCGCCGCGGCACGGCTACGGCGTCCATGACGTCGGCGGGCCGGATGCCGTGGCCGCACAGGAGGCCGCGGAGCTCACCGAGGGCGACGAGGCGCTGTTCGAACGGCTGCGGGCGTTGCGCCGCACCATCGCGCAGGAGATCGGCAAACCGCCGTACATCGTGTTCTCCGACAAGACCTTGCGCGACATGTGCGCCAAACGGCCGGCCAGCCCCGAGGAGTTCCTGGCGGTCAACGGCGTGGGCGAGAACAAGCTGAACCTCTACGGCGAACGGTTCCTCGCCGCCATCGCGGAGTCTGTCTAGAGCCGCAGGCGGATAATGGACGGTATTCGACCAATAGCCAATAGCAAAGGAGACCATGATGAGCGAGAACAACAAGCCGGTGGTGGAGAGTTTCCAGCTGGACCACACCAAGGTCAAGGCGCCGTACGTGCGCTACATCGACACGCAGACCGGGCCGAACGGCGACGTGATCTCCAACTACGACCTGCGCCTGGTCCAGCCCAACGAGAACGCCATCCCGACGGGCGGCCTGCACACCATCGAACACACGATCGCGGTCCTGCTGCGTGAACGCATCCCCGGATACATCGACTGCTCGCCGTTCGGGTGCCGCACCGGATTCCACCTGCTGACCTGGGGCGAGCACTCCACCGAGGACGTGGCCCGCGCGCTCAAGGAATCCCTGGAATTCATAGCGAACGAGGCCACCTGGGAGGACGTGCCCGCCACTACCGCGGAAAGCTGCGGCAACTACCGTGACCACAGCCTGTTCACGGCCAGGCAGTGGTGCCGCGACATCCTGGCCCAGGGCATCAGCTCCGACCCGTTCGAACGCAGGGTGGTCTGAGGGGCCGCCGTACAGCCGGCGCAACGTTGCCGCCCGGCCGCGGTCGTGACGGCGCGGGACTTCGCCACGCGGACGAGCGTGCGCGTAAGACGATACACCGTGCTAGCTTTATCGGTCAGTTGACGATGAGGAAGATGAGGACCAATTGACCGACACCATGCCCGCGCGGCGGTTCCGTCACGCCACAATGCGGGATTTCCCGCAGATGCAGAAGATCTACGCGCACGCCCGCGAACTCATGGCGCGCAGCGGCAACCCCACGCAATGGGGCACCACATTCCCCAAGGAGGAAGTCGTCCTCGACGACATCGCCAACCATCGCACGATGCTGCTCGTGGACCGCGTGGACGGCAGGGAACGCATCCTGGCTCAGTTCGCGCTCTGCCCCGGTGAGGATCCGACCTACAGACATATCGACGGCGCCTGGCTCGACAACGACGCCTACGTGACCATCCACCGCATCGCCTCGGCGGGACTGGTCAGGCACGCCGCACGCGACTGCATCGTCTGGGCGCTCAAGCATTACGGCAACGTGCGCGCCGACACCCATCCGAACAACAAGGCCATGCAGCATGTGCTGGAGACCTGCGGATTCGCCCGCTGCGGCCTGATCCAGCTGCTCGACCGGCCCACCGACACCACCCGCATCGCCTACCAGCGCCACGAATGGTGACCGGCATCCGCGTGGCGTGTTTCGTGCCGGCGCCGGCCATACCGACGGGTGCACCTCGGGGGCGGGCGGCACAGCATACGCCGAAAAGTGACAAAACCCGGAATATGTGACGGAACGCCACCGTATTCGTCACCGCAAGGGGACACAATGGAGACCATGACGTTGAACGCAGCACCGCAATGGCGGTTTTCCGGCGAACAGGGCAAGGCGAACTATGAGCGCGCGCTTCGGGAATACCCGGCGCAGGCGATTGTGGACCTCGCCGCAATGCGCGACAACATGCGGCATCTGGTCGAGGTATGCGGCGGGCCGGGATCCGGCACCGCCGTCATGGGCGTGGTCAAGGCCGACGCCTACGGCCACGGCCTGATCCCGTCCGCGCTTGCCGCACTCGCCGGCGGCGCCACCTGGCTGGGCACCGCGCAGGCCCGCGAGGCGCTGCTGCTGCGCAAGGCAGGCATCGGGCTGGACCGCTGCCGGATCCTGACCTGGATGTACAGCGGGCCCACCGCGCCGCTCGACGAGCTGATCGCCAACGACATCGACGTGTCGGTTGGCTCCCTCGACGGCATCGAGCTGGTCGCCGCTGCGGCGCGCGCCACCGGTCGCACCGCGTTCATCCATGTCAAGGTCGATTCCGGATTCGGCCGCAACGGCTTCACCGAGATGAACTTCCCCGACGCGGTGGCGCGGCTCGCGCCGTTGGCCAAGGAGGGACTGGTACGCGTGGTGGGCCAGTGGAGCCACCTGGCCGTGGCCGATGCCCCCGATGTGCCGGAGTTCGTGGCCGCCACCGACCAGCAGATCGAGAACTTCAACGCGTTCACCGAGCTGATGAAACAGGCCGGCATCGCGCCGCAGATCCGGCATCTGGCCAACACCGCCGCCACGCTCGACCGCCCGGAGATCCGCTTCGAGCTGACCCGCCCCGGCATCGGCCTGTACGGCTACGAGCCCGACCCGGCCATGGGCACGCCGTCCAAGTACCGGCTCAGGCCGGCCATGACCCTGCAGGCGCAGCTCGGCACGGTCAAGGACGTCCAGGCCGGGCACGGCATCTCCTACGGACGCACCTACCTGACAGGCGAACGCACCAGCACCGCGATCGTGCCGATCGGCTACGCGGACGGCATCCACCGCTCCGCCTCCGGCTTCGACGTGGAGGGCGCGCAGCACGTGGACAAGCCCGGCGGTCCGGTGCGCGTGATGACCGTGGACGGCCCGCGTGTGCTGCATGTCTCCGGCCGCGTGTGCATGGACCAGTTCGTACTCGACCTGTGCGGTTCCGCCGCCGAGCTCGGCGTGCACGAGGGGGATACGGTGATGCTGTTCGGCCCGGGCCGCGGCGAGGCCTACGGCGAGCCGACCGCGGACGATTGGGCGCGGGCCGCCGGCACGATCAGCTATGAGGTGTTCACCTGCCTGCGCGGGCGCATCCCGCGCCTGTACCTCAACGCGCGCGAGGTGCTGTCCGAGGACGACCTCAGGCTGCTCGACCCCGCCAGCATCCTGTAGGACCGGCGAGGAGACGATGATGGAGCCGATGGTCGGTTCGGGGGAGCGGTTGCCCGACAGCGAGGGCTACACCGCGTTCGACGAGGAGCGTTGGGCGGCGGAGCCTCCGAAATCACGCAACCGCACCGCCTTCGAACGCGACCGCGCCCGGCTCATCCATTCCTCCGCGCTGCGTCGGCTCGGTGCGAAAAGCCAGGTGCTGGTCGCCGGCACCGACGATTTCGCGCGCACGCGGCTGACGCACACGTTGGAGGTCGCCCAGATCGGACGGCAGATCGCCGCGATGCTCGGCTGCGATCCCGACGTGGTCGACTGCGCCTGCCTGGCGCACGACCTGGGCCATCCGCCGTTCGGACACAACGGCGAGAAGGCGTTGGCGACCATCGCCGCCGGCATCGGCGGGTTCGAGGGCAACGCGCAGACGCTGCGCCTGCTGACCCGGCTGGAACCCAAGATATTCCATGACGACGGCCGCTCGGCCGGTGTGAACCTGACCCGCGCCTCGCTCGACGCGGCGGTCAAATACCCGTGGACCTACGCCGAGGCCGTGGCGCGCGGCGGCAATGGCCGCAGCGTGAAATTCTGCGTGTACCCGGATGACGTGGACGTGTTCCGCTGGCTCAAGCAGGGCGCGCCGGCCGGCGCCAAGCCGATGGAGTGCCAGGTGATGGACCTGTCCGACGACATCGCCTACTCCGTGCATGACGTGGAGGACGCCATCGCCACCGGGGCGTTCAATCCGATCGTCCTGGCCGACTCCCGCATCGTGGACCGCATCGTGGAGATCACGCGCGAGTGGTACGGCGAGCGCTGGGACCCCGACCTGCTGGTCGCCGCTCTGGAGCGGCTGCGGCGCGAGCATATGTTCCCGGCGCATTTCAACGGTTCCAGGCAGGCGCTGGCGCAGCTGAAGAACATCACCAGCACGCTGATCGGCCGATTCGCCTGGTCGGTGGAGCGCGAGACCCGCGCCACCTACGGCGGCGGCCCGCTGACCAGATACTCGGCCAACCTGGCGATCCCCGAACAGACCAGCTACGAGATCCTGGCGCTCAAGGGCATCGCCGTGTACTTCGTCATGGCGCCGCGCGAACGCGAACCGTTCCATCAGGAGGAGCTCGGCATCGTGGAGGATCTGGTGGACGTGCTCATGGCCGACTCGCCGCGTCCGAGCGACGCGCTCGAATCGGTGTTCCTGCAGGACTGGAACGAGGCCACCAACGACGACGAACGGCTGCGCGTGGTCATCGACCAGGTGGCCAGCCTGACCGACAACTCCGCGCTCGCCCTGCATTCCATCCTGTGCTGACGGCGTCGGGCGCGGCGTAATCCGCTCCCACGCGGTACTCTGGAAACCATGGCCGGAATGATCAAGAAGGAAGACGTGGAGAAGGTGCGCGCCGCCGCGGACCTGTACGACATCGTATCCGCCTCCGTAACCCTGAAGCCTTCCGGCACCGGCACCTACGTCGGCCTCTGCCCGTTCCACGACGAGAAGACCCCGAGCTTCTCGGTCCGCCCCTCGCTCGGCGTCTGGCACTGCTTCGGCTGCGGTCTGGGCGGCGACGTGTTCGGATACGTCGAACAGCAGGAGAACATCGACTTCCGCGAGGCGGTCGAGGTGCTGGCTGACCGCTACCACATCGAACTGCACTACGAATCCGGTTCCGGACGCAACGAGCATACCGGCTCGAAGCGGGCGCGCCTGCTGGAGGCGAACGAGGAGGCGCAACGCTTCTTCGTCTCCCAGATCATGAGCAAGGAGGCGCTGGCCGCGCGCAAGCTGCTGGGCGGGCGCAACTTCAGCCAGGCCGACTGCGAACGCTTCGGCTGCGGCTATGCGCCGCAGGGGTGGGATAACCTGGTCCGTCACCTGGCGAGCAAGGGGTTCACCCAGCAGGAGATGCTCGACGCCGGGCTGGCGCGGCGCGGCCAACGCGGCGTCTATGACTACTTCCGCGGCCGCGTGACCTGGCCGATCCGCGATTCGACCGGACGCACGCTCGGGTTCGGTGCGCGCAAACTGTACGAGGATGATGCGATCGCGGCCAAATACATCAACACCCCGGATACGCAGCTGTACCGCAAAACCCAGGTGCTGTACGGCATCGACCTGGCCAAGGCCGCCATCGTCAAGAAGCGTCAGGTGGTCATCGTGGAGGGGTACACCGACGTGATGGCCTGCCACCTGGCCGGCGTGGACACGGCCATCGCCACCTGCGGCACGGCGTTCGGCGCGGAGCACGCCAAGATCGTCCGCCGTCTCATCGCCGACGACTCCCTCGGCGCCATCCAGCTCATCGGACCGCTGAAGGTCGAGGGGCAGGCGCTGAGCTCGCGCATCGTCTTCACCTTCGACGGTGACGCGGCCGGACAGAAGGCCGCGCTGCACGCCTTCGGCCTGGACTCAGCGTTCCTGAGCCAGACCTTCGTGGCCGTGGCCGACGACAACCTCGACCCCTGCGACCTGCGCATCGAACGCGGCAACGAGGCGGTGCGCTCGCTGATTGAGCGGGCCAAACCGCTGTACGACTTCGTCATCGACGCGGCGATCGGGCGGTTCGACACCACCTTCACCACCGGGCAGATGGGCGCGGTCAAGGCCGTGGCCCCGTTGATCGCGCAGATCCGCGACCGGTCGCTGCACGATCTGTATACGCGCAAGGCCGCGCGTCGGGTCGGAGTGGACCTCGATGTCATGCAGCGCGAGGTCGCGAACGAACGACGGCGACTCAACGTGCGCGACGAAGACGCCTACGCGCCGAAACGGAGGTACGGTGCGGCCGGTGCCGTCTCCCGCGAGCCGCGGGGGGAGTCGGGGCGCAATCCGTACGCGAACCCGGCGGCACGCAAGGCGCTCGAACGCCGCGATGCGAACGAACAGACGTATTACCGGATCGACGACGCCGTGTTCATCTGCGAACAGCAGTTCATGGCCACGCTGATCCAGGTGCCGCGGGCGATCGACCGCGGCTGGTTCGGGCAGCTGACGCTGTCGAACTTCATGACGCCGGTGTTCCGCTCCCTGTTCCAGGCCATCGCCGCCGCCGGCGGGCTGCCGAGCGACGACACGCCGCAGGGGCTGTGGATGCACAACCTGACCAAGGCCGGCGGCCCGCTGCTGGAACCGGTGATCAACGAGCTGGCGGTGATGCCGTTGCCGCTGCCCGCGCCGGAACACGGCGACGACGGGGCGGAAGGGCCCGCGCCGGTAGGCGGTGTCGGCGGTGGCAGGGCGGCCGCGGTGCAGTTGCGTCCGGCGACCCAGGCGGAGCGGCAGTACGCCTCCGAACTGCTGGCGCGTCTGCTGGATATGGGGTTCATGCGGCGTATCGGCGCGGCCAAACGCAAGATGGCCATGCTGCCGGATGGCGAGGAGAAGATCGCTCTCCTGGGCCAGATTACGCAGATGGAGACCGCCCGCAAGGACCTGCAGGCCCAGGTCTACGGCAACAACGTCGGCTGACCGCCTGCCATCGCCGGGCTCCCGCTTCACGGTCGCGATGTATCAGAGTCCGGAAACAGAAACTTGGATGCCGAGGGGTGGGGGATGGGTGGAGACGGTAGTGAGTCATCCCAAGGGAGAGACAGTGTATATGTCGCAAAACGATATATATTTATCGACAAACATTAATTTTAGGGATATTATGGAGATGTAGGACATGACAATGGGTGCAGCAAGGAGGTTGCATCATGAAACAGGCAATTGGTGCAAGGTGGGGCGGGGTCAACGGCGTCGCATCGGTGATTGCCAGAATCATAGAGATCGTGCTCTGGCTGGGTGTGGCATGGCTGGTCGTGGGGGCCGTGCTGTTGTACATGAACCGTTCGGTAATCGTGGTGGATGCCGATGCAAATCGCGTGTATGCGGACTCGATCTCGGTGTCCGGCTCGTTCCTGGACGTGGACGTGTATCTGGGGCGTGGGCGCATGCGTGACGAGGTGTATTATCCGCTGGTGGCGTTGGTGCTGGTGGCCCAACTCGCCATACTGGTATGCATGGCGTTGGTCTTTCACGAAATCGCCGATGTATGTCTGCGGCTGAAGGAGTGGGAGCATTCCCGTGGCGGATTGGAAGGGCCGTTCGGCGAACGTATGGTGCGGTCGTTCCGTTTCGTGGGATCCTGTCTGATCGCGCTGCCGGTCGTCTCCTGGGTGATGGCGGCGGTATGCGGCCTGCTGGGGGCTTCGGTCTCCGTGGGGCTGGGTTCGGTGGTGTTCGTCATGCTCGGGTTGCTCTGCTGGTCGTTGGCGCACGTCTTCGAGAGCGGTGCGGCCATGCAGCATGAGATGGATGGACTGGTGTAGCGGTCTTGAATGGCAGCGATAAATGGAGGTGATGCGGCGTGGGCCGGATCGTCCTGCGATTGGACCGGATGATGGTCGAACGCGGTCGGAGTCTGAACTGGCTGGCTGACCGCGTCGGCATCACCAACGTGAATCTGTCGAAGATCAAGAACAACCACGTCACCGCGATCCGCTTCTCCACCCTCGCCGCGATCTGCGAGGCCCTGGACTGCCAACCCGGCGACATCCTCGACTACGTGGAGGACGACACTCCCAAATGATCCGGACTCTGATGCAACGTGACTCTGAACTAACTTCAAAACCGTTGGAATTCCAACGGTTTGCGACATGTATCACGGTCACGATGCATCAGAGTCCGGAGAGGCCGGGCGTGTCGGCGTTATGTACGGGGCTACGGGGCGATGGGTGGAGTCAGCCCAGCAGCAGGGCGGGCAGCTCGGCCATCGTGTCGATGACCGCGTCGGCGCCGGCGGCCAGGAATGCCTCGCGTGCCATCAGGCGCTCGCGGTCCTGTTCGGCGGGGGAGAGGGCCTCGAACTCGGCCTGCGACAGGCCCATCTGCGAGCTGCCCTCGGTCACGCCGACGGTGAACGCGCCGGCGTTCCTGCCCTCCTTGATATCGGAGATCGTGTCGCCGACCTTGGCCACGCGGCGCACATCGCACAGGCGCAGCGCCTGCATGTTGCGGAAGATCATGTACGGGTACGGGCGGCCGTAGCCTTCGGTGCCGTCGGCGCTGACCCAATGGTCGGGGGCGTAGCCGAGCTCGGCGGCCTTCGGCACGACGATCTCCATCATCGCGTCGGTGTAGCCGGTGGTCGAACCGATCTTCAATCCGGCCTCGCGCAGCGCGGCCACGACGTCGATCACACCCGGCTTCGGGTCGGCGAACCGGTCGAGGATGCTCAGCAGCTTGGGCTCGAAGTGGCTGTAGACGGCGTCCACATCCGCATCGGTGGGGTCGGCGCCATGCGCGTCCTCCCATGCGCGGGCGATGCGGTCCATACCCATCATCGTCCTGATGTGGTCATGCTTGAGCATGCCCATCGGCTGACGGGTCTCATCCATCGTCGGCTCCACGCCGAACTCGCGGAACGCCTCCACGAACGCCTGCACGGGGGCGAAGCAGCCATAGTCCACGGTGGTGCCGGCCCAGTCGAAGATCACGGCGTCGAAACGGTTGGTCATCAGATACATCCTTTGCTATGCGGTTATCGGGTTTGTCACAGGGCGGCCGACGCCTCGTCCATCGCCTCGATGGCGGCGGCGATGTCGGTGGTGCCGGCGCAGGGGCCGAGCAGTCCGCGCTCGGCCATGTACATGGCGAACAGCTCGGTCACGCGACGGATGTCGTCGGGGTAGATCTCGCCGATGTTGCCCAGACGGAACGTCTCCTCGTCGGTCAGCTTGCCCGGGTAGATGGCGTAGCCGCGCTCCTTGATGAACGCGTACATGTCGGCGAAGTCGAAGCTCACGCCCTCCGGGTAGGTGAAGGTGGTGATGATCGGGCCCTGATGGTCCTCGAGGAACGTGCCGAACCCGAGCGCCCTCATGCGGGCGATCAGCATGCGGTTGTTGGCGGCGTAGCGGGCCGAACGCGCGGGGATGCCGCCTTCGGCCCTCATCTCGTCCAGCGCCCTGTTGAACGCGAGCACCACATGGGTGGGGGAAAGGAACGTGAACTCCGGGTGAAACTACACGGATCGCGCGTAGTTCTGTAGGTTTAGGCCCCGAATCCGCGGTCCTGGATGTAGCGCCCCGAACGGTCGAGCTCGGTGGAGAAACGGCCGTAGTCGCTCAGGATTACGGCCATGTAGAGGATGTCGACCATGGCGATGTGCGCGGTGCGGGAGAAGATGGCGCTGCCGTAGATCTTCCGGTCCTCCCGGCCGGCCAGCAGCCGTACATCGGCCCAGTTGCCGATGGGCGCGTCCGGGGTGTTGGTGATGACGATGGTGTGCGCGTCGCGGGACTTGGCCAGACGCAGCGCCTTGATGGTGTCGGCTGATCGGCCCGAATGGGAGAAGGCCACCACCACATCGTCCGGTTCGAGATGCCCGGCGCCGATCTGCTGCATGTAGGCGTCGGCGTTGAGCCGGCAGGTCAGCCCGAGATAGTTGAGCTTGGTGAACAGGTCGGTGGCGGGCACCATCGAGTTCTCCACGCCGATGATGTCGATGAGCCTGGCCCGGGTGATCAGCGAGACGGCCTTGCGCAGCTCCTTGCGGTCCAGCGAGGCGAGCAGGTCATCCAGCAGGGTTTTGGCGGCGTTCACGGTTTTCTCGGGCACGTCGTCGAGCTTGTCCCACGGGTTGAGGTCGAATCCCTCCAGTGGGTCGAACGTGGCCTGTCGTTCCGCCTGCGGGTGACGCAGCACGTACCGCAGTTCACGGTAGCCGCCGAACCCGAGCTTGCGGGAGAACCTGATCACCGTCGGCTCGCTGACGCGGGCGACCTCGGCCAACTGGCCCACGGTCAGCTCCGACGCCTCGGAGAGATGATCGCGTACATACTGCGCGACGGCACGTTCCGCCGGACGCAACGAGGGGTACACATGGTCGATGCGTTCCCTGATTCCCGTGGAAGTCTGCACGTCGTTCTCCTAGGTCAAGCCGCTGCGGTTCGGCGGACGGGGCCAGCGTATCGCCCCCGGGTGAGCCTGCGGGGGCGGTGAACCGAACCTCGGATGAACATCGGGTGAATTCGCGGTGCTCGGCGGTGTCCGCCGTCCGGGCCTACGTACCCCGCAGGGGCATGGGTTCCGATACGACGTATCGTGTCGGATGCGGTGTGCCGCGGGGGCCGGGGGTGTTCGGAGGGATAATGGGAATATGGTGACGGTGACGGTGGGCGAGCCGACGCATGCGGTAAGCGATCGGCTGTACGGGGTGTTCTTCGAGGACATCAATCTGGGGGCCGACGGCGGCCTGAACGCCAATATGGTGAACAACTACAGTTTCGACGGCGTGTACCTCGACCATCACAGCCTGCGCGTGCAGGGGTCGCAGCGGTGGCGCGCCCAATCCGATCCGCTGCGGTTCTGGCAGTTCGAGGGGCTGTCGGCCGTCAGCTGCGGCACGCAACGGCCCGACGAACACGGACGCCCCGTATCCACCGATTGTCCGGCGCCCCCGGTGCATCCGCACAGCCGGTATGCGCGCCTGTCCGTGCACGGCGGGCATGGCATCGAATCGGCGTCCGCCCGGGCGGAGAACCTGGGGTACAACGGCGGCGGCGCGAACGCCCATGCCTGCGCGATGTCGATCGCGAGGGGGCATGGGTATGAGTTCTCGATGGTCCTGCGCCCCGTCGCCGGCGACTGCGATATCCGCGTGTCGGTGGTGGATCGGTACGGGCTGTCGCTCACGGATGCCGCGACGTTCCGGTGCGACGCGTCGGCATCGGCCGCCACGGTGTCGGCGCGTGATCCGCAGGCCTCGGTCCGTCGGGAAGCGGACGACTGGCATCTGCTGACCGCCTCCCTGCAAGGGAGGGGAACCGAGTACGGCAAGCTGCGCATCGACCTGATTCGCCGTGACGGCGAGCCCGTGGTCTGCGATATGGATTGCGTGACGCTGATGGATGCCGAGTACTGGGGCAAGGGCGACCCCAAGTGGCGGTTCGGCAGGCTGCGGCGCGACCTGGTGGAGGCGATCGCCGCGTTGAGGCCCTCTTTCATCCGGTTCCCCGGCGGCTGCATCGTGGAGGGGGTGACCCCGGGCAACGAGTACCGGTGGAAGGACACGGTGGGCGCATTGCCGGCCCGCCGCCAGCAGTACAGCATGTGGGGGTTCCGCACGCCGGACGGGTCCAGCTACGCGCAGAGCTACCAGATCGGATTCTACGAGTACTTCTGCCTGTGCGAGGATCTCAACGCCAAGCCGCTGCCGACGCTGTTCGCCGGCATCACCTGCCAGTCGCCGTACCGCGATCCGCGGCATATCGATATCGATTCGCAATACTTCCGCGATGTGGTCGTGCAGGATTACCTGGACCTCATCGATTTCGCCAACGGCGACCCCGAGACGAGCAGGTGGGCCCGCATCCGGGCGGATATGGGGCATCCCGAACCGTTCGGACTGGATATGATCGGCATCGGCAACGAGAACTACGGCGCCGACTACGTGGCCAAATACGACGCCATCGCACGCGCCATCCACGCCAAGGACCCCTCCATGCTGTGCGTGATGAGCGCGGGGCTGTTCCCGTTCGCGTTGCCGATGCGCCGCAGCTGGGAGCACGCGCGCAGCGTCGCCCGCGTGGCCGCCGCCATCGGCGGTGCCGCCGGTGCCGGGGACACCGCATCCGGGCGAACGGATGGGGACACGGGCGTTGGGAACAAACCGGAGACCATCGTCGCGGCCGTCGGATCGGCCACCGGCGACGCCATCATCGTGGACGAACATTCCTACCATTCACCCGACTGGTTCATCGCGCAGGCCCATCGCTTCGACGACTACCCGCGCTGCGGGGCGGGCGTCTATTTCGGTGAGTACTCGGCCAACGGCTACTTCGCCGGACAGCCGCAACGCTACGCCACAGCCTGCCAATGGCGGTCGGCGCTCGCCGAGGCCGCGTTCCTCACCGGCTGCGAGCGCAACAGCGACGTGGTGCGCATGACCTCATACGCCCCGCTGCTGGCGCATATCCCCGGCAAAGGGTGGGAGCAGAACCTCATCGAATTCAACCCCGCGCACATCAACCCGACCGTGAACTATGAGGTGCAGCGGCTGTTCTCCGCCAACGTGGGGTCGTTGGCCTACGCGTGCTCGGTCAGCCCGGAAGCACCCAAACGGCTGTTCGTGTCGGCCACGGGCGATCAGGGGTCGCGGCGCTATATCAAGTTGGTGAATGTCGGCGACGAGTCGGTGCAGGTCACGCTCGACGTGTCGTCGGGGCTGCGGGCGTTGGGCGGTTTGCGGCGGAGGACGCCGACGATGCGCGTCGAGACCCTGCACGGCCGGCCGCAGGACAAGCGGTCGCTGGAGTACATGGGACCCGCCCGGGGCGATGTCCGGCATGAGGTGAGCGAATACCGGTTGTCATCGGCGCAGGTGCATGTGGCCATAGCCGTCAAGCCATACAGCGTCACGCTGGTCACGGTGGAGTGACCGGATGGTGTGACCAGTCCGACACCGGGCGGGCGAAGACGGAATTGGGGCGGGGTGGCGCGGCCGTGCCGCGTCAGGCGAGGCGATACCGCGTGGCGCGGGAGCGCCCCTGCCGGACGACCTTGCCCTGTCGTTCCAGATTGCGCAGGACGCGGGTGCTGCGGTTCTTGTCCAGCTGTAGCGTGGTCTCGATCTCGGTGCGGGAGAGCGGCAGTCCCGCCGTGGCCAGCAGTCGCAACGTCATCGCCTCCAATGAGGCCGCCGGGCTTGCGGACGCAGGGGCCGGTGCCACCAGCCAGACGATGTTCGGCCCGGCGGTGTTCGTGGGGCCCGCCATCTCGCCGGACATGGCGGGGAAGGCGTAGCGTTTGGCGGTGGGAGCCGGTGCCGGCGGTGCGCTCTGGGCGTCGTCGTCGGTGGACAGATGCAGGCGCGAGAGTATCGGCAGGACGACGGCGACCGATCCCGGGCCGACGCGCAGCTGAGGGTAGTCCGACGCGTCCGCATAGGCGTCCATGATGCGTTGGATGCCTACGCCGCAGTTCTGGCTCCAGCCCAGCAGCGCGAATGCGTTTGCAAGTTCCGGGTTGCGCGGCTGACAGATTCCGTTGAGCAAATCGTCGCTGCTCAATCCGGGAACCAGACCGCCCAGGGAGATGATCTCGATGCGTGTGCGGAACAGGTTGACGATCGTTGGTCCGGAATACCGGTAGTCCCGGTGAATCATCGCATTGGTCAGCGCCTCGCGCACGGCGTTCGGCGGCCAGGCGGCATCGGTGCCGTCGGCATTCAGGAACGCTTCGGCCTCGCTGATCTGGCGGAGCAGAGAGCCGCCGAAACTCGATCTGCCGATGATCGTGTCCTTGGAGTCGTCGGCGAACCTGACGCAGGTCGTGGAGAACGGGCATTGGTCGGACAGCAGCAATGCGGCGTCCGCGGGGTCTGCCTCGGAGGTGTGCCGGCTGAGGCGTTCCGTCAGGACGTCATCCAGGGTGAGACCTGATTGCTCGCATGCGGATTGGATCTCGTTGAATGACAGTGCCGGCTCGGTGCCGGATTGCGTATCGGAAGCGGTGCTGACACGATTCGGATCGTGCTGTGCCTGATTGGTGTCTCCGGTCTCCTGTGGCCGGGATTCCTGCGTGGTCCCCATGACTGCAGTCTACCGTTGCGATGCGACACATCGCATCGCAACGCAATGCCTCGCAACGGAATCGGGATGCCGCTGCAGCCCTCGTGTTGGATGCGTCTGCTCCTGTATCCTCTTGAGGCTATTCGGTAGGGGATTGTTGCATTCGGTTGGAAACATGTCTCGGTTTTCGGGCCTGTAGTCCTCGAAAATGGCGTCAGCGGCGTCGTCTGATAACGAAAGGTTCCCAACTGAACGTGAAAATCCCCTACCGAATGCATGCGCTACCTGCACGGCGGCACCGTTTGCGCCGTATGTCGAGGGGCGGCCTCGGCGTGGTATAGTTAGTGGTTGTTTTGGCCCCGTAGCTCAGTTGGATAGAGCATGTGACTTCTAATCTCAAGGTCGGGAGTTCGAGCCTCCCCGGGGTCACCGGATCACGGCTTCGACCGGGTACGTCATCCCGGTCGAAGCCTTCTTTATGAGTGTTGGCTTGCGGAAACGCATGCAGGCCGGCCGTTGCCCTATCGGACCGTATGGTGGTCGCCTAGAGGTGCCCGTTCAACGCGGTGCGGATGCGGTCCACGATGTGCCAGGAGGTCAGATCGTACCGACCGCGCAGCTGCAGCACGGGGACCCGGTCGGTGAACTCCTTGTCCGCGCCGAAGTTGAGTACATGCTGCGGCGTAATGGTCGCACGGTAGTGGGTCTGCCGGTCCCGGGACAGCGACGGCAGCGAGGCGTAGTATGCGGTGATCTTCTCGCCCCAACCGCCGTCCAGCTGACCGTCCTCGATTGTGACGACGATGCGGTGCCCGGCGGCGATCGCGTCCAACGTCCGGTAGTCCAACGCGTCATACCGCCGCGGGTCGATGAGTGTGGCGTCGATCGGATTCTTCGGGTCCCAGGTCAGCTCGGCCGCGACCTGTTCGGCGATCCGATAGGCATCGCCGAGGCCGATCAGGGCGACCTCTGATCCCAGATGGCTGATCCGGTACCGGTTCCACGGGCAATCCGGCGCCGGGGGCGTGGGCAGGTCGCTGCGTTGCCCGATGAAGGTGAACGATTCGGGGCATTCGTCGGCCTGGAACGCCGGGTAATGGCTTTCGCGCTCCCCGTCCAGGATCATGTCGCCCGGCACGCGGATGACGACCGGATCGTGGTTCTCCGCGCTGGTCGACCAGGCGAGCATCCGCAGGAACTCCTCGCCGCTGGTGGGTGCCAGACATACCAGATTCGGGATGTTGGACATCATCGCGATGTCGAACGCGCCCGAATGCGTGTTATCGGCGTCGGAGATGCCGGCGCCGAACACGAGCAGCGTGGCCGGCGTGCGGTTCAGGGCCAGCTCCTGCTGCAGCTGGTCGTAGGTGCGCTGGAAGAACGTGGCCGACGTGGCCAGCACCGGACGCCCGCCGGCCTTGGCGATGCCGGAGGCGAAGGCGACCGCATGCTCCTCCGCGATGCCGGTGTCCACGTAGTGCGCGCCGGCACGCTCGCGGAACGCCCGGGTGATGCCGTTCGACCCGGGGGTGGCGGGGGAGATGACGACCAGGCCCGGCTCCGTGGCGAACCGCTCCTCCAGCGCCCGCATCGCCATCTCGCCGTAATATTTACGTGCCCCGGGCAGGCGGTCGGCGGCGGACAGCGGATCCTGCCAGTGGTTCGCCTCGCAACGGCCCTCGACGAGCCCGGCCGCCGCGTCTTCGGCGTCCAGCCCCAATCCCTTGAGCGTGTGCACATGCAGGACGATCGGGTGGTCGATGTCCTTGACCTGTTCGAGCACCTCCACGAGCGCGGCCACGTTGTTGCCGTCCTTGACATAGCGGTAGTCCAGCCCGAAGGCGTGGAACAGATTGGGTTCGGCGGTGCCGCCCGATTCGCGCAGTCGGGCCAGCGGTCCGTACATGCCGCCGAAGTCCTCGGCGATCGACATCTCGTTGTCGTTGACGATGATGATCAGGTTGCCGCCCTGTTCAGCGGCGTTGTTCAGCCCCTCGAAGGCGATGGCCGAGCTGAGCGAGCCGTCGCCGATGACGGCGATCACGTTGCCGATGCCGCTACCGTCGAGGCCGCCCATCATGTCGCGGGTCTTGGCCAGACCGCAGGCCAGCGAGATCGAGGTGCCGGTGTGCCCGAGCACGAACTGGTCGTGTTCGCTCTCCTCGGGGTTCGTGAAACCGGTCACCTCGTCATACCGGTCGGGATCCAGATAGGCTTGCGCGCGGCCGGTGAGCATCTTGTGCACGTAGCTCTGGTGCGAGACGTCGAAGACGATGCGGTCGCGGGGCGAGTCGAAGACGCGGTGGAGCGCCACGGTGAGCTCGACCACCCCCAGGTTGGACCCGATATGCCCCCCATGGGCCTTGCCGTAGGTGACGAGCGTGGAGCGGATGTCGGCGCACAACTGCGGGAGTTCGGCGGGATCCAGGGCTTTCACATCGGCCGGGGATCCGATTCGTCCCAACAGTTCGCCGTTCATGCACACACTCCTTCTTCCGATGAGTACCGGCGAAATTGTAGACGACGTTGCGGGAAAGGATGCGCAGTGCCCGGAAATGTCCCCGAGTTCTCCGTATCAGGGGGTGTCTGGCGTGTCGTGCCGCATGGGCGTGCCCCGTGCCCGCATGGCCTGACGCCCGGCCGTGATTCACATCTGCCGCCGTCCATCCAGGCTGCGGGCTGCGGCCATGTCCGTCGGTTGTTCGCCGCGGCCTGGCGGTCTTGTCGTTCGCGCACAATGGCAGGTGGAACCGTCCGCCGTTGTAAGGAGTGCCGATGAAGGCCGTAATCGCCGCAGGAATCAACTATGATAATCCGCTGTCCGTGTTGGACGTCCGCGACATGCCGGAGCCGGAGCTGCGCCCGTACTGGTCCACGGTGTCCGTGAAGGCGGCGACCGTCAACCATCACGACCTGTGGAGCCTGCAGGGCGTGGGACTGGCGGAATCCCAGACCCCGATGATCCTCGGCACTGACGCCGCCGGCATCCTCGACGAGGACATCCCCGGCCGGAACGGGCTCAAGGCCGGCAGCGAGGTGGTGCTGTACACGTTTGTGGGCAATGACGGCCACGGCGTCATGCCGGGGGAGCGCCGTACGATCCTGTCCGAGTACTATCCGGGCACGATGGCCGAGAAGACCGCGGTGCCCAGCGCGAACGTGTTCGCCAAGCCCGCGAACCTGACGATGGACGAGGCGGCCGCCCTCGGCACGAGCTGGCTGACCGCCTACTCGCTGGTGTTCACGGCCGCGAACGTCAAGCCCGGCGACACGATCCTGATCCAAGGCGCGGGCGGCGGCGTGTCCACCGCGGCGATCCAGCTGGCCCACGCGGCCGGCCTGGAGGTGTTCGTCACCTCGCGTTGCGAAGCCAAGCGCGCCAAGGCGATGGAGCTCGGCGCCGACGCCGCGTTCGAGCCCGGGGCCCGCCTGCCGCGCAAGGTCGATGCCGTCATCGAGTCGGTGGGGGCGGCCACCTGGGGCCATTCGGTCAGATCGGTGCGGCCCGGCGGCACGATCGCGATCTGCGGGGCGACCACCGGCGACCAGCCCGGGGCCGAACTGACCCGCGTGTTCTTCCAGGACATCCGTGTGCAGGGCAACACGATGGGCAGCCGTGAGGATTTCGCCCGACTGCTGCGCTTCGTCGAGCACGCCGACCTGCATCCGGTGATTGACGCGGCCTACCCGATGGCCGAGGCGCCCGCTGCCTTCGCCCGCATGGCCGCCGGCGACGTCTTCGGCAAACTCGCGTTGCGTGTTTGACCGGTTACCGACACACCCGGTTTCTGCGGACTCTGACACTTTATGGCCGTGCAGGGAATTCACAAAACGGCGTAATTCCGCCATTTCTGGAACTTGTGTCACGGTCACGATAGATCAGAGTCCGCAGAAGCCGGGCGTGTTGGGGTATGGCGGTCGGAAGACGGACTTGACCCCGCCCGCCGCTAGAGTGGGTCGTATTCTTTGCCACTGATTTCGGGAGGCTGATATGGCAGATGTGACACCGCAGGTTGCGGTCATTATGGGATCGTCAAGCGACTGGGAGACCATGAAGCATGCGTGCGCCATGCTCGACCAGTTCGGCGTGCCGTACATGAAACAGGTGATTTCCGCGCATCGCACGCCCGAGCTCATGGCCGAGTTCGCGCACAACGCCCGCGCCAACGGCCTGAAGGTCATCATCGCCGGTGCCGGCGGCGCCGCCCATCTGCCCGGCATGGTCGCCGCGCAGACCACGCTGCCGGTCATCGGCGTGCCGGTGCAGTCCCACGCCCTGTCCGGGTGGGACTCCCTGCTGTCGATCGTGCAGATGCCCGGCGGCATCCCGGTGGCCACCACCGCCATCGGCAAGTCCGGCGCCACCAACGCCGGTCTGCTGGCCGTGAGCATCCTGTCGACCACCGACGAGGAGTTGGCCGGCAAGCTGCAGTCGTACCGTGACGGACTCAAGGAGAAGGTGGCCGAATCCAATGCCCAGCTTGTCTGAGGAAACCCGCGGCGCGGTCACGCGTCTGATGCCCGGCGCCACCATCGGCATCGTCGGCGGCGGCCAGCTGGGCCGCATGATGGCCCTGTCCGCCAAGTACATGGGCTTCCGCGTCGGCGTACTCGACCCGACCCCGGACTGTCCGACCGCGCAGGTCGGCGATTTCCAGATCGTCGCCGCGTATGACGACAAGACCGCCATCCGCGAACTCGCCGCCAAGAGCGACGTGCTCACCTACGAGTTCGAGAATGTGGACGCCGATGCGCTCGACGAGGTGCGCGGCTCCGGCGAGGGGCAGTGCGCGGTGCCGCAGGGCACAGACCTGCTGCGCGTGACGCAGAACCGCATCGCCGAGAAGAGCTTCATCAACGATCACGGCATCGCCACCGCGCCGTGGCGGGCGGTGAACTCCCGCGCCGACCTGCAGGCGGCGCTGGACGAGATCGGATACCCGGCGGTGCTCAAGACCTGCGAGGGTGGCTATGACGGCCACGGCCAGATCGTGCTGCGCTCCGCCGCCGACCTGGAACGCGTCTGGGCTGACGACGGCTTCCCGCCGGCGATCCTGGAAGGCTTCGTGGACTTCGCGTTCGAGGCCTCGATCCTCGTCTCCGGCGACGGCGAGCGGTATGTCACCTTCCCGATCGTACGCAACGTGCACCGGAACAACATCCTGCACATGACCATCGCGCCGGCCGAAGTGCCCGACGAGGTGGCCGCTAGGGCACATGAACTCGCCCGCACGCTGGCCGACGGCTTCAAGCTCGCCGGCACGCTGGCCATCGAACTGTTCGTGACCCGGGACGGCCGCGTGCTGGTCAACGAGCTGGCCCCGCGCCCGCACAACTCCGGGCATTACACCATCGAGGCCTGCTCGATCGACCAGTTCGACGCGCACATCCGCGGCATCGCCGGCTGGCCGCTGCCGCAGCCCAAGCTGCTCAGCCCGGCGGTGATGGCCAACGTGCTCGGCCAGCATGTGGCACCGACCCGCGCGCTGATCGGCGAGCATCCCGAATGGAACGTGCACGACTACGGCAAGGCCCAGGTCAAGCAGGACCGCAAGATGGGCCACATCACCGTGCTGACCGATGACACGGCCGCCTGTGTGGACGCTCTGGAATCCACCGGCTGCTGGGATGATCTGAGGTAATCGGTCATGGTGCAGCGGCAGACCCGGCAGAAGGACGCCATCCGCGAGGCCCTGCGCGAGAACGACGAATTCATCTCCGCGCAGGACCTGCACCGCTGGCTGGAGGAGCACGGCACGCATATCGGGCTGGCCACGGTGTACCGGCAGCTCAACGCGCTCGCCGACGCCGGCCTGGCCGATACGATCCGGCTGGACGGCCAGCAGCTGTTCCGGCTGTGCGGAGACGACGGGCATCATCACCATCTGGTGTGCGTCAGATGCGGCAGAACCGTGGAGATCGAGCCGCCCAGCGAATCGTGGCTGCGCGGCATCGCCGACGCCCACGGGTTCACGGTCGAATCGCACACGCTTGAGGTGTTCGGCCTGTGCCCCGATTGCCGCTGACCGTGTATAGCTGGCCGAATGTGGCCGGTCTGTATAACTGATTGTCTCCGCCGGCGGGATGGACGTTACGCGTCAGTTCCGCCGGTTTCGCATATGTCGAGATGGGGCCTGATGCGGCCATGGGAGAGCGGCCGCGCCGATGACGGCTCGCATGCTCGACGATGGGCCGATGGCTGCGGGGAATGCCGCGAATCGGCGAAGTTCCGATGAGGTGCGGGTCGAAGCGATGGCTGCGGGGTGTCTTGCGACACTCTTATTGAAAATGATTATCAATATGTGATAGGGTATGGGCATGAATCCAGACAGGAACCGCAGAAAGGACCACAGCATGTCATCGTTCCGCCACTCCCGCACCCTCCGCCGCCATGCCCGCCGCATCGGCGCGGTGCTGGCCGCCGCACTGTCGGCCGTCGCGTTCACCGCCTGCACCCCGGCGTCCCGATCCGCCGATGGCGGCACGCTGGACGTCGCCGCGTCGGTCAGCCAATGGGGCACGATGGCCCAGGCGCTCGGCGGCGAACATGTCGTGGTGACGTCGGCGATCGCCAACGCCGCGGCCGATCCCCACGACTACGAACCGACGACCGCCGACATCGCGGGCATCTCGTCGGCGGACATCGCCGTCGTCAACGGCGCGGGATACGACACCTGGGCGTCCACGGCGGCCGGGACCGCCGGCATCGACACGATCGACGTCGGCGCGCTGGCGGGGGTCGAGGAAGGCGGCAACCCGCACCTGTGGTTCTCCGCGCAAGCCAGAACGGCCGCCGCCGATGCGATCACCGACGCCTACGTCGCCGCCGACCCCGAACACGCGGACGACTACCGGCGGCTGAATGCCCAGTGGCAGGAGCGTGAGCGGCAGTTGGATGCCGACATCGCCGCCGTCCGTGAGGTTTCGGCGTCCTCGCCGTATGCGGCCACCGAGTCAGTCGCCGCATATCTGTTCGAGGATCTGGGGATGGAGGATGTCACGCCGCAGGGGTACCTGCAGGCGGTGTCGAACGAGAGCGAGCCCGGTCCCGCCGACCTCAAGGCGTTCTCCGACCTGCTGGCGGAAGGCGACGCCCGGTTGCTGGTGGTCAACAGCCAGCATGGCGACGCCGCGGGCGGTCAGCTGTCCGACGCGGCCCGGGCCGCGGATGTGCCCGTGCTGGAGGTGGGGGAGCAGCTGCCCGACGGATGCGACGATGTGGTGGCGTGGATGGGGACGCTGGTCGATCGGATCCGGGAGCTGCTGGGCTGACACCGGAGGTCCTGCGCGGCGTCTGCGGGCCAAGTCCCCCCCCCCCGAACGGTCGGGGAAGAATCAGGGAATCTTCAGGGTGAACCCGGTGCGATGACCGCGGCGGCGTCTACTATCGTATGGTTTGGAAACAATCGTAAAGAAACCGTCCGTTCACTTGGAGGACACGCGTGCCGCACCCCACAATGGTGGCTGTATGCGTCAAGGAAGGAGCGGGCACGGACCCCATGGTGCAGGATATGAGCGAATCTACAGGCATGGCCGACATCGAGGAACTGGATATCAAACGCGCGCAGCCGCGGACGAAACGTCAGCGCAAGCCATTCCCCGGGTGGCTGTACGCGGTGCTGTTCCTAGTGTTCGACTTCGCGGCGGTCGCCATCCTGCAATGGGGCGTGACGATGTCCAGCACGCGCGTGGAGCTTTCCAGCCCGCTGGTGGGACTGGGTGACCTGATCGTGAAGATGTTCACGAAGGCCAACTTCGTGCTGGTGCTCAACATGATCCTGGTCGGCGTCATCTACATGGTGCTGCTGATGCTGTTCAACCGCTTCTGGATCGCCACTCCGGTGCTGCTGGCGGTGGCGATCGTCATCGCGGTCATCGAGCATTTCAAGATCGGCATCCGGTATGAGGCCATCCTGCCGTCGGACTTGGGCTTCCTGGGGTCGAATACCGGCAACCTGATGAGCTTCGTCCCGGCCGGATGGCAATGGGTGGTGCTCGGCGCCGTGGCGGTGTTCGCGGCGGTTGTGGCGTTGTGCGTATGGCTCAACCGCATCGACGCCCGTCACGGGCGGATGATCCGCGCGACCAATCCGGGTATGGCCGCGGTGACCCGGCTGCTGCTGATCCTGTGCCCGGCCCTGTTCCTCGGCGTGTACACCATGCATGTGGGCACCGTCGGCTCCTGGGCGAACGTATTCTCCTCGGCGCTGGGCGACATCCCCTCGATGTGGGATTCCGTCTATGACGCGCAGCGCAACGGTCCGGTCGTCGCATTCGTCCGCCAGCTCAACCCGAAGGTCATGAATGAGCCGGAAGGCTACAGCGAGGAGACGATGCGCGAGGTCGCCGCCCGATACGCCGATGCGGCGGACACGATGAACAAGACCCGCACCGAATACCTGGACGAGAGCACCGTGATCTTCGTGCTCAACGAATCGTTCTCCGACCCCTCGCGTGTGCCCGGCATCGAGCTGAACCAGGAGGCGATCTCGGAGGTCGACGCGATCCGCGAAGGGACCACCGGCGGCCTGATGCTCTCCTCCGGCTACGGCGGCGGCACCGCCAACCTGGAATACATGAGCCTGACCGGCATGAGCATGGCGAACTTCAACTCGTCGCTGACCAGTCCCTACCAGCAGCTGGTGCCCAACCAGCGGTGGACCACCAGCATCAACCAGATGTGGGGCGAGCCGGAGAACTCGCTGGGATTCCACCCGTACGAACCGTCGATGTACTCCCGCGCCACCAACTACCGGAAGTTCGGGTTCTCGCACTTCTACACGCTGGAGGGCGACGACGTCATCGCGCACCGGGACACGGTCGACAAGTCGCCGTACGTGTCCGACGCGGCGACCTACCGGAGCGTGCTGGACGAGGTCGGATCGACCGACGCGAACCAGTTCATCTCCGTCATCACGATGCAGAACCACATGCCGTACAACGACTGGTACTCCGACAACGAGTTCACGGTGACCAACACGGACGGCGCCGAACCGCTGGGCGAGGACGAGACCCGGGAGATCGAGACCTACGCCAAGGGCGTCTCGCTCTCCGACAAGGCCACGGCGGAGTTCCTCGACGAACTCGACGCCATCGACAAGCCGATCACCGTGGTGTTCTACGGCGACCACCTGCCCGGCATCTATTCGACCGCCGGCGAGGACCAGAACAACTCCCTGGCCCTGCACCTGACCGACTACTTCATCTGGTCCAACAAGGCCTCGACCAGCCAGGGCACGAAGAACGAGAACAGCGACTACACCTCGCCGAACTACTTCATCGCGCAGGCCGCCGAGCACATGAACGCCAAAGTCTCGCCGTTCCTGGCGTTCCTGACGCAGATGCACGAGCATGTCAGCGCCATGGAGCCGCCGGTGGTGAACAACATCCAGGGTTGGGACCGCATCCCGGAAGGCCAGCCGATCTATCTGGACGCCGACGGCAACCCGATGGTCGAGTCGGAGATGGACGCCGCAACCCGGCAGCTGCTTGAGGACTACAAGCTCATCCAGTACGACGTCACCGCCGGGGACGGCTACTTGAAGGACCTCGGATTCATGGACGCGCCCGAGCGTTAGGCGCTGTCCCGTGACGTGACGCGTTACGATACATAGTAAGGATGATGCCGACCGGCTGTTCCGGTCGGCATCATGCATAGTTTCGGCACTGTTGCAAAGGAGGAGCGGTCATGAAAGCGAACCAGTATTATGCGGGCGCCTGCGTGGTGATCACCGGCGCGGGGTCCGGCATCGGACGACTGATGGCGCTGCGCATCGTTGAGGAAGGCGGGCGCGTGGCGATCTGGGACATCAACGGCGAGGCCGCCCGGACCACGGCCGACATGGCCAACGCGCAGGTGGGTGCCGACCCGTCCGACCCGAAGGCCATCGCCTTCACCGTGGACGTGACCGACAACGCCGCCGTGCAGCAGGCCGCCGCCGACACGATCGATGCGCTGGGCCGCGTCAACGTGCTGATCAACAACGCCGGCGTGGTCTCCGGTGCGCCGTTCGAGGACCTGACCGAGCAGCAGATCCGCCGCACCTTCGCCGTGAACGTGCTGAGCTTGTTCTGGACCACCAAGGCGTTCATGCCGGCGCTCAAGAAACAGCAGCGCGCGGCGATCGTCACCGTGGCCTCGGCGGCCGGCATCGTGGCCGTGACCCGTCAGACCGATTACGCGGCCAGCAAGTTCGCGGCCGTCGGCTTCACCAGCTCGCTGCGCAGCGAGCTGAAGAAGGCCGGCTCGCACATCCGTACGCTCACCGTCTGCCCGTACTACATCGACACCGGCATGTTCGAGGGCGTGACCACCAAGTTCCCGCTGCTGTTGCCGATCCTCAAGGAGCAGGCCGTGGCGGACAGGATCGTGGAGGCCGTGGCCAAAGGGCGTGAACGCCTCATCATGCCGCCGTTCGCCGCCGTGGCCGGATTCGTGGCCGCGCTGCCGCCGAAGATCGCCGACCCGATCTACGGCATCTTCGGTCTGAACGAGGGCATGGACCATTTCACCGGCCGTAAATAATAAGGAGTCGTTCACCATGACCCATGAGGTATTCAACCGGTTGCGCGACGCCTACACCACCGGCGTCACTAAGCCGCTGGCGTGGCGCCGCGGCCAGCTCAACGCGCTGCGCCGCATGATCGCCGAGAACAAGCAGGCCATCATCGACGCGGTCGCCGCGGACCTGGGCAAGCCCGCCTCGGAGACGCTGCTGATGGAGATCGACCTGGTGCTGAGCGAGGCGAACTTCGTCCGTCGTCGCATGCGCTGGTGGTCGGCCCGGCACCCCAAGCCGATGCATTGGCTGCTGCAGCCCGCCGTCGGCTGGACCATCAACGAGCCCAAGGGCGTGGTCCTGGTCATCTCGCCGTGGAACTACCCGCTGCTGCTGTCGCTGGAACCGATGGTCGACGCCATCGCCGCCGGCAACGCGGTCTGCCTGAAACCGTCGGAGCTCTCGCCGCATATCTCCCATCTGACCGCCGAACTCATCGAACGGTACATGGACACCAGCGCCATCGCCGTCGTGGAGGGCGGTCCGGAGGAGACCACGGATCTGCTGTCCGAGCCGTTCGACCACATCTTCTATACCGGCGGCGGGCGCGTCGGCCGCATCGTCATGAAGGCCGCCTCCGAGAATCTGACCCCGGTCACGTTGGAACTGGGCGGCAAATCGCCCTGCTTCGTCGACGGCACCGTGCCGCTGGCCGCCACGGCCCGGCGCATCGCGTGGGGTAAATTCACCAACGCCGGCCAGACCTGTGTGGCACCGGACTATGTGCTGGCCACGCCGGACGTGGCCCAGGTGCTGGCCGAACGCATCGCGTTGGCCGTCACCGAGTTCTACGGCGAGGATCCGCAGGCCTCGCACAGCTTCGCCCGCATCATCAACGAGCGCCATTTCGACCGGCTGTCCCGACTGCTGCCGCAGGAGGGCGACGCGGACGACCCCGCCGGCCAGATCGTCTGCGGCGGGCAGACCGACCGTGCCGACCGGTACATCGCGCCGACCGTGCTGTTCGGCACCTCGCCGGACGCCCCGGTGATGGGGGAGGAGATCTTCGGCCCCATCCTGCCGGTGATCGTGGTGCAGGACGCCCGTGAGGCGATCGAGTTCATCAACGCGCGCAGCCGTCCGCTGGCCGCCTACGTGTTCTCGCGCAATCTGAAGACGCGCGGCGTGTTCGAGCGTGACGTGAACGCCGGCGCGATCGGCTACTCGCTGCCGCTGGGGCACCTGATCTCCAGCCGACTGCCGTTCGGCGGCACCGGCGAATCGGGCATGGGCGCCTACCACGGCAAGGAGGGCTTCCGCATCTTCAGCCACAAGAAGACCGTGATCTCCAAGCCGCTGTTCCCGGACACGCTTCAGTTCATCTACCCGCCGTTCAACGATCTGCGTCAGAAGCTGATCGCGATCATCGGCAAGCTGGTGTAGACGGCGAACGGCTCTTCACAACGGCAAGCCCTTGCAGGACATCCGGCCGATGCGCGATGTCCTGCAAGGGCTTGAACGATACGAACAGGGGTATGTGGGCGCTCACCTATCGTTTGAGCCCTTACGGGACATTCCCTAATGCGGGACGTATCCTATAAGGGCTCAAAAGACAGGCGGCAAGCAGGTCTGATCAGGCGTTCAGCGCCTTGGCGCCGATGTCGTGACGGTAGAACATGCCCGAGGTGTCGAGCTTGTCGATGATGGCATACACCTTGTCCTGCGCGGCCTTGAGGTCGTCGGCGGTGGTCTCGACGAGCAGCACGCGGCCGGAGGAGGCCATCAGGCCGCCATGCTCGGTGGAGGAAACACCGGCGTAGTACACATGGCTGGACTCGTCCACCGGGATCTGCGGGATCGCGGCGCCCTTGATCACGTTGTTCGGGTAGCCGTCGGCGGCCAGCACCACGCCCAGGGTGGCATGGTCCTCATCCCACGTGAACTCGGGCACGCCGCCGTTGAGGATCGCGTCGACGCCGGCGGCCAGGTCGCTGGTCAGCTTCGGCAGCACGACCTCGGTCTCCGGGTCGCCGAAACGGGCGTTGAACTCGATGACCTTCGGGCCATCGGCGGTGGCGATCAGGCCGGCGTACAGGATGCCGGTGAACGGCGTGCCTTCGGCGGCCATGGCCTCCACGGTCGGGCGCACGATCGTCTCGATGGCGGCGTCGACCACGTCCTGTCCGATCTGCGGCACGGGGCTGTAGGCACCCATGCCACCAGTGTTCGGGCCCTCGTCGTTGTCATAGGCGCGCTTGTGGTCCTGCGAGATCGGCATCGGCCAGAAGTCGGTGCCATGCACGAAGCTCATCAGCGAGAACTCCTGACCCTCCAGGAAGTCCTCGATCACCACCTTGGCGCCGGCCGAGCCGAAACGGTGATCGACGAAGATGTCCTCCAGCGCGTGCAGCGCGGTGGTCTCGTCCATCGCCACCGTCACGCCCTTGCCCGCCGCCAGGCCATCCGCCTTGATCACAATCGGCGCGCCATGCTCGCGCACGTACGCTTCCGCCGGTTCGAGCTCGTCGAAGGTGCGGTACTGGGCGGTGGGGATGTTGTGACGCGTCATCAGACGCTTGGCGAAGTCCTTGGAGCCCTCGATCTGCGCGGCGGCCTTGGTCGGGCCGAACGCCTTGATGCCGGCCTGCTCGAAATCGTCGACGATGCCCTCGATCAGCGGCACCTCGGGACCGACGAACACCCAGTCGTATTCGTTGTCCTTGACGAAGTCGATCATCGCCGCGTGGTTCGACGGGTTGATCCGCTGGGTGCGGATGCCGTCGAGCTCCATGCCCGGATTGCCGGGGGCCACGGTCACCTCGTCGACGCTGCCGCCACGCAGCAGCGCGTGGGCGATGGCATGTTCACGGGCGCCCGAACCGATAACCAGAACCTTCATAGTCATACCTCCTCAAAAAAACTAGGCCAGTTCCACGTCGTCCACGGTTTTGCGCACCACGGCGCCGATGCGGTAGGCGGCCTCGCCGTGGTCGGCGAGCAGCGCCATCGCCTCGTCGGCACGGTCGGCCGCCACGGCCAGCACCATGCCCACGCCCATGTTGAAGATGTTGAACATCTCCATGTGGTCCACCGCTCCGGCATGCTCGATCACGTCGAAGATCGGCAGCACGGGCCACGATCCCAGCTCGATGCGGGTGGCCAGGCCATTGGGGATCATGCGCGGGATGTTCTCGATGAACCCGCCGCCGGTGATATGCGCCACGCCCTTGACCACGCCGGCCTGGAACAGCGGCTTCAGCGCCTTGACGTAGATGCGGGTCGGCTCCAGCAGCACCTCGCCGAGCGTCTTGCCGTCCAACTCGTCCAGCGTGGTGTCGACGGTGTATCCGGCCTGCTCGAACAGGGCCTTGCGCACCAGCGAGAAGCCATTGGAATGCACGCCGGAGGAGGGCAGACCGATCAGCACGTCGCCCTCGGTGATGCCGGAACCGTCCACGATGGCGGAACGTTCGGCCACGCCGACCGCGAAACCGGCCAGATCGTACTCGTCCTCGGCATACATGCCGGGCATCTCGGCGGTCTCGCCGCCGATCAGGCCGGCGCCGGCCTGCACGCAACCGTCGGCCACGCCGGAGACGACCTGCTCCAGCAGGGCCGGGTCGTTCTTGCCGCAGGCGATGTAGTCCAGGAAGAACAGCGGTTCGGCGCCCTGAGCGGCGATATCGTTGACGCACATGGCCACGCAGTCGATGCCGATGGTGTCGTGCTTGTCGGCCATCTTGGCCACGACGAGCTTGGTGCCCACGCCGTCGGTGCCGGAGATCAGCACCGGTTCGCGGTATCCGAGCGAGGCGAGGTCGAACAGGCCGCCGAACCCGCCGATGCCGCCGACCACGCCGGGGCGTTCGGTGCGGGCCACATGGGATTTGATGCGCTTGACGACCTCATAGCCGGCTTCGACGCTGACTCCAGCGTTCTCATACGCTTTGGGCATGATCTCCCTTTCTTGGTGCAGCTGCCGCTGCGATGGTTGGTTGGGTTGCGGATAGACGATGGGATGATGATGACGGGGTGTGCCGCGGATTACTGCTTGGGCGGCCACTCGCCGGGCTTGAGCCCCTTCTGGCAGGAGAACTCGTTGCCCTGGTAGTCGCTCTTGTCCAGTGCGAACTTCGGGAGGCGCACACGGTCCTCCGGGGTCAGGGACGCCAGGAACTCCTGCTCGTAGTCATCCAGCGCGGTCGGGTAGTCGCCGTTGAAATAGGCCACGCACAGGCCGCCGTACGGGGCGTCGGCGTTCAGTCCGATCGACTCGATCAGGCCGTCGAGGCTGAGGAACGCCAACGTATCGGCGCCGATGAATTCACGGATCTCCTCCACCGACTTCTTGGCGGCGATCAGCTCCTTGGTGGTGGAGATGTCGATGCCGTAGAAGCAGGGGTACTTCAGCGGCGGCGAGGAGATGCGCATATGCACCTCGGAGGCGCCGGCCTCGCGCAGCAGCTGGACCAGACGCTTGGAGGTGGTGCCGCGCACGATCGAATCGTCGACGACGACCACGCGCTTGCCGCTGACCACGCCGCGCACGGCGGCGAGCTTCATGCGCACGCCCTGTTCGCGCAATTCCTGCGTGGGCTGGATGAAGGTGCGTGCCACGTACTGGTTCTTGATCAGGCCCATCTCGTTCGGCAGATGGGCGGCCTCAGAATAGCCGGAGGCGGCGGACAGGGAGGAGTTCGGCACGGCGATGACCATGTCGGCGTCCACCGGCGACTCCTGCGCCAGCCGGGCGCCCATGCGCTTGCGGGCCGAATGCACGTTCACGCCGTAGATGTTGGAATCGGGACGCGCGAAGTAGATGAACTCCATCGAGCAGATCGCCAGCTGGGTCTGGTCGGTGTAGGTGTCGATGCGGTAGCCGTCGTCGTCCACCACCACGATCTCGCCGGGGCGGATGTCACGCACGAGCTCGGCGCCGACGATGTCCAGCGCGCAGGTCTCGGAGGCGAGCACATAGGCGCCGTTGGTCATCCGGCCCAGGGAGAGCGGTCGGAACCCGTTCGGGTCGAGGGCGCCGATCATCGCGTTCTCGGTCATCAGCAGGTAGGCGAAGCCGCCGTGGACGGTGTTCAGCGCCTCCTTGAGCTTGTCCATGAACGTGGGCTGCTCGGAGCGGCGGATCAGGTGCATGAGCACCTCGGTGTCCGAGTTCGAGCGGAAGATCGCGCCTTGGGATTCGAGTTCGCGCCGCAGCGTGGGGCAGTTGGTCAGGTTGCCGTTGTGGGCCAGCGCCATATCGCCGTCCGAGAAGCGGAAGATGAACGGCTGGATGTTGTCGGTGGAGCCGGAGCCGGCGGTGGCGTAGCGCACATGGCCGATCGCGCGGTCGCCCCTGAGACGCTGGATCTCGCGTTCGTCGGAGAACACCTGCGTGAGCAGGCCGAGCCCGCGGTGCCCGATGAGATGGCCATGGTCGTTCGAGACGATGCCGGCGCCCTCCTGTCCGCGGTGCTGCAGTGCGTGCAGGCCGAAGTATGTCAGTCGGGCCGCGTCCGGGTGCCCCCAGACGCCGAAGATGCCGCATTCCTCGTGGATGTCTTCAAGTTCGGCGGACAAGCCTGATGCCTCCTTGTCAAGGCGTGGAGCATTACATCACAACGATAGCAATCAAGGGCTACATACCGGGGTGTTGCGGGGCCCCGCGCGGTTCCGGAAGTTCACCCGGCGTACACGCCGCGTTCGCATGGGGCCGGCATGCGTCGGCAGGTGTTCGTACAAATGTTCGAATTATCTGCTATGCTGGACGGTACGGCGGGCGGTAGGGCGCCGCCGCGGGACACGCATCGGTACGGCGGAAGGAGGCGTGATGGCGGAACGCACATGCATCGCGATCGACCTCAAGTCGTTCTACGCCTCCGAGGAATGCGTCGAACGCGGGCTCGACCCGCTGTCCACGCATCTGGTCGTGGCCGACGAGTCGCGCACGGACAAGACGATCTGCCTGGCCGTCTCCCCGTCGCTGAAGGCGTACGGGCTGCCCGGCCGGTGCCGTTTGTTCGAAGCCAGGCGGCGGCTGCGCGAGGTCAACGCCGAACGGCTGCTGCGGGCGCCTGGGCATCGGTTTTCCGGACGGTCCGCGGACGCGGGCGAGCTTGCTCAGAACCCGGGACTCGCGGCGGACATGATCGTCGCCAAGCCGCGCATGTCGCATTACCTGCGGCAGAGCGCCCGCATCTACGAGGTGTACCTGCGGTACGCGTCGGCCGAGGACATCCATGTGTATTCGGTCGACGAGGTGTTCATGGACGCCACGCGCTACCTGCGCGCCCGCGGCATGACCCCGCACGGGATGGCGACCGCCATCGTCCGCGACATCTACGCGCGGACCGGCATCACCGCGACCGCGGGCATCGGCACCAACCTGTACCTGGCCAAGGTGGCGATGGACATCGTGGCCAAGCACATACCCGCCGATGGGGACGGCGTGCGCGTCGCCCGGCTGGATGAGATGTCGTACCGCCGGCTGCTGTGGGGCCACCGCCCGCTCACCGACTTCTGGCGCGTCGGGCGCGGGTACGCGCGCAAGCTGGAGGCCCAGGGGCTGATGACGATGGGGGACATCGCCCGCTGCTCGCTGGGCGGACCGCAGGACTACTACAACGAGGACCTGCTGTATCGGATGTTCGGCGTCAACGCCGAACTGCTCATCGACCACGCCTGGGGATGGGAGCCGTGCACGATCGCCGACATCAAGGCCTACCGCCCGGAGGGGCGCAGCATCAGCTCGGGGCAGGTGCTCTCCGGGGCGACGCCCTATGCCACCGCGCGGCTGATCGCCCGGGAGATGGCCGACGCCCTCGCGCTGGAGCTGGTCGGTCAGGGGCTGCTGGCGGGCCGCGTGGGTCTGGGCGTCGGCTATGACGCCGGCAGCCTGGAACCGGCGACGGCCGATAGTGGCGCGTCGCCGCGCGGAGGGGAAGGCGATGGCTCCTCCGGGCGCGCGGTGCGGCGCTACGACGGTCCGGTCGCTTCCGACCGGTATGGGCGGCGCGTGCCCAAACCCGTCAACGGGTCCCAGTCGCTGGGCTCGCCCACCGACTCGGCGTCGCGGATCCGCGACGCGATGATGCGGCTGTTCGACAGACTCGTGGACCCCGGTCTGCTGGTGCGGCGGATCACCGTGGTGGCGGACGAGCTGACGGATGCCGACGGGCGGAACGGCGCCGGCGGGCGTCGCGCGGAACCCGGATACGAGCAGCCCGACCTGTTCTCGGACGTCGAGGACGACGAACGCGCGCGGCGGGAGACGGAGCGCACGGACCGCCGCGACCACGAGGTGCAGCGGGCCGTGCTCGATATCAAACGGAAATTCGGCAGGAACGCGGTGATCAAAGGCATGGACCTCGAGGAGGGCGCCACCGGCATCGCGCGCAACGCCCAGATCGGAGGCCATGCCGCATAGGCCGATGCGACACGATATGCATTCCGTCTCCGTCTCCATTCGCCCATTCGGACGCTCTCCGTCCGGCCGCCCATTCGCCCATGTCAAAGGAGTCGCCCTCATGTCGCTTGAACGGACCCACCGATACGATGACATCATCGATCTGCCGCACCACCGCTCGCGCAGCCATCCGCCGATGTCGCGGCGCAACCGCGCGGCCCAGTTCATGCCGTTCGCCGCGCTGAGCGGATACGACGCCATCATCGCCGAAACCGCCAGCCGCAACGAGGAGCGGGTGGAGGCCGAGAACACGCCCGTCGACGGCGTGGACGAAGGCTGGATCCCCGCCTGACGGTCAGCCGAGCATGCGGTCGATGCCGGAGCCGATCAGCGTGGCGGATATCTCGATGATGCGGTCGAGGGGCACCCGCTTGCCGTCGGCGAGCCACTGCCGGTAGATCTCGGTGCTGGCCGTGCCGATGAACGTGAGCAGCACATGCTGCTCGGCGTCGTCCAGCGCCTCGAAGCGTGGATTGCCCCGCCAGTGCTCGTTCTGCACGACGCCGATCATCGTGTCGCGCATGTCCCGATAGCTGCGCGCGCAGGTGATCCGCTCGTAGGCCGGGCCCTTCTCCTCGGAGAAGCGGTAGAACTCGCGCGTGATCGCCATGATGTCGTCGGGCATGCGGTAGTCCCTGGTGCGTTCGATGTACTCGCGCGGCATCTCCGTCTGCAGCTCGGCCAGCAGGTCGTCCAGGGTGGGGTAGTAGCGGTAGAACGTCTTCTTGTTGATCCTGGCCCGCTCGCACAGCTCCTTGACGGTCATGCGCCCGTAGTCCATCTCGCAGATCATCGACTCGAACGCCTTGCGGATGGCGTCCAGCGTCTTGACGACGCGCAGGTCCATGCCGTCGGTGTCCCTCATCGCGGGCTCCTTCCTCCATCGCCTTCGCCGTCCGCGCCGCGTCGCGTGCGGACAGGTACGTCCGTGATTCCGGCCATGCGTCCGCCGGACGCCGTGCGCCGGCCGGTCCGGATGCGCGTTATGCGCCTTTTTCCCCGAAAGCGTGGCATAGGCGACCGGACGCCCGGTTCCGTCCCTTGCCCCGTCTCCGATGCCGTGATTATATGTCACCTATAAGAAATATGCTACTCGGGTTGCATATCATCCGGGTGGCGGAACCAAAGAGATGTTATGGACGTAGAGAACCAGACGACGATCACGCTGAACGACGGCAACCGCATCCCGCAGTTCGGCATCGGCGTCTACCAGATCCAGGGCGACGACAGGACCCAGCAGGTCTGCGAGCAGGCGCTGTCGATGGGCTACCGCCACATCGACACGGCCCACGCCTACCAGAACGAGCGCGGCGTTGGCCGCGCCGTGCGCAACAGCGGGCTGGACCGCGACGACGTGTGGATCACCAGCAAGCTGTGGCCGAGCGACTACGGCGAGGGCGTCACCACGCGGGCCATCGACCGCATGCTCGACCGTCTCGGCACCGACCACATCGACCTTCTGCTGCTGCACCAGCAGTTCGGCGACTACCGCGGCGCCTGGCGCGACATGGAGAAGGCCGTCGCCGCCGGCAAGGTGCGCTCGATCGGCCTGTCGAACTTCGAGTCCGACCGTCTCGAGGAGATGCTCGACTTCGCCGAGATCAAGCCGTCGGTGCTGCAGGTCGAATGCCATCCGTACTACCAGCAGAACGAGCTCAAGCGCCGCGTCGCCGCCTACGGCACCCGGCTCGAGGCGTGGTATCCGCTGGGCCACGGCGACTCCGGCCTGCTGAACGAGCCGGTGTTCCGCGAACTCGGCGACCGGTACGGCAAGACCCCCGCGCAGATCATCCTGCGCTGGCACATCCAGGAGGGCACCATCGTCTTCCCGCGCACCACCAACCCGACGCATATGGCCGAGAACATCGACGTGTTCGGCTTCGAGCTGACCGACGGGGAGATGGACCGCATCCGCGCGCTCGACAGTGGCCGCCGCTTCTTCACGATGACGCTGGAGCAGCAGGAGGCCACGCTCAGTGGCTTCAAGCCCGCCGACTGACCCGGCATTCATCCGCAGGACGAACACGACGGGAGGAACCCACCGAATGAACGCGACAGCCAACGACGGATCGGCGGCGACGCGCCCGACAGCCGAAGACGCCGCCCGGCGCGGTGACGGCGCGGGCAGGCCGGAGCCGCAGCGCTACGACATGCGCCACCCGGAATACCTCGGCTGCGTCGAGGAGATGCACCGCAGCGCGATGCTGTGCCACCGCTACAACCAGGCCGAACCCTTCGGCGCGGAGAGCCGCGCCCTGCTCGACGAGCTGTTCGGCGGACGCCTCGACGCCACCAGCTACGTCCAGGCGCCGCTGAACATCGACGTGGCGGACAACGTCAGCATCGGCCGGCACGTCTTCATCAACAACAACCTCATCTGCATGTCGCGCGGCGGCGTGACGATCGAGGACGGCGTGATGATCGGCCCCGGCGTCTCGCTGCTGACCGCCAACCACGAGTTCGACGACCATATGGTGCTGCTCTGCTCGCCGATCCACATCGGGCGCAACGCGTGGATCGGCGCGCGCGCCATCATCCTGCCCGGCATCACGATCGGCCGCAACGCCGTCGTCGCGGCCGGCGCGGTGGTCACCAGGGACGTGGAGGAGAACACCGTCGTGGGAGGCAACCCCGCCCGTGTCCTCAAACGGCTCGAGCCCGGTCCCGACGCCCGCGACGTGGCCGACGCCGATACGCCGTGGGGAGGCGCGGCCAGCGCCGCCGCAGGTTCGGCCAGCGATGCCGCGTAGCCGGTGAGGCGACGCGGGGTCGCGGCACGGGTTTTTTCGGCCCCGGGCACGGCGTGGCGTGACCGCGTACGCAGACGCGATGGCCCAAGGGAACCCGTATCGGGCGGGTTCCCCGGGGCCATCGCGTATCTCGGGGCGTCACGGTCTTCGCGACGCCTGCGGATTCACAGGCCCAGTCCCTTGACCCACCGGGACAGCGCGGCCTCGCCGTCGCGCGGGGTCAGGCGCCTGCCGGTCTTCCAGTTCGTCTCCACCGAGCAGCATCCGTGCAGATGCGCGCTGTCCGCGCCGCGGGTGCTCATCGAGGACGTGGCGAAGGTCACGACGGTCTTGCCGGAGAAGTCCTGCCCCTCGAGGAACGTGCGGATGATGTTCGGCGCCTGCTCCCACCACAGCGGGTAGCCGACGAACACCACGTCATATCCGGAGACATCCGGCGCGTTCGCGATCTGCGGGCGAATAGAGACGTCCTTATGTTCGCGCGTGCAACGGCTGTTCGGATCGTTCCAGTTCAGATCGGCCGGCGTGTACGGCTGCGCCGGAACCAGTTCTGCGATATCCGCCCCGGCCGCCTTGGCCAGATGTTCGGCCACCGTCCGGGTGGTTCCCGAAGCCGTGAAATACGTCACCAACATCGTGCTCATCGCAAACCGTCCTTTCGTACGATCGTGCCACTGACTTCTCAGCGGGCGAAGTCCGGCTCCCGCCGACGTATTGCCGCATTCGTCGAGTCCGCCGATGGGCCGACGTCGTGCGCGGCTCGCATGCATGGCGCGGGTGCGGCATCGCCGCGTCGGATGGATGTTTTCATCGTAGGTGCCCTGGCTGTGCCTGTACAATGCCGGGGACGACATGCCTGCCATGCGCGTTATGTATAAACTGCTCGCTATGCGGTGCGATGCCCGTCTCCTCACGGGCGCACATCATGCACGTGATACATTGATAATTGCCGATATGACCGAGTATCGCGACGTAGAGGCGAGATAAGGGAGTAATGATGGGGACGCTGAGTCGAGAAGCCGAGCGGATAATGATCGAACGGTTTGGCAGAGATACGGTCATTGCGCTGGCAACGGTGAGCGACGGCGTGCCCTATGTTCGAAGTGTGAACGCATATTATGAAAACGGTGCATTTTATGTCATCACGCATGCGCTTTCAGACAAAATGAAGCAGATCAGGAACAATCCCACCGTCGCGATATCGGGCGAGTGGTTTACCGCCCATGGGAAAGGCGTGGATTTGGGATATTTCGGGAAAGAAGAGAGCCGGGCGATTGCTGAAAGGCTGAAGATGGTTTTTGCTAGATGGATCGATAACGGGCATACCGATTTCGACGACGAAAACACCATAATCCTGCGCATAGAATTGACCGACGGTCTGTTGCTGTCGCACGGAACAAGATACGAATTTTGATTGCCGGGTTCGAACCGTGTGCGGGAGGCGCATAACATTTACGACATCAGCGAGATCGAACGAGACAGCCGTCACCTATCCGGACTTGAACGATGCGCTCATCCTCTGGACCCAATTCCCCCAAAAACAATGCGACAAACTCCTTGACAAACAATAGGAGCATCGTCGGGGATCTTCGTGATGTGAATCGTATCGTGCGGTGATTTTCCTGCGTTCCTGATGCCACGAGGATGTACGCGTGTCGTACGTGGTGTGGCCCTGATGACGATCTTCATGGTCCTGATTTCGGGGAAGCGTATGGAGCTGGTTCACGGGATTGCAGCGGTTAATCCTGTGAACTGGATATGCTCAAAGCCGCACGGAATCTCACAAGTGAAATCGCCGTAAAGCCGCGCTTTTCGAGAGAATTGCGCACATGCATCGTTAAGTTGCCAGTTCACAGGATTAGTGGTTGTGCCCGAAGTCTTGCGCAAATGTGGTCTGGCCCGTCGTCGGGTGCGGTCTCAGTGCGTTGACTGCATGGTGTCACCGAGCCGGGACATGTCCAGGTAGCGGCGCGCGCTCCATTGGCTGGCGGTGACGTAGCGGATGCGCGCGCATATGAGCATGAGCGCGCTCCTGCCGTCGGGGAACGAGCCGACGACGCGGGTGCGGCGGCGGATCTCCCGGTTCAATCGTTCGATCATGTTGTTCGTGCGGATCCGCCGCCGGTGCTCGACGGGATACTCGTCGAGCAGGTAGGTCGTGGCCTCGCCGACGCCCTCCCGCAGGCAGGAGGCCGCGGCCTTCAACCCCTTGGATTCCATCTGCGCGGCGACCTGTCCGGCCTTCTCCAGGGCGGCTTGTCGGCTTTCCATGGCGAATATGGCCTTGAGCGCCCCGGCGGCCCACTTCATGTGCCTGTGGCTGACCTTGGATAGGACGTTGCGCATGAAGTGGACCATGCACCGCTGGTAGCGCGCGCCGGGCAGCATCGCGTCCACGGTGGAGACGAGTCCGGCGCACCGGTCGCCGACGACCAGGCGCACGCCTTTCAGGCCGCGTTCGATCAGGCTTCTGAGGAATCCCTCCCAGCTGGCCTTGTCCTCCTTCATGCCCTCGGTCACGCCGATCACCTCCCGGTGGCCGGTGTCGTCCACGCCGACCGCGACCAGCACGCTCACGTTCTCCACACTCCCGCCCCATGTGCGCTTGTGCCACACGCCGTCCACGAACAGATACGGGTACGAATGGTCCGCCAATGGGCGATTCCGCCATCGGTCGATGTCCTCGTACACCTTCTTGAGCTTGTCGCTCAACGTCTGGGAGGGCATGCGCTCGCCCCACAGCAGCCTGCTGATGTCGTCCACCTGACGCGTGGAGACGCCGGCCAGGTACATGTCGATCAACGCCTCCTCGACGCTCTCCTCCCTCCTGCGGTAGCGGTCGATCACCGCCGACTCGAACAGCGCGCCCTTGAGCTTGGGGACCCTGAGGGTCACGGTCCCGGCCTTCACGGTCAGGTCACGCTCGTAATGACCCGCTCTGTAGGCCTTCCTGTCCCCGGTGCGCTCATAACGGGCGGCGCCGGCGATCTCGTCCGCCTCCGCGTCCAGCATCGCGTTCAACAGCTGTTCGACCTTCTCCGACACCAACCGGTCCAGCTTCGTCTCGAGCATGTTCTCGTCGACCTGTAGAATCTGATTCGGCATGGTTCCGTCGCCGGTTGTGCCCGAAGTCTTGCGCAAAAGCGGTCTGGCCCGTTGCCGGGTCGGTTT
>OOBW01000143.1_pt1 | contig 71888 bp, 67 predicted proteins | sample 1671701 | NCBI WGS metagenome assembly OOBW01 (sample SAMN06348183, study PRJEB24527) | human gut metagenome | biome: human gut; feature: ankylosing spondylitis patient; material: feces | host: Homo sapiens | place: China | collected 2015-10 | reverse complement strand
CTGCTTTTGAAGATTGAAAAATCAGGGCGTTTCCCGAGAACGGATTTCCAGGAAGTACATGTCTTTTGCCGGATCCAGGGAGACAGACCCCTGGCCGCTCTTCAAACTGCTTCCCAGATCTTGACCGAGAACCTCCACGCCGTCTGCATGAACGATGGAGGCGGTTTGCCCGGTAAAGTCCAGGGAAGAACCGGCGGTAGTCAGCAGGTCAAAGCCCTGGATTCCCTCCCGACCAGTGCCGGAGCCGCCGAAGTCGTAGCTGGGTTCTTTCCAGAAGGTAACGGAGAGCTCTGTACTGCTCCTGGCTGGAATGGTCACCGGCACGGCTAGGTACAATACCCGGTCCATAAACAAAGCCTCCTGGAGCAGGTCATCCAGCCGACCATCGCTGTAGCGGTCCATGGGATCGCCGGAGAGAGGGCCATACACGGTCAAAAGTTCTGCGGACGCCTTTTCATAGAGTGACAGCGGCAGATTGACCAGATCCGGCTGCTGCGCGGAGTTGGCGCAGTGGTCCAGTTCTTCCCGGCACAGTTCTTGCACCACGGCGGCAAGCGTGGTCTCCTCCCGACTTACCGCACAGGATACTCCTTCAATGGCGTCCTCACAGGCTCCGTCGGCATAGCCTTGGAGGCTGTAGGAGCCAATGTCTGCGCCTAGGACCACCAGCAGCTTTAGTTCAGATCCCTGCCGTCTGCCATTCGGCACAAAGTAGCTGTACTGCCGCCAGCCGGTTTCCGAATCCTGGCAGAAGCCATCAAAGCCGTAGCTGAGAACGGTGGTTTCCGGGCCGATGGTAAATTCCACTGCCTGTGTGGCCGCCTGATACGTTTCCTGGGGGGCGGCAAAGTCAGAAAAGCGGTATACCGTCACCGGTATATTCAGAGAGAAGCTGTCTTCCAGAGCGCCGGAGAGATCGTCTCCGCTCGCCAGCAGTGCGGCATAGTCCTCCCAGCTATGCGGCCCGGCCAGATTGTAGGTGGAGCCATCCTGGTCGTTCTCATCACTGAAGGTGCCTGCATAGCTGCCGGCGTACAAAGTAAAGTCCGCCGCGCTGCCGTCCACCATCAGCTTCGGAGCCATAGAACCAAGATCCGCAAAGCTGCCGGCCAGAGGGTACAGGGCTGTGACGGTGACATCTTTCCCTGTGGGATTGGAGAGGGTATAGCCATCTTTTACGCAGGCCCCCCACTGGCGGGGAGAACCGTCCTCATCGGTGCCGGGGGCAAAGTCAAAAGTCACCCCCCGCTGGGCGGTCAGCCCTGTGCCGGTTTCCAGCGTAGTCAGGGGCAGCACCGGCCCGGCATAGGACAAAAAATCCATCCCGGAACCGCTGTCAGCTTCATCGGCTGCGATTTCGGGAGCGGCGCCCTCGGAAGTTTTCGGTGCGCTGGAGCCCATACCCCAGAATCCGCCAGTCACCAGATAGAAAAAGCCAAACGTACACACCAGCACACAGCAGGCGGCGACACTCAGGCCCCGCAGCCAGGGTTTCCGCTGGAAGAGGGACACTTTTTTCGCGGTGGGGGCATCAGCCCATGCCTCTTCGATCAAATCCTCGTCGATGAGTCCCAGAATTTGAAAAAGCCGCTGTTCCTTCATAGGGACACCCCCTCTCGTTCCAGATAGGTCCTGAGCTTTCCGCGGGTGCGGAAGAGGGAGGACTTCACCTTTCCGCTGCTGCACCCAAGGCCGGAGGCAATGGTTTCCAGGCTCTCACCATACCAGTAGCGTCGCAGGAAGATCACTCGGTTCTCCCGGGGAAGCGTACGTAAAAAGGCGCTGATAAGGTCTGCCAAGGCCTGATCTTCCAAATGCTGTTCTGTGCGGTGGGGGGCGGGAATACATTCATTCAGCTCTCCCAGCAGCAGCGCGGTTTCATCGCCGCCTCGCTTCTGGGCACGTTCCTGATTCCAGCGGTCCAGACTGAGATTTCGGGTGATGCGCCCCAGCCAGGCCCGGAATGCCGCCGGCCGGGCAGGGGGGATGGCGTTCCAGGTGCGAAAATACGTGTCGTTGACACATTCCTCCGCGTCGCCGTGGCTGTGGAGAATGTTCCAGGCGATGCGGCGGAGGAAGGAACCGTATTTGCCGGAGGTCTCCGCAATGGCGCGCTCCGACCGGTCCCAGTATAGCTGGATGATGTCGCTGTCCTCCATGGAGACTGCCTCCTTTCCTCATTCTCTCTTCACTGACTCAGACGGGAAAAAAGAATGCGGGTTTCGGAAAATAAAAAGGTTTCCGGGGGAATTTTCCCCCGGAAACCATGGTATCAGGGTTTTACGCACTCAGCAATCCCTGACTTACCAGGAACTTCCGGGCCACGTCGTCCACGGTGCGGCCCAGTACGTCCACCTGATAGGTCATCTCCGCCATCTGCTCGGTGGAGATCTTGCCGGTGAGCTCTTCCAAAATGCCCTCCAGCTCCGGATACTGCTCCAGAATATCATCCCGGACCACAAAGACACCGTAGTAGTCAGGGAAGAAGCTCTTGTCATCCTCCAAAACCTTGAGGCCCACCTTCCGGTTGAGGCCGTCGGTGGTGTAGACCACGGCCACGTCGAAGCTGCCGTTTTCAATGGCGGCGTACTTGAGGCCCATGTCTACGGGATTGTAGTCCTTGAAGTGCAGGCCGTAATACTCCACAAAGGGATTGTACTTCATGCTGCCTTCCAGGGTGAAGAACTCCTGTTCGGCGCCGAAGACCAGCTGGTCCGCAATGGGGATGAGGTCGCTGATGGTCTCCAGATCGTATTTTTCCGCCAGTTCCTCCGGAACACCGATGGCATAGGTATTCTCAAAGCCCAGCTTGCCCAGCACGTGGAGATCGTAGTCTTCCAGGGCCTTTTCCTTGACGTAGTCGTAAATGGTCATGCCCTCCGGTACGTCGGGGGTGTCCTGATGGAAGAAGGTAGTCAGCAGCGTGCCATCGTAGGAGATCATGAGGTCGCAGGTGTGGCCATCGTCTTTCAGGGCGTTCCAGTTGTTCACCTGGGACATCTGGTCCTGAATGGTGACAGTCAGGTCCGTCTGGTCCTCCACCAGCATCTTCACCATGTGGTGCATCAGCTGGGTCTCGGAGTAGTCGCCGTCATAGAGTAAAATGTCACCGGTGGAGCCCCGGCCATAGGGCAGCAGCAGGCAGAACGCCAGCAAAATGGCTGCAACGGGAATCCACATCTTCTTGGATCCGCCCCGGGACTTGCGCATCTGCCCTTCAAACCAGCTCATGATGAGATCCAGCACCACGGCAATGACCATGAGGACACCGGTGGCCAGAGCGATCATGCCCATGTTGGAGATGCGGATGGCCTGGGTGATGACACCGCCCAAGCCGCCGCCGCCCACGAAGGCCGCGAACACGGCAGTGCCGATGGCGTTCACCACGGCAATGCGGATGCCGGTAAAGACCGTAGGGAAGGCCAGCGGAAATTCCACCATCAAAATCCGGTAGGGTTTGCTCATGCCCATGCCCCGTGCGGCCTCTTTCACGCCGGGGTCCACTTCTTGAAGACCTAGGCAGGTATTGCGGACAATGGGCAGCAGGGAGTAGAGGGTGATGCCGATGATGACGGTCAGCTTGCCAGGGTCCAGCACCACCATGATGATGCCCAGCAGCGCCAGGGAGGGAATGGTCTGCAGCAGGTCCACGATCCGCAGAATCACGGGCCGGGCCCGCCGGGACACATAGGCCCAGATGCCCAGGGGCAAGCCCACGGCGATGGACAAGATGCTGGCGGCCAGCACGATGAAGAGGTGTTCAAAGATAACGTCCCAGCTCATCTGCCCACCTCCTTTTTCAGCCCTCTGGGCGTGACCTTCTTTTGCAGAACGTCGATGACGGCGCCGAAGAGAATGGCCAGGATGGCCGCCGGGATGGCGCCCAGGAGGATGAGGGTGTTGTTATTGGAAGAGGTGCCCCGGTAGACGAAGTTTCCCAGCCCCCCCAGACCGATCATGGAGGCCAGTACCGCCCAGGAAACGGTGTAGATGGCCGCCATGCGGAGACCGGCCACGATGGTAGGCATGGCCAATGGCAGTTCCACCTTCACCAGCGTCTGCAGCGAGGACATGCCGCAGCCCTTGGCGGCTTCGATGTACTTGCCCTCCACCCCCAGAATGCCGGTGTAGGTGTTTTTCAGCACCGGGAACATGGCGTATACGCTCAATGCCACAATGACGGTGGGATAGATGTTGCCCCACCAGATGAAGAGCACACCAATGAACACCAGGCCGGGGATGGTCTGGAAAATGGAGAGCACCGGAATAATGAAGCTGGAAAGGCGATGGGGGACCCGGGAGAGCAGGATGCCCGCCAGCAGTCCCACCACAAAGCCAATGGCCACGGACACCACTACATACACGGTGTGCTGGCCGATGGCAGTCACCAGCTCGGCGCCGTAGTCCTGGAAGAGGGTCCGCAAAGTCTCCATCATTTGGCATCCCCCCAGAGGTTCTCCGCCACGGAGCGGGCGACGCTGGTCTTGGTGACAATGCCGGCAATGGTGTCGTCTTCATTGAGGACCACCACATAGTTGGCGCCGGAGTCCAGCAGGTAGTCAAAGCTCTCCTTGGCCTCATCTCCCACCCGGACGGTCCGGGCGGTCTGCCGCACCAGCGGTTCGATGCTGGTCAGCTCCCGGCCCCAGTGGCGGATGTCGCCGATGGAGACGGTGCCCACATACCGGCCCGTCTCATCGGTGACCAGCAGCGTATCCACGCTGCCCCGGGCCATACGCTCGGCGCACTCCAGAACGCCCCGGTCCCGCTTGACGGTAAGGATGTTGGTGCGCATGAAGTGCTCTACCTTGGAGGGAGCAGAGGTCTCGGGGGTGTGTTTACCCAGGAAGTTGCGCACCAGGTCGTTGGCGGGGTGTTCCAGCATCTCCTCGGGAGAGGCCATCTGAACGACCTGACCGCTTTCCATGAAAATGATGATGTCCGCCAGCTTCAGCGCCTCACCCATGTCGTGGCTGACAAAGACGATGGTTTTGCCTAGTTTTTGCTGGATGTTCTTTACCTCGTCCTGGAGGGTTTCCCGGGTCATGGGGTCCAGGGCGGAGAAGGGCTCATCCATCAGCACGATGGGGGGAGAGGCTGCCAGGGCCCGCAGGACACCGATCCGCTGCTGCTGCCCGCCGGAGAGCTCGGAGGGATATTTGTTGGCCTGGTTTTCCATGCCGACCATTTTCAGGAGGTTCTGGACGATGTCCGCCTGCTTTTGCTTGTCATACTTCAAAAGTCGGGGCACCACGCAGATGTTCTGGGCCACGGTCATGTTGGGGAACAGGCCGATCTGCTGGATGACGTAGCCGATGTGGCGGCGCAGTTCTACCTTGTCCTGGGAGTGGATGTCCTTGCCGTCGATGGAGATGGTGCCGGAATCAATGTCGATCAGGCGGTTGATGGTTTTGAGGGTGGTGGTTTTGCCGCAGCCGGAGGGGCCGATGAGAACCACAAACTGTCCATCGGGGATGGTGAAGTTCAGGTCCTTCAAAATGGGGGTCTTGCCGTAGCTTTTGCAGACGTGTTCAAATTGAATCATTGGTACTTCACTCCTTTGCTGTGACCAGATGGTGGGCAGCCTCCGCGGCGGCGGGACTGCCCACAAGGATAATGACGTCTCCGTCATAGAGTTCTGCGTAGGGACCCGGGGAGAGGATCACGGTCTGTCCTCGGCGGATGGCGATGATGGTTCCGCCGGTGGACTGCCAGAATTTCAGAGAACCGATGCTCTTGCCGATCAGGGGAGAGTTTTTGGGGACTGGGACCTCGTAGTTGGGGAGGGGGCCCTCCGCAGCGGAAAAGGTATCCCGGCTCTTGACCAGCGCGGAGACCACATCCGTCATCCGTCGGTTGAGCTCCGTATATTTCCCCAAAAGCTCCTTGAGCTGGACTTGCAGGGCGTGAACATCCGCGTCCTCTTCGAAGGTTTCAATGTAGCGCCGGGCATTGTCGGCGGAGAGGACCACGGCACCGCTCTGGGGCTTGACCTCTACCACCTTCATGTCCGCCAGCAGCCTGAGGGCCCGGCGGATGGTCTCCGGGGATACACTGTACTCCGACGCCATGACCGAACGGCCGTAGATACGGGTGCCCTCGGGCAGTTCACCGCCCGCGATGCGGGAGGCCAGGTCCAGAGCGATCTGCAGATATTGCGCGGGTACAACTGCTTGCCGCATGGACGTTCCCCCTTTTCCAGAATGAAATGATAGCCCTATTATACACTGACAACTTTAAAAAGTAAATAAGGATGCCAGTTAAAAATGTGTGAACGAATCCTCGGAAACAGCGCATGCGGCGGGTCCGCAAGCCGAGGAAAGTCCGCAATGACGGAACAAAGACGTGCTGCTGGATAAATGCAGCGGCAGCCGGGGCAAGGCCCTGAGAACAAGAGAGTATCCGGCCCTGGAACCGGGGGCTCATGGAATGTCGTACAGGGAGGCGGCCACCTGCCAGATTTGGGCAAAGGGCCGCATCAGGTTCCAGAAGCCGGCTCCCAGGAATCCATATTCCGCAATCAGATGCAGCTTGGCGGAAAGGCTGCGGGCATCCTCAAACCAGACCTCGTGGATGGTACCATCGGCATCCGTGTAGTGGAAGTAGGGGGCCTGTGCCGTCTCGTCGTACTGGATGGCGATGTTGTGGGAAAGGGCCAGCTGGATGGCCTGCTCATTGGAGATGGACTGCGCCTGGGTAGTGCCGCGGAGGAAGGGAAGGGGCCAGTCATAGCCGTAGTTCGGAATGCCCAGCAAAATTTTTTGGGGTGGGATAGCGGTGACCGCATAATCCAGTACCGCCCGGACATTGGGCAGCGGTGCCACTGCCATGGGCGGACCATAGGTGTAGCCCCATTCATAGGTCATCAGCAAAACCGCATCCACCGCAGCACCGACGGCCGCATAATCATGCCCTTCATATAAAAGACCCGGCTGGTCGGCGGAGGTCTTGGGAGCCAACGCTGCCCAGAGGAAGGCACCTTGAGACCACAGCAGCCGCCGCAGCCGGCTCAAAAAGGCGGCATAGGCATCGGCCAGCGTACCGGGCAGGTACTCAAAGTCCACATCTACACCGGCGTATCCCCGCCGAAGGACTGTTTGCTGGACTTCCAGGATCAGGCGCTTTTGCACCGATGTGTCGGTGAGGACCAGAGAACCCCGTTCCGTGTCAAACTGCCCGGTCTCGGTCAGAGAAGAGAGGTGCATCACGGGGCGGACGCCCCGCTGCCGTGCGGCGGAGAGCAGAGCGTCGTCCTCCAGAGGCAGCAGGCTGCCGTCTGATCGGATGCCATATGTAAATGGAGTAAGTTCCGTCAGATAGGGCAGCTCCGAATCCAGCAGAGACGAGGCGATAAAGGGGTAGGCATAGCCATTGAACGACGCGGTGCCCAGTTTATTATCAAAGTAGGAGATCACCAGCGTTTCACCGGCCTGGATGGAAGTGCTTCCTCCTAAAAAGGAATTGTTCTGCCACAGGGACCGTACCGAAGTCCCGTAGCGGTCCGCAATGGCATACAGCGTCTCACCCGGCTGGACGGCGTGGACCAGACGGGGAAAACGCACCAGCAGGGTTTGTCCCACCGCCAGGTACGGCGTTGTCCGAAGCCAGACGGGCCGGGTCCACACCATAGAATTCCGCGATACTGCCGACGGTTTCGCCGGCTTTCACCACATGAATGGTCATTTCACATTCCTCCCCTCGTAAAATCCTATGCACACAATCCGCAGGGCAGAACCGGACAGGCCCGAACTGGCATGCGGAATCCGGGGCCTACTTTGCGAAATGATGAAAACATGCAGGTGTCCGCAGAAAAAATACTTGCCTTTTTACGGTGAGTCCTGTACCATGGTACTAAGATCATACGATTTGTACTAACGGATATGCGAAAGCGGCATGGAGCCGGACCGGACGCAGGCAGGGAGCGTGTGCTGTGAATATCAAGAAATACGAGGCATTTATCCGGGCCGTGGAACTGGGGAGCCTTTCCAAAGCAGCGGAGGAGCTGGGCTATACCCAGTCGGGAATTAGTCATATGATGCAGTCGCTGGAGGAAGAGGTGGGGTTTCCCCTGCTGGTGCGGACCCCTTCCGGTATTGTGCCCAATGCGGAAGGAGAGATGCTGCTGCCTGCGATCCGGCGGCTGCTGAGCACCAATGATGCCCTGGCGCAGACCATCGCAAAAATCAAAGGCGCGGACACCGGAAAGGTCCGCGTGATCGCCTTTCCCAGCGTGGCGGCATATTGGTTGCCTGCGATTGCAGGCAGATTTCAGAAGGATTACCCGCAGGTGGAGGTCATGATCCGGGAGGGGGACGAGGATACCGTTGCCGGAGCGATGGGGGCCCATGAGGTGGATCTTTGTATCGATGCAGGGGGTACGGCCCGTACATTGGAGTGGACGCCGCTTTGCCGGGACCGCCTGATGGCGGTTTTCCCGCAGGGGCACCGGTTGGCCGGAGAACCGGCTGTCACGCTGGAAATGCTGCGGGGGGAACGGCTGCTCCTGCCGCAAAAAGGCTATGGATGCGAGGCCCGTCCGGTTCTGGAGCGGCTTCCCGAAGAATCCAGGGTCCGGTTCATCACCTGCTCGGAATATGTTGCCCTCTCCATGGTGACGGCCGGACTGGGGGTCTCCGTCCTGCCGGAGCTGCTGCTGCGGCATTATCAGGCCGGAACGGTGTCCGTTCCGCTGGAACCGGCGCAGTACCGGACGCTTGGAATGGGGGTTCCCCGTCGGGCTGCCGCATCTCCTGCGGTTCAAAACTTTATGGGATACGTCCGGGCTTATGTGGGGAATACGGCCCAAAACTGCACGGTGCCTGCCCCGGCGGCAGGCACCAGGGAGAGCTGACGATCTAAAATGGATGAATTTTACAGAGATTGTTGGAATGTGGGGCCTGGGCCTGTTGACAGGAGGAAACCAACCCTATAATATAAATGTAATGTAAAGAACTCGTTTGTTATTTTGCAAACGGTGTGCGGCAGTCTGGGAGGTGGGCGGATGCCGATTCTGTTTTTCATACTCTGGCTGCTGCTGGCTGGGGAAGTGACGCTGCATGTCTGCCTGTGGGGCGTTGTGGCATCGGTGATTTTGAGCTGGTTTTGCCATCAGGTGCTGGGGTACCGGCTGTCTCCCAAGCAGGGGACTCTGGGCAAGGGCGTGGAATTTTTGGGGTATCTGGGTCATTTGGTGGTGGAAATGCTGCGGGCTGGCTTTGTGGTGATGGGGCTGATTTATACCCGGGGGAAAAAGATGGAGCCCAAGCTGATTTGGTTTGACACAACACTCAAAACTGGAGTTGGGCAGGCAATTTTGGCCGATTCCATTACGCTGACCGCCGGCACCATCACCGTTCTGGCGGAGGATGGCCGTTTTCTCATTCACACACTGGACAAGAGCCTTGCGGAGGGAATCGAGGACTGCGAGTTCCAGCGGCGGCTGGAGAAGCTGGAGGCGTAAGCGTGGAGACCATCAAATCTGTGGTTTTACAGGGGGCCGCCATTGTTCTGGCCCTTTTGATCCTGGCGTCGCTGCTGCGGGCCGTGTTGGGGCCCCGGTTTACGGACCGGATCATCGCGGTAAATGTGATCAACACCCTGGTGGTGGCGGAGATGGTGCTCCTGTCGGTATGGCTGCGGGAGGATTTCCTGGTGGATGTGGCGCTGGTCTACGCGCTGCTGAGCTTTTTGGCGGTGGTGATCGCCGCACGTCTGGTGCTGCTCAAGCGGCGGGGCGTGCCGGGGCAGAAAAAGCGGAAGGGAGGCAGCCGACGTGCTTGATGATATTTTGACAGCAGCGGGCCTGGTGTTCCTGCTCTTCGGGCTGTTTGTGTTTTTCTCTGCGGTTTTGGGGCTTTACCGGCTGGATTATGTGCTCAACCGGATGCATGCCGCGGCCGTCGGGGATGCGCTGGGAATTTTCTGCGTACTGGTGGGGCTGATCCTGCTTCACGGCTGGTCTTTGCCGGCGGCAAAGACACTGCTGGTGTTTTTGTTTTTATGGCTGACGAGCCCTGTGGCCAGCCACCTGATCGCGGAGATGGAAGTATTTACGATCTCGGATATCGAAAAAGAATGTGAGGTGGAGGAGCGGTGATCGTCTTAGAGTACATCCTGCTGGCGGGTCTGGTGGTCTGCGCGATCGCGGCCCCCCTCTGCAAGCGGCTTTTGGCCACAGTCATTGTATATATGGCCTTTTCTCTGCTAATGGCGGTATTGTGGAGCCTGCTCCAGACCCCGGATCTGGCTATCACGGAAGCGGCAGTAGGTGCCGGTATCACCAGTATCCTGTTCTTCCTGACACTGAAAAAAATCCATGCGCTGAAAGGAACCCGGGATGAGTAATCGGCCGAACAAACAAAGCTGGTGGCTCCGGCTGGTGGAATGGGTGGATGGTGACCGGGAGCCTAAGGACCAGACGCTGTTCGTCATGGAACAGCGTCCGCCGCGGCATGTCCAGCGTTCGGACGCGGAGTTTGCCACCCAGGATAAGCACCGGCTGCACCGGTTCCGCAAGTGGTATCCGGTGGGGGCTGTGCTGATCTGTCTGGTGCTGATGGGGATTTTGATGGCGGCGGTGCTGACGATGCCCACATTCGGCGAGTTGGAAAACCCCATCAACAATGAGGTGGCGGAGCACTACCTGGAGTACGGCCTGGAGGAGACTGGCTCGGCCAACGTGGTGACGGCCATGATCCTCAGCTACCGGGGATTTGATACGCTGGGTGAGAGCTGCGTACTGTTTTTGGCGGTGGCAGCGGTCATGATGCTGCTGCTGCGGGATGAGAAGAACACCGATGAGCACGACCAGCAAAGAGAGGCCCGGGAGCAGGAGATCCTGGCGGCTCATCCGGATCTGATCCTGCGCCGTGCGGCGTGGGTGCTGGTGCCTTTTGTCTTTTTGTTTGCGCTTTATGTTCTGCTCAACGGAGAGGTCTCTCCGGGCGGCGGCTTTTCCGGCGGCACGATTCTGGGAGCGGGGCTGATCCTCTTTTCCGCAGCCTATGGCCCCGAGCGGATGCGGGTCCTGATGGACGCGCGGCGCTATGCCGCTGTCCGAACCTTCGGGCTGGTGCTGTATGTGGTGCTTTACGGCACCTATATTTTTCTGGGTGCCAACAAGCTGCCCAACTACCTCACCGGCATGACACTGCTGATCGACCTAGCGGTGGGCCTGGTGGTGGCCTGCACGGTCTATGGATTTTACGTGTTGTTTTCCAGAGGCGAATTTTGAGAGAAGAGGCGTGTGTGCGCCTGGAAAGGAGTCCGTCCCATGCTGGAGACCATCCTTCAAAACCGATTTGCGGTGACGGCTGTTATCCTCTTCGGGATCGGGTTTATGAACCTGCTGCTGCAGCAGAATCTGCTGAAAAAAGTGGTGGGCTTCAACATCATGGACTCTGCAGTTTTTTTGCTGCTGGCCTCTCTGGGATATATTGATGGAGGCGTTGCCCCCATTGTGGGGGACCGGGGCTTTGACCCGCTGTACATCAACCCCATCCCCAGCGGACTGGTGCTGACGGGGATCGTGGTATCGGTCAGTATTACTGCGTTTTCCCTGGCCCTGATTCAGAGAATCTATCGCCGTTACGGTACGATCGAGCTGTGGGAGCTGCTGGAGCGGGCAGGGAAGGAGGACGACTGAAATGCGCCCTTTTGTTGAAAACCTTCCCTTTATTTGCATTTTCCTGGCGATTTTGGCAGGCATTGTCTCCGCGGTGATCCCCCGGGGACGGGTCTCCTACTGGATGACCCTGGCGGTGGCAGGCACTATTGCGGTGCTCTCTGCTGTGGTGCTGCAGTATACCTATGTCGGAAATATGAGCTTTACATACAGCATGGGCCGGTTCGCAGCTCCGTATGGAAACGCGATCCAGTGCGGGCCGCTGCAGGCACTGCTGGCCATGGTGTTTTCCGTGGTGCTGGCGCTGGCGCTGGCGGGCGGAAAACGGGATCTTTTCCATGATGTGCTGCCTGGCAAGCTGCGGCTGTACTTCACCATGGTGAACATGCTGGAGGCCTCCCTGCTGGCCCTGGTTTACACCAACGACGTCTTTACCGGATATGTGTTCATTGAGATCAGCACCATTGCGGCCTGCGCACTGGTGATGGCCAAGGACAACGGGCCCAACCTTATTGCCACCATCCGGTATTTATTTATGAGCCTTTTGGGCTCGGGGCTGTTTCTCATCGGACTGACGCTGCTCAACAGCATCACCGGTTATCTCCTGATGCCCTCCCTTGCTCAGGCGGTGGCAGAGCTGGCGGAGAGCGGTGCCTACCGGATTCCTCTGACGGTGTCGGTGGGCCTGATCATCGGCGGCCTTGGCATCAAAAGCGCCATGTTTCCCTTTCACTTGTGGCTGCCGGATGCCCACGGCGGCGCCACCACGGCCTCGTCGGCCATGCTCTCCGGCCTGGTGCTGAAGGGATATATCGTGCTGATGATCACCATGATGATGCGGGTATTCTCCCTGGAGCTGATGGGAGAGCTGGGGGTGACGAATGTCATTTTGATATTCGGCCTTCTGGGTATGATCCTGGGGTCTCTGGAAGCTATGAGGGAGTATCATGTCAAGCGGATGCTGGCGTACTCCTCTGTGGCTCAGATCGGCTACATCTTTATGGGACTGGGCCTGGGAACGACCGCCGGCGTGGTGGCCTCATGTTTTCATATCCTGGTCCACGCCTGCTGCAAGCCGCTGCTCTTTTGCTGCGCCGGGCGCTTGTCCGCGGTTAGCGGGCACCACAAGAGCCTGAAGAACCTGCGGGGCAGTGCCTATCGGGATGTGAGCGCAGGGCTGGGCTTTACCGTGGGGGCCCTTTCCATGATCGGAATTCCGCTGTTCGGCGGATTTGTCTCCAAACTGTATTTTGCCAACGCGGCGCTGCCCACCAATCGCACGGTGCTGGCACTGGTGACCCTGGCACTGTCCACAGTACTTAACGCGCTTTACTATGTGCCGGCGCTGCTGGCCATCTGGGTGCGTCCGCCTGCGGAGGCGGAGCAGCGCGTTTTGGAAGATGCCCGGGCGGAAGATCTGGCGTTTGACCGCTCCTTCACCACCGCAGCCATTGCTCTGATGGCGGGGATTTTTGTGCTGGGTATTTTCTATCACCCTATTACCGATGTGATCGAGGCGGGAATCGCCTTGATGGGAACTTGAAACAGGAGGGACCCTATGCTGCTGCTGCCTGTTTTGCTGCCGGTGATCGGCGGCGTATTCGTGTTCCGGCAGAAAAGTGAACAGGCGCGGGAGCGGCTGGCGCTGGCGCTGATTCTGGGGACCGCCGCGCTGGCGCTGGTGGTGTGCCTCCTGCCGGAGCAGAGGCTGGATCTGCTGACGATTCAGAGCGGATTGCACCTTGCGATGCGGAATGACAGTCTCGCCAAGCTCTTTCTGGTGCTGGTGTGCTGCATCTGGGTGCCGGTTCTCATTTTCTCTTTCCCCTATATCCGCCACGCCGGCGGAGAGCGCTCCTTCATGACCGTATATACCATGACGCTGGGCGTGCTGGCAGGACTGGCTATGGCGGCCAACTTCGTCACCATGTACATGTTCTTTGAGATGATGTCCCTCATCACGGTGCCCATGGTGCTCCACAACGGCACCTCCGCCGCCCGGCGGGCCGGGTTCAAGTATCTGGGCTACTCGGTCTTCGGCGCAGGCATGGCGCTGGCGGGGTACTTCTTCATTGCCTACTATATGGCGGCACCGGATTTTGCCCCCGGCGGTGCCATTGACCCGGTTCGGGCTGCACAGCACCGGCCGCTGCTGCTGGTGATCTACTGCCTGATGATCGTAGGATTCGGCGCAAAGGCGGGCATGGTGCCCATGCAGGCATGGCTGCCTGCGGCCCATCCTGTGGCCCCGGCCCCGGCGTCCGCCGTGCTCTCCGGCGTGATTACCAAGGGTGGTGTGCTGGCGGTGATCCGGGTGACCTATTACATGTTCGGCGTGAACTTCCTTCAGGGCAGTTGGCCGCAGTACGTGCTGCTGACGCTGGCACTGGCGACGGTGTTTGTGGGCTCCATGCTGGCGTACCGTGAGAAGCTGCTTAAGCGGCGGCTAGCCTATTCTACCGTCAGTCAGGTGTCTTACGTACTTTTCGGACTGCTGCTGCTGACGCCTGAGGGCGTGCAGGCATCACTTCTGCAGATGGTATTCCATGCCCTGGCCAAGGACGCACTGTTCCTGGGGGCGGGCGCCATCATTTTCTCCACCAACTATCTGCGGGTGGATCAGCTGCGGGGCATCGGCAAGCGGATGCCCGTGACGATGATGTGCTTTACGCTGGCGGCGCTGTCTCTGATTGGCATCCCGCCCATGGCGGGTGCTGTCAGCAAGTGGTATCTCGTTTCGGCGGGGCTTTCGGCCCCGCTGCGGGGGTTTGGCATTGCGGGACTGGTGGTTTTGATCGTCTCGGCGCTGCTGACGGCCGGATATCTGCTGCCCATTGTGACCAACGGTTTTTTCCCGGGAAAACACTTTATCGCCGAGCGCAAGGAGATGGGCCCCCAGATGACAGGGCCGCTGATCGCCTTTGCGGCGGCCTGCCTGCTGCTGGGACTGTTTCCAGGCGGGCTGCTGCAGTGGCTGGGCCAGCTGGCAGGCCAGCTGTTTGCGTGAGCGGCGCTGTGAAGGGCCGGCGATTTGAGAAGGGAGGTGCCCCATGCACCGGTTTTTGACATTCCCGATCCTGCTGCCCATCCTGCTGGGGATCGGATTGCTGTGCCTGCAGCCCAAGAGCCGCAGGGTGCGCAGCGGATATATCATGGCGGCGGTGCTGGTGACCTCGATGCTGTCCTTATCCTGCATCGGCTTGACACTGCTGCGGGGCGAACAGGCACTGGCCTGTATCCTGGTCAGTTTTTCCGAGAGTTTCTCCATCTCCCTGCGCATTGACGGGGCATCCATGGTGTATGGAGGCATTGTGTCGGTGCTGTGGCCGCTGGTGACGGCGTATGCCCTGGACTATATGTCCCATGAGGGACATGAGAACCGGTTTTTCTCCTTCTGGCTCATGGCTTACGGCGTGGTGCTGGGCATCGCGTATTCCGAGGACTTTTTGTCCCTGTATCTCTTCTACGAGCTGCTGACGCTGGCGACGCTTCCGCTGGTGATGCACAGCATGGATGAAAAGGCCCGTTATGCCGGACGGCAGTATGTGGTCTACTCCCTCTCCGGTGCGTCGTTTGCGTTCATCGGGATGGTTTTTTTGCTTAATTATGGCGTGGGGCATCTGAACTTTACTTATGGCGGTGTGCTGGACCCGGCACTGGTAGCAGGGCATGAGAACACGCTGCTGATCGTCTTTGTAGCGGCGTTCTTCGGATTTGGCGTCAAAGCGGCAATCTTCCCCTTTTACAAGTGGCTGCCGGATGCATCCGTGGCGCCGACGCCGGTGTCGGCCCTGCTGCATGCGGTGGCGGTGGTGAAGGCAGGCGCCTTTGCCATTGTGCGGCTGATCTATTTTGGCTTCGGCGCGGATTTCCTGCGGGGGACCTGGGCCCAGACCGTGGTGATGGCAGCTACCATCGTGACCATTGTCTACGGCTCCGCCCGGGCGCTGCGGACGCCGCACTTGAAGCGGCGGCTGGCATTTTCCACCGTCAGCAACCTCTCATACATCCTCTTTTCCCTGACGCTGATGACGCCTGCGGGACTTTTGGGCGGACTGACCCACATGGTCTATCATGCCTTTGTGAAGATCACCATGTTCTGCTGCGCCGGCGCTATCATCCACAAGAGCGGCCGGGAATATGTCTATGAACTGGAGGACTGCGGCCGGGTGATGCCGGTGACCTTTGCCACCTTCACCATCTCCTCCTTTGCGCTGATCGGCCTGCCGCCCCTGGGGGGCTTTGCCGGAAAGTGGATGATCGCGGAGGGCGCGGTGGCCTCCGGCAATCCGCTGGCCTATGTGGGAATCGGGGCGCTGATCCTCTCCACGCTGCTGACCACGCTGTACCTCATTACCATCGTGGCCCGGGCCTATTTCCCTGTGGGACAGCTGGACACCGCTGCGCTGGACCGTATCCGGGACCCAGGCTGGTCCATGAAGGTGCCGCTGATCCTGCTGACGGCGTCGGGCGTGCTGCTGGCGCTGGCCTCTGACGGACTGATCCGCTTCCTGGCCCTGGTGAGCCGGGGCGTGCTGTGAAGGGAGTGGAATGATGAACGGTATTTTAATCGCCTGTCTCATCCTGCTGCCCATGCTGGCCTCTCCGCTGGTATATCCGCTGCGGCGCTCCAGCAGAGCGTGGAGAAACCGGTTTGTCCGGACCCTGCCGTTGATCGAGCTGGCCTGCGCTGCGGCGCTAATCCTGTTCCCGGATGCGCAGCTGACACTGCCGGGTGTGTGCGGATTGGGCCTGCATTTTGCCGCCGGCAGTCTGCGGACGCTGCTGACAGTGACGGCCTGCTTCTTGTGGGCCATGACAGGCCTCAACAGCCCGGCATACTTTGCCCACGCCGAGGGCTGTAACCGGTACTACTGCTTCTGGCTGTTGACCCAGGGCGCCCTGATGGGGGTGTTTTTGGCGGCGGATCTCTTTACCTTGTTTGTCTTTTTTGAGATGATGTCCTTCACCTCTTATGTCTGGGTGGTCCAGAACGAGACGGAGGAGGCCCTCAGAGCCGGAGGAACGTATCTTGCGGTGGCGGTGATCGGCGGCATGACGTTGCTGGTAGGCTTGCTGCTGCTGCAGGACCTCTTCGGGACCCTGGAGATCAGCCAGCTCCGGGCACTGGCGGAGGCGCTGCCTGCAGAGCGGCGGACGCAGCTGTATGTGGCAGGCGGCTGCTGCCTGGTGGGCTTTGGCGCCAAGGCAGGCATGTTCCCCCTACACATCTGGCTGCCCAAGGCACACCCGGTGGCTCCGGCACCGGCTTCGGCGCTGCTGAGCGGTATCCTGACCAAGAGTGGTGTCTTCGGTGTGTTAATCATTTCCCGTTATCTGTTCTGGGCGGACCTGCCCTGGAATACAGTGGTACTGGCTCTGGGTGTGGTGACCATGGTGCTCGGCGCGGTGCTGGCAGTCTTCTCCATTGACTTGAAGCGGACGCTGGCCTGCTCCTCCATGTCCCAGATTGGGTTTATCCTGGTGGGGGTTGCCATACAGGGTTACCTCAGCGGAGAGAATGCTCTGGCGGCCTGGGGAACTGTGCTGCATATGCTCAACCACAGCCTTATCAAGCTGGTGCTGTTTGTGTCGGCAGGCGTCATCTATGTGAGCACCCATTCGCTGAATCTCAATGATCTGCGGGGCTGGGGCCGGAACAAGCCGTGGCTCAAGGGCGTCTTTTTCGTGGGCGCGGCATCGATCGCAGGCGTTCCGGGCTTTTCCGGATATGTCAGCAAGACGCTACTGCATGAGAGCATTGTGGAATATATTCACCTGCTGGAACACGAAGGGCTGTCCGCAGCGGCGTTTCAGACGGTGGAGTGGCTGTTCCTGATTTCCGGCGGCCTGACGGCGGCGTATATGACCAAGCTGTTTGTGGCGATTTTTGTCTCCCCCCGCGCCTCCGGGCAGCACCTTGGCCTGCGGGAGTACATGTCCCGGGAGACCAGTGTGGCGCTGGCGCTGGGTGCGGCAGCGCTGCTGGTGATGGGACTGACGCCCGGCATTACCATGGAGCCTCTGGCAGAGCAGGCCGGGACCTTTTTGCTGGCGGACCACGGCCATGCGGTCCACTACTTCACCTGGGTCAATCTTAAGGGTGCCTGCATTTCCCTTGCTATCGGTGCGGCGGTCTATCTGCTGGTGATCCGGCGGCTGCTGATGCGCCGGGTGGGCAGCGAGATGGAGTACCTCAACCGCTGGCCGGACTGGCTGGATCTGGAAAACCTGGTGTATCGGCCGGTGCTGCGGGGTCTGGCCTTTGTGGGGGCATTCGGTGCCCGAGTGGTCTCCTCTGTGGGAGATCTGATGGTTCTGATCGGTGAGAAGATCCTCTTCACCCGTGCGCCTGGCATCTTTGTACCCAAGCACGATGAAAACTTCGGCATCTATGCCCGTAAGCCAAGGCGTTCCATTGTGGGAGATACCTTCTCCTTCGATTTGATGCTGGCGGGCGGCGGATTGGTGCTGCTGTTGCTGTACCTGCTGCTGTGATAGACAAAAGAGACCTTTCTGCAAGGACAGGAAGTCAACGCTGGTTGACCTCCTGTCCTTTTTTGCGCGAGCGGTGGGAAATGTGGAACATGCGGGAGAAAACAGGAGGCGGAGAGCGTGCTGGAAACGGTGTTGTGGATTACGGCGCTGGCGGGAGTCGGTGGAACAGGGGCAGGAGGGATTCTCACCTGTGGGTTCCGGCGGGATGCGGAACGGACCATCAGCCTGCTGCTGAGCTTTGCGGCCGGTGTGATGCTGGCTGTGGTTTGCGGGGACCTTTTGACAGACGCGCTGTCTCAGCGGAGCGGTGCGTTTGGGCTGGGCTTGACTGCCGGAGGGGTTTTGTCCGGGTATGGGCTTGTCGGTTTGCTCAACCGTGTGGCCGCGCAGGACCAGCCGGAGCAGAGCCGGAGCCTTTTTTGGGCCGGTGTGGTGATGGCGGCGGCCATCGCTCTGCATAATCTGCCGGAGGGGATGGTGATCGGCGCATCCTTTGCCAGGGGAGCAAAAAACGGAGGACTTGCCATGGCAGCGGTAATCGGGCTGCACAACATCCCGGAGGGAATGGCGATTACGGTCCCGCTGGTCTCTGGCGGAATGGGGCGGCTCCGGGCAGCCGGACTGGCCGCCGCAGCGGGGGCTCCAACCATCCTGGGGGCAGCGCTGGGGTACATGCTGGGCATGCTGGGACCGGTGTGGTTGGCCCTGGCGCTGAGCTTTGCTGCCGGTGCCATGCTGTATGTGGTATTTGGAGAATTGCTGCCGGAATCCACAGCACTGTGCCGGTCGGAGATGCCGTCGCTGGCCGTGGTGGCGGGAATTTTGGTGGGGCTTTGCATTACAACGCTGTGAGGAAGATGCGGGCCAATCCCCGGCGGTGAAGCGCAAACAAAAAAGCTGCCATACGGCAGCTTTTTCATCAGACAGGGTGCCTGTGAGAAATCGCTTTCCGGTGGCCCTCCCTGTGGAAAGCGCTGACAGACCGTGTGAAACCGCCCCCGGTACAGAAGTACCGGGGGCGACTGGCTGTGGAGAATCACAGCAATTACGGATAGATGGGGAACTGCTCGCACAGGGCGTTGACCTCAGCGCGGACCTGATCCTTGCAGGCGTCGAAGTCCCGGGCCACCATGCCCATCCAATGGGCAATCTTCTCCATCTCCGGCTCCTTAAAGCCGCGGGTGGTGACGGCGGGCGTGCCTACCCGGATGCCGCTGGTGACAAAGGGCTTTTCCGGATCATTGGGAATGGCGTTCTTGTTGGCGGTGATCTGGACTTCGTCCAGCCGGTGCTCAAATTCTTTGCCGGTGATGTGGAAATTGCGCACATCCACCAGCATCAGATGGTTGTCCGTACCGCCGGAGACCAGGCGGAACCCCTCTTTTTGAAGGGCCTCCGCCAATACGGCGGCATTTTTCACCACCTGGCGCTGATAGTCCTTGAATTCCGGCTTCAGTGCCTCCCCAAAGCACACGGCCTTGGCAGCGATGATGTGCTCCAGCGGGCCGCCCTGGGTACCGGGGAACACGGCGGAGTTGATCTTCTTGTAAATTTCCTCGTCGTTGCACAAAATCATGCCGCCTCGAGGACCACGCAGGGTCTTGTGGGTGGTGGTAGTCACCACGTCGGCATAGGGCAGGGGAGAGGGATGGACCCCGGCGGCCACCAGGCCGGCGATATGGGCCATATCCACCATCAAATAGGCACCCACGGCGTCGGCCACTTCCCGGAACTTGGCGAAGTCAATGATGCGGGGATAGGCGCTGGCACCGGCAATGATGAGCTTGGGCTTGCATTCCTTTGCCACAGTGAGAAGCTGATCATAGTCGATGCGCTCCGTCTCGTCGCTGAGGCCGTAGGAGACGACGTGAAAGTACTTGCCGGAGATATTCACAGGGCTGCCGTGGCTGAGATGGCCGCCGTGAGCCAGGTTCATGCCCAGGACCGTGTCGCCGGGCTGGACCAGGGCGAAGAAGGCCGCCAGATTGGCGTTGGCACCGGAGTGGGGCTGGACGTTGGCATAATTGCAGCCAAAGAGCTCACAGGCTCGTTTCCGGGCGATCTCCTCCGTGACATCCACGGCGTAGCAGCCGCCGTAGTACCGCTTGCCGGGATAGCCCTCGGCGTACTTGTTGGTCAGGCAGGTGCCCATGGCCAGCATGACAGCTTCGCTGACGATGTTCTCGGACGCAATCAGCTCAATATTGCGCCGCTCTCGGGCAAATTCCTCCTGAATGGAGGCTCCCACTTCGGGATCGATCTGGGAGAGATACGCCATGGTTTCGTGGATCATAGAGAACTCCTCCTTCGTCAAGGTCCGCCCCGGCACCGGGGTCTGGCCTCGGAGCGGTGAATGTGGAAATCGTAGTTTTCCCTGTTCAGCGTAGCAAAATCAAAAGAAGCTGTCAAGAGAATGCAAGGGGCTGTCCGGTAAAAACAGGCGGTGCTTCGGCCGGAGATCACAGGGGTCATCGGAAAAGACGGGTTTTCCGTCAATTCAGCCGGGCGGGGGTGCCGTCTTCAAAAAGGCCTGCCTCCGTCAGGACCCAGGGGATGGGGTAATCCAGCGGCGTGACGGGGATTTCCTCCCGAATTAGCTTCTCCCGGCACAAGAGCACCGTGCCGCCCCGGTAAGAGGCGAGAAACCGGTCATAGTACCCGCCGCCCCGGCCCAGCCGCTGGCCCAGGTGATTGCAGGTCAGACAGGGAAGGACGGCAAAATCCACTGCGTCTGTGGAAACAAGAGGGGCGTCCTCCGGCGGTTCGGGAATTCCATAGGCGCCGGGGGTGAGAACGTCCAGACTTTGGATGCTGCGCAGCTCCATAATGCCACCGCCCAGACACCGGGGAACGCAGAGCGTTTTTCCCGCCTCCAGCGCAGCTTGCAGAATGGGATGGGTGTCGATCTCTCGGCCTGTGCTGACAAAGCAGAAGACGGTGTCCGCCGCCTGATACTCCGGCATGGCCAGCAGCTGAGCGGCGATTTTCCGGTCTGCCTGGGCGAGATACCGCTCCGGCAACCTGGCCTCCAACGTGTGCATGGTTTTTCGCAGCTGCTGCTTTTCCGTTTGCTTGTTCATGAAAAGGGGTCCTCCTCTTTTTCTGGTTGGGCGGCGCCGTACACAATGGCGCCGGCGCCGAATTTGCCCCGAATGCGGGCCATGGCGGCCTCCAGCTTTTCCTGCTTTTCCCGCTGGGATGCCGCCCCGGCGGTGAAAAGATCCACCTGCTCATAGGCACTGCCCTCAGGCAGAAGGTGGATGGCGGTGACGGTCAGCGCCCGGATGGGGGCGGGCGGTTTCCACAGCTGGGCGGTCAGGTCCATCGCCGCGGCGGTCAGATCCCGGATCAGATGGGTGGGGGCGGACAGATGTGCCTGCCGGGAGCGGTCGTGGAACGCAGGGTCCCGGACCGTCACCTGAACACCGCCGGCGTACAGCCCCGCATGCCGCAGACGGGTGGCCACGGAGTCGCAGAGCATGGCGATTCCGGTCCGGACCTGCTCCGGCTTGGTGAGGTTTTGCGGGAATGTGGTGCCGTTGCCCACAGATTTCACCGGCTCCGACTCATAGCGGGAGCGCACCGGGTCCTGGTCTTGCCCGTTGGCACAGGCCTGGAGCTGAGGTCCCATTTTTCCCATCAGAGTTTCCAGCATCGTCGGCTTGCAGGCGGCCAACTGGCCCAGAGTGTCCACGCCGTATTGGTGGAGCAGCTTCTGGGCGGCGCCGCCGACGTACAGCATAGCGCCCACCGGCAACGGCCAGAGGAGCTGGCGCCAGTTCTCCCGGGAGATGACGGTGGTGGCATCCGGCTTTTTATAGTCGCTGCCCAGCTTGGCAAAGACCTTGTTGAAGCTGACGCCGACGGAGAGTGTCAGCCCCAGTTCCCGCTTGATCCGTTCCCGCAGCTGATCCGCCACGGCCCGGGCATCTCCGCCCAAGAGGTGGAGGGTGTGGGTGATATCCAGCCAGCTCTCATCGATACCGAAGGGCTCCACCAGGTCCGTATAGGTGTCGTAGATGGCGTTGACCTGCCGGGAGTACTGTCGGTAGAGGTCGTGGTGAGGCGGCAGCAATACCAGATCGGGGCATTTTTTCTTGGCCTGCCAGATGGTCTCCGCTGTCTGGACACCGTATTTTTTGGCGGGTTCGTTTTTGGCCAGAATGATGCCGTGCCGGGAGGCGGGGTCCCCGCAGACGGCCATGGGGACGGATCGCAGCTCCGGGTGGCTCAGCAGCTCCACCGAGGCATAAAAACAGTTGAGATCACAGTGCAGAATCACCCGGTCCATGGCGCGCCTCCTTTCTGCATCTATCGTAGCACATCTGTTCGCTGTTGAAAAGAGGGAGCGGCCGGCAGAGGGCCTGGGAAATCCATAGGCGGAGAAGAAACGTACCGCAGTCTGGGAAGAAGAAAACCCCGGAGAGACGCACTGCGTCTCTCCGGGGTAATTTATGAAAGAAAAGGTTGCTTACAGAATCCCCATCAGCACCAGCGCGATGGTCACAAAGGTGGCCAGCAATGCAATGGAGAAGAGCAGGAAACCGGCGTTGACCTTGCCCTTGTTCTGGAGGATAGTCTGGCTCTCCGGCACCAGATGGGCCTTGCGCAGCGCGGTGACCACGGGCTTATAGAGCACCAGAATCAAAGCCATGTTAAGACCGCCCTTGACCACGTTGAAGGGTAGGAAGATGGTGGGCAGCATGGCGACGATCGCATCCCGGGGAATACCCTCATAGAGGGGGGTGATGAGGTAATTCCAGAGGAGCATTACGACGGTCAGGCAGACGGTGCCCAGCGTCAGGCCGATAACGGCGCCCTTCTTGGTGTGCATCTTTTTATAGACAAAGGCTGCGGTGCAGCTGAACGCGCAGGTGGCCAGCACATTCATGAGAAAGCCAATGGGACCGGTATCGCTGACGGTGAACATCTCCACCAGGGCCACCACGATGGAGATCATGGCGGCGGCCAGCGGGCCGAACACGAATCCACCGATGCAGATCACGGTGTCCTTCACATCCAACTGCAAAAAGGTATATACCTGAGGCAGGATCTTGCTCAGCAGCATCACCACGTAGGCAATTCCGGTCAGCATGGCAAGGGACACCAGCGTACGGACATTCATCTGGGACCGGGCCGTGGGAATGGCGTTGACATTGGGATCAGACATAAAAAAACACACTCCTTTTTGTCGCTGGAAAACACCCTGGACGCTTTGACTTCTCCAAGGTGACCACGCAACAAAAGAAGCGCATCAAACATGCGCGGCTTTGCCGCTCTCATCTTCTTCCATCCAGACTGTGACTGTTGGTTTCGGAGTTTCACCGAATCAGCGCCTGCCATACGGCAGCCGGTCGCGGACTTTACCGCCAGTGGGGACTTGCACCCCGCCCTGAAGACAAAGTATTCAGCTGTTTTCTATGGGTAGTATACGACAGGCGGTGGGAAAAAGCAACCCCCAATTTTTAAGGGCGGTAGGTGAGAAAGAATTTGAATTATAGAGTGAGATATACTATAATAGTATCCGATTTTATCCTCTTAGGAACGACGCGCCTGCGAGAGAAAAAATCCGCAGGCGTGTGCGCTGTATTTCCACGGAAGGAGCTGAGATTTTGGAAGCTACCAGAACCCAACTGGCTGACGGGATGTATCTGACCTATCTGCCGGCCGGAAAATTTAAGACCAGTCTGCTCTCTGCTCAGTTTGTGACGCCGCTGCGCCGGGAGACTGCTGCCGCCTATGCCCTGGTGCCGGCGGTGCTGCGGCGGGGCACTGTCAGCTGTCCGGATATGGGAGCGCTGAGTGCCCGGCTGGACAAGCTGTACGGAGCCAGCATCAACTATACGGTCCGCAAAAAAGGCGAAAATCAGTGCGTGGGCTTTGTGGCCAGCCTGATCGACGACAGCTATGCCCCCGGCGGAGAGAAGCTGCTGGAACCGGTGGCGGAGCTGCTGGGAGAGCTGATCTGTGATCCGGCCACGGAGCGGGGACGGTTTGTGCCCGCTTATTTTGAAAGTGAAAAGACCAATCTGATTGACGCCATCCGCAGCATCATCAATGATAAGCGGGAGTATGCCGACGGCCGCCTCCTGCGGGAGATGTGTGCCGGGGAGGCCTACGGCATTTCGAGGTTGGGAGACGAGAAGGATGCGGAAAAGCTGAGCCTGCAGAAGATCTACGCCCAGTACGGCGAGCTGATCGCTTCCTCCCGGCTGGAACTGATTTACTGCGGCAGTGCCCGGCAGGAACGGGTGGAACAGGCGCTGCTGGAGGCGTTTGCCACGCTGCCCCGAGAGAATGTCCAGGAGATTGCCCTGGCGCTGCCCCATTCCGCCCGGACGGAACCGCTGCGGGTGACGGAGCGGATGGACGTGACCCAGGGAAAACTGGGGATGGGATTTGCCTGCGGATGCGGGGACACCCCCGCGTTGCTGATGGGCAATACCCTCTTCGGCGGGTCCAGCAACTCCAAACTCTTTTTGAATGTGCGGGAGAAGCTGTCCCTGTGCTACTTTGCCTCCTCGGTCTATCACCGGCAAAAGGGCCTCATCACCGTGTCCTCCGGCATTGAGTTTGAAAACTTCCAGAAGGCCTATGATGAGATTCTGCTCCAGCTTCAGGCGGTCCAGCAGGGCAAGCTGGATGACTGGGAGCTGGAGGGTGCCCGCAGCACGCTGCTCAACGCCTACGCCTCGATGGGAGATTCCCAGGGCAAACTGGAGAACTTCTACCTGGGCCAGGCGGCCACCGGCAACTGTGAGACGCCGGAGGACCTGGCGGCCCAGGTCCGGGATGTCACGGAAGAGCGCATCCGGGACGCCATGGAGGCGGTGACGCTGGACACCGTCTATTTCCTGACGGGAAAGGAGGACGCGGAATGAATCAGAGCTTTTACGAGCGGATCGGCGAGTCCGTATACCGGGAGACCCTGCCCAACGGACTGCAGATCTGTGTGGTGCCTAAGCCGGGCTATGCCAAAAAGTACGCCTTTTTTGCAACGCGCTACGGCGGTATGGACACCCGGTTCCAACTGGATGGCAAGTGGCTGGATACGCCTGCCGGCATTGCCCACTATCTGGAGCACAAGATGTTCGACACCAAGGAGGGCAACGCCCTGCAGGAGCTGGCGAAAAATGGTGCCGAGCCCAACGCCTTTACCTCCAATGCCATGACCGGCTACTATTTCGACTCCACAGAGCATTTTGAGGAGAACCTGAAGATCCTGCTCTCCTTTGTGTCCGTGCCCTATTTTACGGATGAGAGCGTAGCCAAGGAACAGGGCATCATCGGTCAGGAGATCCGCATGATCGAGGATAACCCCGACTGGCAGATCTACACCCGCATGATGCAGGCTCTTTATCAAAACAGCACTGCCCGCACCTCGATCGCCGGTACGGTGGAGAGCATTTCCCACATCACGGCGGAGACGCTTTATCAGTGCCACAAGGCGTTTTACACGCCTTCCAACATGATCCTGACGGCGGTGGGCGACGTGGACCCCATCCATGTGGCGGATCTGGCCCGGAGCATCCTGCCCCGGGAGGGTGGCGATAAAATCCCTCGGGACTACGGCATGGAGCCGGCGGAGATCGCGCAGAAGGAGACCAGCATGGCCATGGAGGTCTCCACGCCCCAGTTTCTCACTGGCTTTAAATGCACCCCTGCTCCGGAGGGCGAGGCCTACCTGCGCATGAGCGCCATCGGCGATATGGCCTGCGACATCCTGCTGGGGGATTCCAGCCCCCTGTATCTGCGGCTTTATGACCAGGGCCTCATCAACACCAGCTTCGGCGGCGCGTTTGAGATGATGCCGGGCGTTGCCTATCTGTACGCCGGCGGCGACAGCCGGGATGCCCGGACCGTGGCGGGGCAAATCTACCGCGAGGCGGAGCGCCTGGCGGCGGAGGGTATCGACGAGGACTTTTATCAGCAGGTGCGCCGGGCCGCATTCGGCGAGCAGCTGCGGGGTCTGAACTCCTTTGAAAATATCGCTGTCTCCCTGACAGAGGGCTATTTCCGGGGGTATGACCCCTTCCGGTTCCCCCAAGTGTTTGACTCCATTACTAAGGACGATATCCTGGCCTTCCTGCGGGAGAACCTGCGGGAGGAACGGGCGGTCCTCAGTGAGATTGTGCCCAAGAACGCCTGACCCCAGGAGAAAGGAAGAAACCTGTTTTGACCGCTTTGAAAGATATGCCCATCAGCTTCCCGGGGCTGTTCGGCGACTGGGAATTCAACCCGGACCCCATTGCCATCCACATCGGACACGGCATCTACTGGTACGGCATCATTCTGGCCATCGGTATGCTGGCGGGCCTGCTTCTTTGCATGAAGCAGGCCAAGCGCTTCGGCCTGACCGAGGACAATGTGCTGGATATGATCTTGTGGGCCGTGCCCTGCTGCATCGTGGGCTCCCGCATCTACTACGTGATCTTTTATCTGGACCTGTTCCGAAATGCCGACGGCAGCTTGGACTGGGGCCGCATCGTGGCCATCTGGGACGGCGGGCTGGCCATTTACGGCACCGTCATTGTGGGAATCCTGGTGGCGTTTATTTACACCCGGGTCAAAAAGCTGAAGTTCGGCGCCATGACGGATCTTTGCGTCATGGGGCTGCTGCTGGGGCAGTGCATTGGCCGCTGGGCCAATTTCATCAACCGGGAGGCTTTCGGCGCAGAGACCACGCTCCCCTGGCGGATGCGGCTGTGGACCTCGGCAACGCAGTATATCGAGGTGCATCCCACGTTCTTCTACGAGAGCCTCTGGAACCTTATCGGCCTTTTGCTGATCTTGTTCGTGGTATCCAAGGGCCGCCGCTTTGACGGGGAAAATACCTGCTTTTACTTCCTGTGGTACGGCCTGGGCCGTGCTTGGGTGGAGGGCCTGCGGACGGACAGCCTGTACCTCTTTGACTGGACTTTCCTGGGTCAGCCCATCCGGGTCTCTCAGGCACTGAGCGTTTTGCTGGCGGTTGCGGCAGCAGCACTGCTTTTTTACAACATCAAGATCAAAAAGCATGATGCGGCGGATCTCTTGGTCAATCAGGTAGCTCTGGCCGCTGCCGCGAAGGATGCGGCGCAGACCGGAGAGAGTGTTGAACCCACCGCAGAGGCGCCTGCACAGCAGGAGACGGTGCCCGCACCGGAATCCGCCGCGGCACAGGCACCGGAAGAGGTGGAAGGAGAGGCAGACCATGGCGATCCGCATTGATGGAAAGGCTCTGGCCGCCAAGGTAAAGGCCCGTGCGGCGGAAGGGGGACGCAACCTCTCCCGCAGACCAGGCCTTGCGGTGATTCTCGTGGGAGAGGACCCTGCTTCCCGGGTATATGTAACCGGAAAAGAGAGGGACTGTGCCGAGTGCGGCTTTCTCAGTTTTGAACACAAGCTGCCCGCTGAGACCACCCAGGAGACACTGCTGGAGCTGATCGGTCGGCTGAACCGAGACGATGCGGTGGACGGGATTCTGGTCCAGCTGCCGCTTCCCGGGCATCTGGACGAGGAAGCGGTGCTTAACGCCATTGATCCTGAAAAGGACGTGGACTGCTTCCATCCGGTGAATGTGGGCCGCTTGGTGATTGGTGATCCGGTGTTTCTGCCCTGTACGCCCGCCGGGGTGATGGAGATGCTCAAAGAGTATGAGATCCCCGTCCGGGGCAGGCAGTGCGTGGTACTGGGGCGCAGCAACATTGTGGGCAAACCCATGGGGGCCCTGCTGCTCCAGCAGGATGGCACCGTCATCACCTGCCACTCCCGGACGCCGGATCTGGCCAGATATACCCGGGAGGCAGATATTCTGGTGTCTGCCGTGGGCCATGTGGGACTGGTGAGTGCCGACATGGTGAAAGAGGGCGCGGTGGTCATCGATGTGGCCATGAACCGCGACGCCCAGGGCAAGCTCTGCGGCGACGTGGATTATGCGGCGGTGGAACCCAAAGCCTCTTACATCACCCCGGTGCCCGGCGGCGTAGGTCCCATGACCCGGGCCATGCTGATGCAGAATCTCTTGACCGCAGCCCGCCGCCACGGCGCGTAAAATCATGTCGGTGGGCGGGACAAACGATGGTCCGACAGGAGCCGGACCGGGAAATGCGGAATCCGATAAACGAGCAGCGGAGGCCAATTGACCTCCGCTGCTCGTTTGTGCATCTGTATCCGAATTCAGAATTCTTCCATACCAAAGTATTGGCTGGTAAGGTGGGCGTAATGCAGGTATAATCCGCCAAACCGGTAGAGATAACCGGGTTTCCACGGCTTGGCCTTCCCGCAGAAATGTAGGATAGCGGTGTGTTGCAGGACCCACTTCATGTCGTGGATGCCTCCGCTGGCGATCCGGTAGGTGTTGTAATTCCGGGCGTCGTAATTCCAGACGGCATCGTCCAGTGGTAAAATCCGCCTGCCGTAAAGGACGTTGAGAATATCCTGATCCGGCAGCAACAGCTCCCGTTCATGCTCCGCCACAAAACGGAAGATTTGATCTGTGGAAATCTCCCGTCTGCATGCTTCCAGGTTCATCAGCAAAACACCGGAATTGTAATAGTCGTGGTCGGTCCCCAGGCGTACCCGATTGACCTGATTGGCCAGATCCGTTTTGCCGGTATGCGCGGCTGCGGCAAACAAGCGGCCCTCCAGATCCATCTCCCACAGCGGCCGCAGAGGATTGATGACCAGAATGTCGGGGTCCAGATAAAGAATCCGATTCAGCTGCCGGGGCAGAAGGGAGCCTGCCAGAAGGCGGTAGTACATTTCCTTTGGATACTGCTTTGTGGTAGGGGCATCGGCAAACAGGCGGTCCTCCACGAAAATGGGATGAAATTGATACGCAAGATGCTCGCACTGCCGGACAACCGGGGCCAGGGCCTGCGTTGGAATCCCGCTGTGCAGCAGGTAGATGACAAACTGCTCTCCGGGGTTGTTCCAGCAGAGGGAAGTCAGCAGAACCTGAAGCTGAGGGAGGTATGCCTGGTCCAGAGATACCAGAAGGGGAATTGCGTCCATGAGAGTCACCTCTTGTGTGTCATATGGGGGAGCTGGTGTGATCTGCATCCGGTGCATGGCGGGGAAATCTGGACATCCCCGTTCTTTTCTGCTAAACTGTATGGCACAGGAAAACAATTTTGGTGCAGATATGCAGATATTATGAGAGGATTTTACCATGCCGGGAGACATGAAGGCGAAAATTGCGGATACCTTGAACGAGATTCTCAAGCACAAGGAACTGGACAAGATTACGGTGAAGGAACTGGTAGACGCCTGCAATATCAGCCGGCAATCCTTTTATTACCACTTTCAGGATATTATGGAGGTCGTGGAGTGGTATCAGGATCAAGCACTGAAACAGTCCATTGAAAAAAGCCTGGCGGCCCCCACGTATCAGGAGGCGATCAAGGGAGTTGTTTACGAAACCTTTCAGCACAGAGAGCTGATTTTGCAGCTGATGGCCTCCCACAGACGAAAAGAAATGGAACTTCTTTTTCTGAAGGCGGTCCGCACCTATCTCCAGGAGCTTCTCCGGCGGAAGGGAACGGCTGTTTCCGGCTCTCCCAAGGATATTGAAGCGGCGCTTTCCTTTTGTGCCTATGGCCTTGTGGGAACGATCCTGAATGATCTGAACCAGAAAAATCCGGACATTGACGCATTGGCCGACCAGATTTGCCGCTTGCTGACGGGAGAGATCTCCTTCCATTTTACAGATGATCCCTGATATTGTTTGCAGAGTGTCTGTACATCTGACCGGATTTTAACACTAGCAAATCCAAACGGACTTGAACACTTATAATTATGTACGAGTGTCTGGACAAAATGCCCGAAATGTCAATTTTTTTGACATTTCGGGCATTTTGTTTAGACAGAGCAAAAAAATTGGCAGTAGCGACAAAATGAAATGCCTGCTATAAAAAAATGGGGGAATCGTTTCAACGGCGAAGGGGATGCCCCTCGGCGGAACGGGAACACGGTATTTTTCAGCAAAGAAAAGGAAATTTGAGCCCATGGATCGTAGTGAATGGCAATGCAGAGAAGGTTTCCGCCGGATAGGTTGTGGCTCATGTCGCTCATGGAACGGGGTACCGTGGTACTCCGGATGCACATAGATAAAAACGTGATGAAAGGGGAATCTCATCTATATGAATGAAGTAAAACGACCAAAAAAGCCGTTGATTTATTACTACGGAATTATCCTGCTGTTTAACCTGCTGGCCCTCCCGAAAATCACGCAGCTTCAGATGGTGGAGGTGGACTATGGTACCTTTATGTCCATGACGGAGGACGGAGAGGTCGGCCGGGCGGAGATCCAGGAACAGGAGAACCGCATCCTTTTCACAGATAAGGACGAAACCACGGTGTATAAAACCGCCATGGTAGATGACCCCGATCTGACAGACCGTCTCCACGATGCCGGCGTTCCGTTTTATGGGCAGGAGATCGAACAGGAATCCCCCATTCTGTCCTTCCTGCTAACGTGGGTTTTGCCGCTGGTTGTTTTCATTGCCATCGGTCAGTTTATGTCCAAAAAGCTGATGGATCGGGCCGGTGGTGCCAACGCCATGTCCTTTGGGTTTGGAAAGTCCAATGCCAAGATCTACGTCAAATCCTCGGAGGGCATTAAGTTCACTGATGTGGCAGGAGAGGATGAAGCGAAGGAGAGTTTGAAAGAGATCGTGGATTATCTTCACGATCCTTCCAAGTACAAGGAAATTGGAGCGTCCATGCCCAAGGGTATCCTACTGGTGGGGCCTCCGGGCACCGGCAAGACCATGTTGGCCAAGGCGGTGGCCGGCGAAGCCAATGTCCCCTTCTTCTCCATCTCCGGCTCGGAGTTTGTGGAGATGTTTGTGGGCATGGGGGCTTCCAAGGTACGGGACCTCTTCAAGCAGGCCAAGGAAAAGGCGCCCTGCATCGTTTTCATCGACGAGATCGACGCCATCGGTAAAAAGCGGGACGGGCAGCTGGGCGGCAACGACGAACGGGAGCAGACCCTCAACCAGCTGCTCACGGAGATGGACGGCTTTGAGGGCAACAGCGGGGTTATGATTCTGGCGGCCACCAACCGGCCGGAGTCTCTGGACCCTGCACTCACTCGGCCGGGGCGTTTTGACCGGCGGGTACCGGTGGAGCTGCCGGACCTTCAGGGCAGAGAGGCTATTTTGAAAGTCCACGCCAAGAAAATCAAAGTGGCGGAAAACGTGGACTTCAATCGGATCGCCCGCATGGCATCCGGCGCATCCGGCGCGGAACTTGCCAACATCGTCAACGAAGCGGCCCTCCGGGCAGTGCGGGACGGGCGGCGCTATGCTACCCAGTCGGACCTGGAGGAGAGCATTGAGATCGTGATTGCCGGATATCAGAAAAAGAATGCCATCCTTACAGATAAGGAGAAGTGGACAGTGGCCTATCACGAGATCGGCCATGCGCTGGTGGCGGCGAAGCAGACTCATTCCGCCCCGGTTCAGAAGATCACCATCATCCCCCGGACTTCCGGCGCCTTGGGCTATACCATGCAGGTAGAGGAGGGCAACCACTATCTCCTGACCAAGGAGGAACTGGAAAACAAGATTGCCACCTACACCGGCGGCCGGGCCGCGGAAGAGATCGTGTTCAGTACCAGCTCCACCGGGGCTTCCAACGACATTGAGCAGGCTACCAAACTGGCACGGGCCATGATTACCCGTTACGGCATGAGCAAAGACTTTGACATGGTGGCCCTGGAAACGGTTAGCAATCAATATCTGGGCGGGGACAGCTCTCTGACCTGTTCCATGGAGACCCAGACGGAAATCGACCGGCAGGTGGTGGAGCTGGTCAGACAAGAGCATCAGAAGGCTGCGTCCATCCTCCTGGAAAACCGGGAAAAGCTGGATGAGCTGGCGAAGTATCTCTATGAAAAGGAGACCATCACCGGCGAAGAGTTTATGGAGATTCTGGAAAAGTAAAGGACTTGCCGAAAAACTCTGAGAGCCGATTTGAGGCCCGGGAAAACGACGGAAAAAACAAACAGCCGCACCCCTCAATAGGGGCGCGGCTGTTTTGTTGCCATTACTGAGACACGGAAGTGCCGGTACGACCGGCAATGCCGTCCTTGGCCTTTTCCAGCAGTGTGATGAGAGCGGTGCGGCCGGGCTTGGATTCGGCGAACTTTACCGCTGCCTGGACCTTGGGCAGCATGGAACCGGGGGCGAACTGGCCCTCTGCCTCGTACTTGCGGGCCTCCTCAGGAGTCAGGTGATCCAGCCACTGCTGATCGGGTTTCCCGAAGTTGACGGCTACCTTCTCCACAGCGGTGAGGATAATGAGCGTGTCTGCATCCAGCTCCTCTGCCAGCAGCTCCGAGGCAAAGTCCTTGTCAATGACGGCACCGGCACCCTTGAGATGGTGCCCTTCCGTTTTATAAACGGGGATTCCGCCGCCGCCGCAGGCCACAGCCACCTGACCGGCGTCTACCAGAGCCCGGATGGTGTCGATCTCAATGATGGATTTGGGCAGGGGAGAAGCCACACACCGGCGCCAGCCACGGCCGGCGTCCTCCATGACGGCATTTCCGCGGCGGCGCATCTCCTCCGCCTCTGCCTCGGTCATGAAGGTCCCGATGGGTTTGGTGGGATGCTGGAAGGCCGGGTCATCCGGGTCTACCTCCACCTGGGTCAGGATAGTGGCTACCGGCTTGGTGATTCCACGGTCCAGCAGTTCCTCCCGCAGGGAGTTTTGCAGGTCGTAACCGATATAGCCCTGGCTCATGGCCGTACACACGGACATAGGAGCCATGGGGTGGGTGGGGTCCTCACGGGAGAGGGTGGTCATGGCGGTATTGATCATGCCCACCTGAGGGCCGTTGCCGTGGGCCACCACCACCTGATGGCCCTCTTCAATGAGATCCACAATGGCCCGAGCGGTATGCTTCACAGCGGCCATCTGTTCCGGCAGATTCTTGCCCAGGGCGTTGCCGCCCAGAGCGATGACAATGCGTTTACCCATAGTGGTGACACCTCGTCTAAAATTTGATGTGCGGGCACTTCGGCCAGTGGCCAAAACCCGGCGGGAAAAATTTTGGCGGGAACATGGAGCCACATTCCCGCCAAAATGTACGTTTCATTCCGGAAGGGACCGCAGCAGAGGGCCTCCCGCGTTTACGCGCTTAGAACAGCTTGCGCTTGCTGCCGGTATCCATCGCCATCAGGGCGGACACGGGGTCCTTCACCTTGGCCATCATGATCATGGCGGCGATGATATAGGGCTTGTAGCTGGCTTCCTTGTACAGGGGATCGATGTAGCGATCGAACACGGAGTTGTCCACCTCGCCCTCCTTGCAGCTCAGGCCGGTGATGTCGGCGGGCAGGCAGTGCATGTACAGAGCGCTGCCGTTCTTGGTGCGCTTCATCATCTCCTCGGAGCAGGTCCAGTTCTTAAACTGGGCGTTCTGAGCCAGGAGCTGCTTTTCCAGAGCGTCGATACCGGCCTGGTCACCAGCCTGATAGAGCTTGGTGCGCTGCTCCATAGCGGCAAAGGGGGCCCAGGACTTGGGATAGACGATGTCGGCGCCGTCGAAGGCTTCCTCCATGGTGGAGACCTTCTTATAGGTGCCGCCGGTGGCAGCGGCGTTCTTCTTGGCGATCTCCTCCACCTCGGGCATCACGTCATAGCCCTCGGGATGGGCCAGCACCACGTCCATGCCGAAACGGGTCATCAGGCCGATGACGCCCTGGGGGACAGACAGGGGCTTGCCGTAGGAGGGAGAATAGGCCCAGGTCATGGCAATCTTCTTGCCCTTGAGGTTCTCCACGCCGCCGAAGTGATGGATGATGTGCAGCATATCGGCCATGCACTGGGTGGGATGGTCCACGTCGCACTGCAGGTTCACCAGAGTGGGACGCTGCTCCAGAATGCCGTCCCGGTAACCCTCGGACACGGCGTCCATGAAGGTCTTCTGATACTTGTGACCCTCACCGATGAACATGTCATCCCGGATGCCGATGACGTCGGCCATGAAGGAGACCATGTTAGCGGTCTCACGGACGGTCTCGCCGTGGGCGATCTGGCTCTTCTTCTCGTCCAGGTCCTGGACGTTCAGGCCCAGCAGATTACAGGCGGAGGCGAAGGAAAAGCGGGTGCGTGTGGAGTTGTCCCGGAAAATGGAGATGCCGAGACCGGAGTCGAAGATCCGGGTGGACTTGTTGCGCTCCCGCAGGTCCCGCAGGGCGTCAGCCACAGTGAAGATGGCGTCCAGCTCCTCGTCGGTCTTATCCCAGGTCCAGTAGAAATCGGACTTGTACATATTGTTGATGTGCAGCTTTTCCAGATGCTTTGCCAGCTCAATGGTCTTGGACATAGTCAGCTCTCCTTAAAAGTATATTTGCTGCAGAGGCAAATCGCCTCGCAGAGGTTTGCCGCGGTGCGGCAAAAGAATTTCGGGTGTTTTGTCAGGCCATATGCCTGACAAAATACAAAGATCCAGCTGTCTGGGGAGGGGGACGAAGTCCCCCTTGGAATCCATTTACTGAATGTTATTATTGGTCAGGCTCTGGCGGAACTCGGTGACGTCAGAAGTCTTGTTCTCCTCTTTGTAGAGGTTCACGGCGGCCACATACACGGCGGCGCAGGTGACCAGATCCTGCTTCCAGGTGATCTCGTTGGGGGCGTGGGCCTGAGACTCAGCGCCGGGGCCGAAGCCTACGCAGGGGATGCCGTACCGGCCCTGGATGGACACGCAGTTGGTGGAGAAGGTCCACTTGTCCGTCAGGGGACGGTGACGCAGATGCATGGCGTCGTACTTGGGATCGGCGTCGGCATGGCCGATGCGCTCCGTGCCGTACAGGGCGTGATGGGCATCGATGAGGGCCTGGACATGAGCGGCGCTCTCCTTGTTGATCCAGGTGGGGAAGAAGCTCTCCGTCTCATAGACCTCGCCGGTCCAGGAAGGACGGTCATACATGTACATGCTGACCTTCACGTCGTCGCCGTACTTCTTGACGGAGGGCAGCTGACGGATCTCCTCCAGGCAGGAATCCCAGGTCTCGCCGGCAGTCATGCGGCGGTCGATGGAGATGGCGCAGCTGTCCGCCACGGCGCAGCGGGAAGGAGAGGTGTAAAACACCTGGCTGACGGTGCAGGTGCCCCGGCCCAGGAACTGGGCATCCTCATAGTGCTCGGGGTTGAATTCGGGGTTGAGCATCTTCACAAGGCCCTTGACCTCGTTGGAAGGGCCGTCGCCGTTTTCATTGAGGGAACGGACCTCCCGGATGATGTCGGCCATCTTATAAATGGCGTTGTCACCGCGCTCAGGAGCGGAGCCATGGCAGGAGACACCCTTGACGTCCACCCGAATTTCCATGCGGCCTCGATGACCGCGATAGATGCCGCCGTCGGTGGGCTCGGTGGAGATGACGAACTCGATCTTCTTCCGGGCATCCTCCGGACCGGCGAAGTACTTGTTGACGATGTACTGCCAGCACATGCCGTCGCAGTCCTCTTCCTGGACGGAGCCCACGACCATGATCTTATAGCCGGCGGGGATCAGCCCCATGTCCTTCATGATCTTGGCGCCGTAAACCGCGGAGGCCATGCCGCCCTCCTGGTCGGAACCGCCCCGGCCGAAAATGATGTCATCGGTCTCATAGCCCTTGTAGGGGTCGGCCTCCCAGTTGTTCAGGTTGCCCACACCCACGGTGTCGATGTGGGAGTCGATGGCGATGATCTTCTCGCCATCGCCCATCCAGCCGATGACGTTGCCCAGGCCGTCCACTTCCACCTTGTCAAAGCCCAGCTTTTCCATCTCGGCCTTGATGCACATGACCACTTCTTTTTCCTCACAGCTCTCGCTGGGGTGGGAAATCATATCCCGAAGGAACCGGGTCATGTCGGCCTGATAGCCTTGGGCCGCCGCTTTGATCGCTTCAAAATCCATAACCGCTGCCCTCCATCAATCATGATTTTTGTCGGTAGGTGGTCTTTACTCTATCCCTATCATAGCATAAGAAAAGCAGTTGTCAAACAAAAAATGAGAAAACCTAAAAAATTTTTTGAAAAAGCGGTTGCTTTCTATAAAAAGTATGGTATGATGAAAATAGATTATTATAAATTTTATACGGAAAACATCGCCTGAAAGGGGGAAAAACCTATCGAAAGCGGAAAGCTGGAACTGCTGCGTCAGGTGGCAGCCGGGATTGCCGCCCAGTTCGGCAGCAACTGCGAGGTGGTGGTGCACGACCTCAGCCGCCATCCGGACCATTCCATCGTAGCCATCGTCAACGGCCATGTCACCGGCCGGAAGGTGGGGGACGGAGCGTCCCATGTGGTCATTGAACAGCTCCAGAGCAATGATCCGGAACCCAAGGATCACCTCTGCTATCTGACCAAGACGCCGGACGGAAAGATCCTCAAGTCTTCCACGGTCTATATCCGCAACAGCAAAGGAAAGGTCTCCGCTATCTTTTCCATCAACTACGATATCTCCAAACTGCTGATGGTGGAAAGTGCGGTACGGGATCTGATCTCCACCGGAGAGGAGCCCCAGCAGACCGAGCCGGAGAAGATCGTCAACATCAACGACCTGCTGGACGATCTGATCGAGCAGTCGGTGGCGCTGGTGGGCAAGCCGGTGGCGCTGATGAACAAGGACGATAAGGTAAAGGCCATCCGTTTCCTCAATCAAAACGGTGCATTCCTTGTTACCAAGTCAGGAGACAAGATCGCCAAGTATTTTGGGATATCCAAGTATACGCTGTATTCATATATTGACTCAAAGCAGGAGGAAAAGGCCACCTGAGGCCGGATTGCAACTGCCGCAGCGCAAAAAAGCAGACACCCCACCGGGGTGTCTGCTTTTTTGCGCTGTGTGTGCTTTATTCATGCACGGTCAGTTCCAGCACATCCGGTCTGGCATAATGACCGCAGGGGTCAAACTCCATCCGGCTGGCGGGGACCAGAGACAGATCCAGGTCCGCGGTGAGGATTGCCTCCCGGTCCCAGACAGGCTCCACCACGTAGTGGCCCCGGGGGTCCACAATGCAGCTGCCGCCCCGACAGGCCAGCTCCGGCAGCCGGGCGATCTCCTGGGGACAGTGGAGATCCCGAGGATAGCTGCTGCGGGGAATCAGCATGTCGCAGTTGAGAAAGAAGCACCGGCCCTCGATGGCGATGTGGCGGACGGTGGACTGCCACTCCGGATTGTCGTTGGTGTTGGGGGAGATGTACAGCGTTACGCCCTTTTCATACAGGGCGGCCCGGGCCAAGGGCATATAGCTCTCCCAGCAGATGAGGCTGCCCATGGGACCCCAGGGGGTCTGCGCCACCGGGAAGTAGGCCCGATCGGCGTCGCCCCAGACCACCCGCTCTGCTCCGGTGGGCTTGAGCTTGCGGTGGCAGGATACCAGCCGTCCGTCGGGGGAGAAGAACAGATTGGAGTTATACAGCGTGGCGGTGACGGCGTCCCGCTCGCTGACGCCGATGCTGACCCAGGCACCGGCCTCCCGGGCGGCCCGACCCAGCAGCTCTGTCTCCGGGCCGGGAACCAGAATGGAGTTGTCATAGTAACGTTTCCAGTCCTGGCGGCCGCCTTCGTCCCGATGTCCCACGGTAAAGCCAAAGGTCATGCCGAAGGGATAACCGGGAATGAACAGCTCCGGGAACACGATCAGCTCCGCTTGGAGCCGGGCGGCCTCTAGAATCAGGGAGATGGCCTTTTCTACGCAGGTGTCCTTTCGGAACAAAATGGGGGCAGCCTGTACCACAGCCACCCGGCAGGTGGGTTTGAGGTCCTTCATAGCGGATGCTCCTTTCCGGGGGAATCCCCGACGCAGTGCGGTTACTTACATGTCCAGCAGCCGCCGGGCGGTCATCACGTTGCGCTGTTCCATCTCCCGCAGGCGCTTGACGGCCTCAGCCTGTGCCTCCGGGTGCGAGGACTGGGCTGCGCAGTGGTCGATCATCTGCCGCAGGCTCTCCTCTGTCAAAGCATCCAGGTCTACGAACTGCTCCTGGCCGATATAGCGCAGGAAGGCGGACACCTTGGGGTCATAGACCACGCCTGCCAGCGGGATGCCCTGGCCGGCGGCGAAAATCAGTGCGTGGAGCCGCATGGAGACCACGATTTCCATCCGGCTGAGGGCACCGATGATGGTGCCGGCACCGCCGGCGTCGTTGAGGAAATAGTGGGGAACGGACAGTCCCCGGGCAGCCAGCTGGTTGGCGCCGGGGTCCAGGTGCTTTTCCACCGCGGCGAACACCGGTGTCAGGCCATAGGTGCGGTAGGCGTATTCCGCCGCCTTGCTGAAAAGCGGGGCCTTTTCCTCAAAGCCCTTCCACCGCCGCAGGGCGAAGCAGATATACCGGCCCCGGGGCGGGATGCCTGCCCGCAAAAGGACGCTGTCCGTTTGGTCCGCCGGGGCCTGGCGCAGAGTCAGGGCGGGGTCCGCCGTCAGCAGGATCTCCGGCTTGTCCACCCCCATGGCCCGCAGTTCGTCCAGAGAGTCCGGCTCCCGGAGGGTAATGGCATCCACGTTGGCATTGAGGACCCGGGCGGACATCCTGCGGTGGCTCTCCCGGATGACGGGGCCAATACCGCAGCCGTACATCTGCACCTTGCAGCCGCAGCGTTTGGCGGTTTGGATATTGTGGAGATAGTACCACAGCGAGCGGCGGGAGGTAACGTCCTGGATCAGGCTGCCGCCGCCGTTGATATAGAGCTTTGCGTGGTGCATGGCCCGATGCCAGGCAGGGAAGTTGGCACGGTGGACCGCCTGGACCCGGTAGGTGAGCCGGGTGGACTTGGGGTCCTTGGAGAGGACCGTCATGGGCATATCCGGGTCCAGAGAGCGCATCTCCTGCAAAATGGCCTCCAGGATGGCGTCATCGCCGGCATTGCCCCGGCCGTAGGCACCGCAGATCACCACGCCGTCCCGGGACATTTTGGGCCGGTTGTGGCGGCGGAGGATCTCCTGATAAATATGCAGCTGAGTATCCACAGTCCGCTGGATGGAGAACTGCGTGGAGGCCTTCTGGTAAAGCTTTTCGCCCATATCCCGGCGCAGCGCGTCGTCATTGCCCAGGGCCGCGAGATACTTCCCGAGGGATTGCCAGTCGCCGGGAGTGAACAGGTAGCCGTTCACATCCTGGTCGATCAGGTAGGGGATACCGCCCACGGCGGTGGAGACAGTGGCCAGATGGAACCGGGCACCCTCCGTCAGGGCGTAGGGGAAGGTCTCAGAGAGGGAGGTGAGGGCGTTGATATCCAGTGCGGAATAAAACCGGTCCATGCCGCCGCTGATCCAGCCGGCAAAGGTCACCTGATGTTCCACGCCCAGTTCTTTTGCCAAGTTCCCCAGCTTTTCCCGCTCCTCGCCGTCCCCGGCGATCACCAGCCGCAGCCGGGGGCACTGGGCATAGCCGGCGGCAAAGCCCCGGATCAGCGTGGACATGTCCTTGACGGGATTAAGCCGGGCGGCGATGCCCACCACCACACTGTCCTGGTTCACGTCGGCCCCCAGGCTTTTGAGATACTCCATCCGGTCTCCCTGACTGGGGGCGGGCGTGAAGTCGATGCCGTTATAGATGGCGTAAAAGCGGTCAGGCGGAAAGCCCCGCTGGATCAGAAGGTCCACCATGGCGTCGGAGACACCGATGCGGTAATCCAGCTGCCGCAGGGCCCAGGCGTTGATGTTGCCGAAGGTGAGGTGGCTCAGCGGACGGCCCATGTAGTCCAGCTTGTAGTCGCTGTGAACGGTGGTCACCACCGGCAGGCCCGTGGGATGGCGCAGCAGTGCGCCGATCATGTTGGCCCGGGAGCCGTGGCAGTGGATGATCTGGTAGCCGCCTTGACGGATATACTCCGTCAGCTGCCGCCGGGTGCGGAGAATGTTGTTGCCGCCGCAGATCATGGTGGGAATCCCCAGGCTCCGGGCCTCCTGGGCAAAGGGGCCGTCCCGGAAACACACCAGTTGAGCGGTAATGGTTTTGTTCAGGTTTTGCAGCAGGCTCAGCACATGGGTTTTGGCACCGCCGGAGTCCCCGCCGCTGATCAAATGGATGACTTTCATGAAAAAGCCTTTCTTTCTCAAAATAGACTTGTGGAATTGCGGAAAATATTATACAATACCTTCCGTACATTGTCCACAGAAAGAAAATATGAGCGCAATGCGTCTTTTACGGAGGAAACCATGGAGCAAAAAGCAAAACGCATCGGAAAGTTTAACATCATTGACATCATTGCCGTCATTTTGATTCTGGCAGTACTGGCATTTGTAGGCTGGAAGCTGATGAACCGGGGTGGCGGCGTTGACGGCGGTGAGACGCCCATGACCAAGGTGACATATGTGGTCCGGGCGGAGGGAGTTCCGGCGGAACTGTATGATTCCTGTGTAGCCCATCTCCCCTCTCCGCTGATGGCGTCCGGAGAGCTGGTGGGCGGACAGATTGAGTCCGTGGAGAAGGCTCCTTATTATGTTTTGGGACCTGACGGCCAGTGGGTGGAGGACCCGGAGCATGTGACGCTGTATTTTACAGCTACCACCGAGACGCCCACCAGTGATGTGATGACCACCAAGGTGGGAGATCAGGAGGTCCGTATCGGCAAGAAGGATTACATCCTCAAGAGCGAATATGTGGAGATCAACGGCGGCGTGATCGTGGATGTCCAGTGGGAGAATGAGGAGTAAACGGGAACCAGCCTGGAAAAGAAACGCCAGTCAGCGGAGATCCTGACTGCATAGAAATTATAAAGAGAGAGGCACCGGCGCCTTAGGCACTGGTGCCTCTCTTTTTATTATGACATGCCAGCAGGGACGCAGGGATTCCGGAGCCATTTCCGCTCCGTGCAGAAACAGTTCGGCAGCCGAAAAAGACAGAGGGTACGATCTTTGGACGATTCTTGCAAAAAAATTAAAGGAAAGTCTTGCACATTCGGACGATTTATGGTATATATCAAGACAATAAAAGAAAAACCAACAAAACAGAACTTGCTTTGCTTTGATTTGCTTGGGCAAAGGAAACTGTCCAGAGATCTGTAGTGTGGTTTTCCCATGGCGGACAACATGGCGGTGCAAAGACCGCCGGTGTGTTCCCAGGGGTCCAATTTGAGAAAGGCTGGTGAAGATGTTGGAGCGCTATGAAAACATCCGGGAGGAGATATGCCAGGTCTGCCACCTCCTTTACGAACGGGGATATGTGGTCAGCAATGATGGCAACGTTTCCGTTCGGGTGGAGCCTGACAAGGTTTTGATTACACCTTCCGGCGTGGGCAAGGGACGGATGACGCCTGACATGCTGGTGCTGTGTGATCTCCAGGGAAATGTTCTGGAGGGGGACCGCTATCCCTCCTCTGAGAGCAAGATGCATTTGATGGTCTATCGGGAGCGGGAGGATGTCATGAGCGTGGTTCACGCGCATCCGCCGGTATCCACTGCCTTTGCCATCTGCCGCCGCCCGCTGAAGGAGCGGTACCTGGCGGAGATGGTACTGGGACTGGGGGAAGTTCCCGTCACCGAGTTTGCCATGCTCTCCACCGATGAGGTGCCGGAGAGCGTGCGGCCATTTGTCCATGACCACAACGCGGTACTTCTGGCCAACCACGGCGCCCTGTCCTGGGGACCGACTCTCCTGTCCGCCTTTGACCGGCTGGAGGTGGTGGAGCAGACCGCCAAGATCTTCCTCTATGTGGACCGCATCGGCGGCGGTGTGGAGCTCACCCAGGAACAGGCGGATACCCTCCGGGCCAAGACCGGCTTTTATCAGAAACTGGCCGGAAAGCGAGGATAAGGATGCGGGTATCGGGTGATCCGCAGGGTTTGCTGGCGCCGGAGCGCCGGGCCAAGATCCTGGAGCTGCTGCGCCAGGACAAGAGCGTACTGGTCAAGGATCTTTGCGCGCAGTTTGGCGTGACGGGAGAGACCATCCGCAAGGATTTGTCCCAGCTGGAGCGGGAAGGCCTGCTGATCAAGACGTATGGCGGCGCCTACATTCAGGACGGAGTCAAAAACGAGATCGACGTCAGCATCCGCAAGATGCTGCTGCCGGAGGAGAAGGATTCCATCGGCATGTGCTGCGCGGGCCTGGTGGAGGCGGGGGACACCGTATTTCTGGATGAGAGCACTACCTGCCTTGCAGTGGCGCGGCATCTGCTCCACGCGGATATCACTGTGGTGACCAACTCCCTGGACATTGCCCAGGTATTTTCCGAAAGCGGCCAGGCAAAGGTGCTCCTCTCCGGCGGAGAGTTGGACCGGAAGAACCGCTGCTTTGTGGGCGGGAGTGCGGAGGAATTTCTCTCCCGCTACTATGTGGACAAGAGCTTTGTCTCCTGCCGGGGGGCAGACCGTGCCGCGGGAATCACTGACGGCAGTGCCGTCAACGGACGCATCCGGGCTATGATGCTCCGCCGGGCACAGAGGCGCTATCTGGTACTGGATCACACAAAACTGGACAAGATCAACTTTTTTCGGATCTGCGGGATGGACGAGGTCCACGCCGTGGTGGCGGACGCGTTTCCGAAGACGGGCTGGCGGGAGTATCTTCGCCAGCAGGGGGTCGAGGTGATTGAGGCCCGCCCCCAGTGATTAGGAGGCAGCATATGGCATATACCGCACAGCAGCTGATCGAGCTGCTGCATCTGAGCCCTCATCCTGAGGGAGGGAGGTTCGTATTTCGGGAATCCAGCGGGCGGATGCTTCCGACGCCGCCGGGCCATGCAGGTCCCCGGGAGACCTGCAGCACCATTTATTACCTGCTTCAAAAAGGGGAGATTTCCCGCTGGCACCAGCTCAAGGCCACGGAGATGTGGACCTGGCATCAGGGCGGCAGCTTGGAGATGACCCTGGGGGGAACCGGGACGGCACCCATCCCCGCCGGCACACTGGCGCTGGGGCCCCGGCTGGAGCAGGGGGAACAGTTCCAGATCATGGCTCCCGCCGATCAGTGGCAGACCACCCGGGTAGTGGACGGTGAGTTTGTGCTGGTGTCCTGCGTGGTCAGTCCCGCCTATGATGACGCGGACTGTCTGCTGCCGGACCAGCCGCTGCCCAATGAGATTTACGAGTAAAGAAGGAGGTACTCCATGGATCTTTCATTGTTTTCTCTGGAAGGAAAGACGGCACTGGTCACCGGTGTCAGCCGGGGACTGGGTCAAGCCATGGCAGTGGCTCTGGCAAAGGCCGGAGCGGACATTGTGGGCGTGGGGTTCCACGGAATGGGGGAGACCCGCGCCAGGGTAGAGGCGGAGGGCCGCCGGGCCTATGAGATCAAGGCGGACCTGGGCAAGCGCGACGCCGCGGCAGATATCGCCCGGGAGGCAATCGCCGCCTTTGGCCGGGTGGATATTCTGGTAAACAATGCCGGCATCATCAAGCTCTCCGCCGCCGAGGACCATACGATGGAGGACTTTGACGCGGTGATGGAGGTAAACCTCCGTTCTCTGTTCCTGCTGACCCGCGAGATCGCCCGGCAGATGATTGCAAACGGCGGGGGCAAGATCATCAACACCTGCTCCATTCAGTCCATTCAGGGCGGTTCCGGCGATGCGGCCTATGTGGCCAGCAAGCACGCGGTCCTCGGTCTGACCCGGGCCTGGGCCAATGAGTGGGGCAAATACAACATCCAGGTCAACGGAATCGCACCGGGATACATGGTGACCGACAACACTGCCAAGCTCCGGGAAAACCAGGAGGCGGTGGCCTCTATCACGTCCCGGATTCCTCTGGGCCGCTGGGGCCACCCGGAGGACCTGATGGGGCCGGTGGTATTCCTGGCATCGCACGCCTCCGATTTCATCAGCGGTCATCTGCTGGTGGCTGACGGCGGATATCTGAATGCCTGAGGCGCGGCGAGCATAGATAGAAAGTTAAATGCATTTTGAATTTTGAATAAAAAAGAACAGGAGTGAATCCCATGTCTGAAGAACTCAAGCAGGTGACCCACATCGACAACGTGCGGCTGGGAGAAGATGAGAAGAGCGTCATCATCATTGACCAGACCCAGCTGCCCAACCGGACCGTCTATTTGACTCTGCGCACGCGTCAGGAGATGTATGACGCCATCAAGCTCCTTCAGGTCCGGGGCGCCCCCGCCATCGGAATCTGCGCCGGATACAGCATCTATGCCCTGGCCCGTCAGTGGGACATCGGGGAGTATGAGGCGTTTGCACAGAAATTCCATGAGGAGAAGGAATACCTTAACTCCTCCCGGCCCACCGCAGTAAACCTCAGCTGGGCGCTCAACCGTATGGAGCAGGTGGTTACGGGCAACACCGGAAAGAGCGTGGCGGAAATCCTGGACCTGCTGGGTAAGGAGTGCCGGGCCATCCATGAGGAGGATATCGCCATGTGCCGGGCGATCTCCGAGTATGGCCTGAGCCTTATCAAGGACGGCGACGGTGTTTTGACCCACTGCAATGCGGGTCCGCTGGCAACTTCCCGGTATGGCACCGCCCTGGGCCCCCTGTTCCTGGGCAAGGAGCGGGGCATGAACTTCCACGTGTTCTCGGATGAGACCCGGCCCCTGCTCCAGGGTGCCCGACTCACCTCCTACGAACTCCAGAAGGCGGGAATTGATGTGACGCTGATCTGCGACAACATGGCGTCCATCGTGATGAAAAACGGCTGGGTCCAGGCCTGCTTTGTGGGCTGTGACCGGGTGGCCGCCAACGGTGATACCGCCAACAAAATCGGTACCAGCGGCGTGGCCATCCTGGCCAAGCATTACGGCATCCCCTTCTATGTACTGGGTCCCACATCTACCATCGACCTCAACTGCCCTGATGGAGACCACATCCCCATTGAGCTGCGAGACCCCGATGAGATCCGCGAAAAGTGGTATGCCGAACCTATGGCCCTGCCGGAGGTCAAGTGCTATAACCCGGCCTTTGACGTGACAGATCATACCCTGATCGCCGGTATCGTGACGGAGAAGGGAATTTGCCGTGCCCCCTATACGGAGAGCCTGGCTGCCCTCTTCAAGAAGTAAAAAAACGTGAGAAATTGATGCATTTGTGCAGTGTTTGAAAAATTACGGCCTTGCAAAGATGCTGCGCAGATAGTATGATAAAGGTATCACTTGGATTTGCGAAGCCCGTGATCCAGTGGAGGAAAAACCAGCGGCGCAGAAGCGGCGGCCTGTTGCGGACAAACTGTCGTGTCTTTGCGCAGCCAAACAACTAGGAGGAATGAATGAGATGAAACTAAGCAAAAAGCTGGCGGCATTGTGCTTGTCCCTTGCGATGCTCCTGGCCCTGGCGGCCTGCGGCAGCACGGACACCACTGAGGAAAACAGCGGTGATACGGCCAACGACGATACCGCAACCGGTCTGAAGATCTGCATCATTACCACCTCCGGTATTGATGACGGTTCTTTCAACCAGAACTGCTACGAGGGTATCCAGGCCTTCCTGGCGGATCATCCGGACTGCACCGTCACCGACGTGAAGGAGCCCGACTACAATGAGCTGGTTCCTACGGTGGAGCGCATGGTAGGCGATTACGACGTGTTCGTCCTGCCCGGATTCAACTTCTCCAATGTGGGCGATGTGGCTGCGGCCAACCCCGACACCGATTTCATCGTGGTGGACTCTACCATCACCGACAGTGAAGGCAATCCCATGACCCTGGACAACGTCTACACCATGACCTTCTCCGAGCAGGAGAGTGGCTTCTTTGCTGGTGTGGCCGCTGCCATGGAGACCAAGACCAACAAGGTGGCCGTGGTCAACGGTATGGCTTATCCCTCCAACGTGAACTATCAGTATGGCTTTATGTCCGGCGTGAACTACGCCAACAAGCACTATGGCACCTCTGCTGAGTGCGTGGAGCTGCCCTCTTATGCTGGCGTGGATCTGGCCGGCAACAACGTGGGCGGTAACTACATCGGCGACTTCGCGGACGAGGCTACCGGCAAGGTTGTGGGTGACGCTCTGGTCGCCGAGGGCTGCGACGTGCTGTTCGTGGCCGCAGGCAACGCGGGCAACGGCACCTTCACTGCTGCCAAGGAGGCCGACGGTGTTTGGCTGATCGGCTGCGACGTGGACCAGTATGACGACGGCGCCAAGGGCGATACCAACATCATGCTCACCTCCACCCTGAAGAAGATGGACACCCATGTTCAGAAGCAGCTCACCGCCATCTATGACGGTACCTTCACCGGTGGGGACGCCTTCCTGGCAGTGGCCGATGAGGGCGTTGGCTATGTCTCTGCGGAAGGCCGTCAGCAGCTGTCTGCCGAGACGCTGGACAAGCTGGCCGAGTGCTATGATCTGATTCTGGACGGCACCATCGTTCCCGCTGCCGACGCAACTGTGAACGACTATACCCCCGATAACTTCCCCGGTCTGTAAGACGAGAAAGGACGTGACCGCAATGACGAAAACCTCTGGTTCCGCCAGCATCCGCGTAGAGGATGCTGAAATCGCAAAGGTGGTACTGATGCCCGGTGACCCTCTGCGGGCCCAATATGTGGCGGAGCACTATCTGGAAAATCCGGTGTGCTTCAACACGGTACGCAATATGTTGGGATTCACCGGCACCTATGAGGGAAAGAAAATCTCCGTGATGGGCAGTGGTATGGGAATTCCCTCCATGGGCCTGTATGCCACCGAACTGTACACCCAGTTTGATGTGGACGCCATCATCCGTATTGGTTCTGCCGGCGGCCTGTCTGACCAGGTGAAGATGCGGGACGTGGTGATCGCCATGGCGGCCTCCTCCAACTCCAACTATGGCGCCGCTTTTGACCTGCCTGGCTATCTGACGCCCGTTGCCGACTACGGTATGCTGGCCAACGCAGTGGAGTCTGCCAAGGAGCTGGGCCTTTCCGCCAAGGTTGGCCCCGTCTATACCAGTGACCATTTCTACTATCCCACCACTCTGGCCAATGACAAGGCTCGGGATCTGGGACATCTGGCTGTGGAGATGGAGACCGCCGGTCTCTATTGGACCGCCGCCAGCTGCCATAAGAAGGCGCTGAGCATCCTGACCATTTCCGACCACATTTACACCGGAGAGGCTCTTTCCGCCCAGGAGCGGCAGGAGTCCTTCCATGAGATGATGGAGGTGGCGCTGGAGACTGCCTGGCGGTGCATTGAATAAACAGTGATGTTACGTGCGCTGCCCCTCCCGCCGATCGTGACGGAAGGGGCAGCGCATCTTGATTGAAACCTAGAGAAAAGGGGGCAGGGGCATGGAAGACTATATTGTGGAAATGCGCCACATTACCAAACGCTTTCCCGGTATTGTCGCCAATGACGACGTCAGCATCCAAATCAAGCGCGGCGAAGTGTACGCGCTGCTGGGCGAAAACGGTGCCGGTAAGTCCACGCTCATGAGCATGCTCTTCGGCATGTATGAGCCGGACAGCGGAGAGATTTACGTTCGGGGGGAGAAGGTGACCTTCCGTTCCTCCAACGACGCCAGCGCCCATAACATCGGCATGGTGCACCAGCACTTCAAGCTGGTGGATAACTACACGGTCGCGGAAAATATCGTACTGGGCATTGAACCCATGAAAAAGCTGCTGGGATTTCTTCCCTGCGTAGATATCAAAACGGCCAATCGCCAGATTGAAGAGCTTTCCAAGCGCTACGGTCTGGAGGTCAACCCCACGGACAAGATCGAAGATCTGCCCGTTTCTGTCCGCCAGCGTGTGGAGATTTTGAAGATGCTCTACCGGGAGGCGGACATCCTGATTTTTGACGAGCCCACCGCCGTACTGACGCCGCAGGAGATCGACTTCCTGCTGAAGATCATCGGCGAGCTGCGGAAAAACGGAAAGACCATCATTCTCATTACCCACAAGATCGAGGAGATCAAAAAGATTGCAGACCGTTGCGCCATTTTGCACCGGGGCCAGCTGGTGGATGTGCTGGATGTTCAGAGTACCTCCTCCCAGGAGATGGCCAATCTGATGGTCGGCCGACAGGTGATGTTTTCCGCCAACAAGGCCGCACCCAAGTTCCGGGACACGGTGCTGGAGGTGGAGCACCTGACGGTCCGCAATGCCCAGAAGCTGGATGTGGTGAAGGACGTGTCCTTCAAGATCCGGGGCGGCGAGATTTTTGCCATCGCCGGTGTCTCCGGAAACGGCCAGGGGGAGTTGGCTGACGCCATTGCCGGTATGGTCAAGACCCACAGTGGCACCATCCGGCTGGGAGGAACCGATATTACCGATTACAGCATCCGCCAGCGGGTGGAAGCGGGTCTCTCCTACATCCCGGAGGACCGGCAGGGCGTTGGCGTATTCATGGACCTTACGCTCTCCCAGAACCTGGCGCTGCGCCGGTATTACCGGGAGCCTTTCTCCAAGAACGGAATCCTGGATTTCAGCCAGTTTGACCGGTATGCGGAGAATCTGATTGAAAATTACGACATCCGCAGCGGCCAGGGCGGTAAGACCATCCTGCGCTCCATGAGCGGGGGCAACCAGCAAAAGGCCATTGTGGCCCGGGAGATTGAGGAACACTCCAAGCTCATCATCTTCGTTCAGCCTACCCGCGGTCTGGATATCGGTGCCATTGAGAACATCCACCGCCAGATCGTGGCAGAGCGAGACAAGGGAACGGCTGTGCTGCTGATTTCCCTGGAGCTGGATGAGATCATGGAACTGGCGGATACCATCGGCGTGATTTATAACGGCCAGCTGCTCAAAATCGCGGATGCCTCTACGATGAGCTCCCACGATGTGGGCAAATACATGATGGGGGTGAAAGAGGCATGAAGAAAGCACTGAACAAGCTGGCCTCCATTCTGGATGGCCATCGCTGGTCCTCTGTCGCCGTCTCCATTTTGAGCATCCTGCTGAGCCTGATCTGCGCCAGCATCATTTTGCTGGTGATGGGCAAGAACCCCTTGGTGGCGTTCCAGAGCTTCTTGCAGGGCGCCGGCTTCTGGCCGAAGGCTAACTACGGTGGCGGCACCGGCATGCTGACGGATTTGTTTTCTTTCCTGAACGTGCTGGCACCCATGGTCCTGGCGGCGCTGAGTTTTGTGGTCGGCTTCAAGGCGGGCCTTTTCAACATCGGCATTTCCGGCCAGATGCTGGCCGCCGGTTTCCTGGCAACCTCTATCGTTGGCTACAGCGAGCTCAACGCGGTGATCGCAAAGCCCCTGGTGATTCTCATCGGCATCTTAGCCGGCGGTATCCTGGGCGCCTTCATCGGCTTTTTGAAGTACAAATTCAACATCCATGAGGTGGTTTCCACCATCATGGTCAACTACATCGTCAACTATCTGACCGGATTTTTCATCAACACCTATTTTGCAGACCCGCTGACCCGCTCGATGCGGATCTGCGGCAGCGAGGCTCGTCTTACCTGGACCAATGTCCAGCTGGGCGGTGTGAAATGCAACATTCCTCTGGGCGTTGTCCTGGCAGTCTTGGCGGCCCTGGTGGTCAAATTTATTTTCGACAAGACGGTGTTTGGTTTCGAACTGCGGGCCGTGGGCATGAATACTCGGTGCGCCAAGTATACCGGCATCCGCGTGGGCAGACGGCTGATCGCCTCTATGGTGCTCTCCGGTATGTTGGCGGGCCTGGCGGGCGTTACCTACTACTGCGGTTACTACAACACTATCGTTCCCAAGACGCTGCCGGATCTGGGATATGACGCCATTGCTGTGGCACTGCTGGGCAACTCTGCCCCCATCGGTACGATTTTCGCCGGTATGCTGATCTGCATTTTCCAGACGGGCAGCAACTATATGAGCTCTACTCTGGGTGTTGCCAAGGAAATCGCCTCTCTGATTACGGGCATTCTGCTGCTCTTCTCTGCCTGCGGAGGTTACTTCCGCTATCTGGCTCGCCGCCGGCTGGAGCAGATTGAGGATGAAAAGGCTCAGCTAGCCAAGGCAGCCGCACGTGCCCAGGAGGCACCGACAACATCCCAAACGCAAGACCCGCCGCCGGCGGATGCACAACCGGGAAAGGAGGACGATTCCAATGTTGGATAAAGTCTTTATCGACGGCCTTTCCTTTGCCGCACCGCTGCTGGTAATGGCTATCGGTGCCATTTACTCGGAGAAGAGTGGCGTCACCAACCTGGCCATTGAGGGCTTCCAGGGCTTCGGTGCCTTTGTGGGCGCACTGGTGGCCGTGCTTTTGATGCCCATCATGGGAGACGGCTCTCAGGCTGTTGTTTACATCGCCATGCTGGCGGCATTCGTGGGCGGTGCCATCTACGCCTGCATCCACGCGCTGCTGTGCGTGAAGTTCCGGGCCAATCAGGTCATCAGCGGCGTGGTGGTGAACATTCTCGCGGTGGCGCTGACGACGTTCCTCACCACTGCAACGAACAAGGTCCTGACCGACGGCCAGTCCTCCAACAAATTCATTTTGAGTATCTGTGACCGCTTTGATTTCCCGATTCTCAGCAAGATTCCGGTGATCGGGGCGCTGTTCCAGAGTATGTACCTTTTTGAATGGATCATTTTGGCTATTGCCGTAGTGGCCTGGTACCTGATGTACAAGACCCGCTTTGGCATGCGCCTGCGGGCCTGCGGCGAGAATCCCCAGTCTGTGGACGCCGCCGGCGGCAATGTGGACCGGACCCGCTTTATCGCGGTGATGCTCTCCGGGGCGCTTTCCGGTGTGGGCGGCATCTGCTTCGCCTACTCCATTTCCGCAAACTTCTCCCCCAGCATCTATATGGGCTATGGCTACCTAGCCATTGCAGCCATGATCTTCGGAAACTGGAATATCCTGCCCACTGCGTTGGTGTGCCTGTTCTTTGGCCTAGCCAAATCCGGTGGCTATCAGCTCTGCCTGGAGATGGGACTCCCCAGCAACTACTCTGATCTGTTCATGATGCTGCCCTACATTCTGACTCTGCTGCTGCTGGTCTTCTTCTCCAAGAAGAATCATCCGCCTGCGGCAGCCGGAGAAGCTTACGACAAGGGCAAGCGCTGAGTAACTGCCCAAACAAGAGGCGCCCTGGTTTTTTACAGCCGGAGCGCCTCTTTGACACAACCTGTGAAGGAGATGCCCTATGAGCAAGAGAATCCTCATTCAAAACGCAAAAGCCATCGTAACCTGTGACGCACAGGACAGTGTGTTCTGGGATGCAGACATGCTGATCGAGGGGCCGAAGATCGTCAAGATCGGCTCCCACCTGACAGACCCCCATGACGAGGTGATCGATGCCACGGATATGTTTATCTATCCGGGTCTGATCAATACCCACCATCATTTTTTCCAGACTTTTGTACGCAACCTGAAGACCATTGACTACCCCAATATGACGGTGCCCCAGTGGCTGGACAAGGCATACCGTGTCTTTCAGATGATTAACGACGAGGTGATTTATTATTCCTCCCTCACCGCCATGGCGGACCTTCTCAAGCACGGATGCACCTGCGCGTTTGACCACCAGTATTGCTACACTAAAACCACCGGAAAGACGCCGGTGGACCGGCAGATGGAGGCGGCGAAGCTCCTGGGCATCCGCTACCATGCTGGGCGGGGCGTCAATACGCTTCCTCGTGAGAAGGGAAGCACCATTCCGGAGAACATGCTGGAGACGACCGAGGAGTATCTGCAGGACTGCGAACGGATCATCAATCTCTATCATGATCCCAAGCCCTACTCCATGTCCCAGATCGTTCTGGCACCCTGCCAGCCCATCAACAGCTACACGGAGACCTTTACGGAGACGGTGAAGTTGGCCCGGGCCAAGGGCGTGCGGATGCATACCCACCTGGGAGAGGGAGAAAACGAGATCATGATGGAGCGCTGGGGAAAGCGGACGCTGGACTGGTGCCAGGACATCGGCTTTATCGGCGAAGATGTCTGGTTCGCCCATTGCTGGGAGCTGACGCCGGAAGAGTATGCGGTGCTGGCCAAGGCGGGCTCCGGTGTGTCTCACTGCCCCGGCCCGGCGATTCTGGGTGGATTCCCCATCCTGCCTCTGGGCCAGATGGCGGAGATGGGTGTCTGCGTGAGCCTGGGCTGCGACGGTTCTGCCACCAACGACAGCTCCAGTCTGCTGGACTCCATGCGCACTGCCTGGATGATGCAGGCCTGGCATAGCAAGGAGCGGGGGGGCTGCATCTCTCCCTATGAGATGCTCAAGATTGCCACTGTCAACGGGGCCAAGACCCTTGGCCGCAGCGATCTGGGCTCTCTGGAGCCGGAGAAGGGTGCGGACCTTTTTATGATCGACAGCGGAAAGCTGGAGCTGACCGGCACGCTGCATGATCCCCGGAATCTGCTGGCCCGGGCGGGCGTTACCGGAGAGACGGCGCTGACCATGGTCAACGGCAAAGTGGTTTTCCGGGACGGCGTTCTCACCGACGTGGACGAACAGGCACTGGCAAAAGAGGGCGAGGCTGTCTGTACCCGTGTCCTGCGGGATCACTGCGACGCATTTCGGAACCTGTGCTGAGTGACCTGAGAGAAAGGACTGCCTGACGACCGGAGCCGATCCGTAATGACACCAGCCGGTCAGAGGGCCATAAAACCATATGCTCCCCAACGGACAGAGAAATTCCGCAGTCCGTTGGGGAGCACGTTTTTTGACAGAAAGTAAGACTTATAGAAAGTCTGCTGCGATTCTGAAGCGCCCTGTTTGGCCGCAGGAAGCTCTGTGTGGCCAGGCAGGCAGCAGCCGGGAAAACAAAGACAGAGGGTATCTGAAACGGCCGCAGAATCTGTCAGGAGGAGAAACAGGAAGAAAGTGCGCTATTATGTTTCCTGCCATAGGAAATATCGGAGCCGAGAGTCCGGGCACCCTAGTCGAATAAAAAAGAAAGGTCAGCACATATGCCGACCTTTCTTCTTGTACGAAATTCAAACGTGAATGCCGCCCACAAAATATGTATTATAGTAACCGCTGGTCAAACTGCTGATGATCACACCGCCGCTGTTGGAAGAGGAGGAGTGAATGAACTGACCGTTTCCAATATAAATACCAGCGTGGGAGCAGGCCTTGCCGGCGTTGCGGCTGGGATCGTTGAAGAAGACCAAGTCACCAGGCTGCAGGGCGCCAATGCTCCAAACCTTGGTACCGAGGCCACTCTGCCACTGGCCGGTGGCGGTGTGCGGCAGAGAGTAACCGAACTGCCGGTAGACATACATGGTAAAGCCAGAGCAGTCAAAACCACTGGGAGAAGCACCGCCGTAAACATAACGGGTACCCAGATACTGCTTGGCGGTATCCACGATGGCACTGCCGCTGCTGCTGTTGCCATTGGCGGTCAGATCCAGGAAATCGCTGCGGATATATCCTTCCGTGCCATACTCGCAGGTGACATCATACCAGCCATTCTGAAAACCGTTGACCGTCACGATGGTGCCGGTGTCCACAGCCGCCAGAACGGAAGCGCTGGTAGAGGCGGAGGAACGAACGTTGACACCGTCGGAGTTTACCTTGCCGTAAGAGGTGAACACGTTATCCTGATCAATGGCCAGATAGTCGGCGGAGATATAACCGACTTTGCCGTCATAGCTGACGTGGTACCAGCCGTTAGAGGCATCGCTGTCCAAAACAGCCACAGCCACACCCTTGTCCAGGGTGGAGACAATAGAGGCAGAGGTGGAGGCATCGGCCCGCATTCTCAGGGAAGAACCGGTCGTGGAGCCAACGGCAACAGCCTGATCGGCTGCCAGAGCGGTGGCGGCAAGCAGCAGGGTCGTGACTACGGAGAGGAACAGAACCTTTGCTGCTTTTCCTGCGAAGTGTGTCATCGTTACGCTTCCTTTCGTACAGTTAATCAATCATTTTGTGCAAAGGAAAAGCCGGCTTATTTTTCTTTGCCGGCCAGAGCCCGTTCCAACCAGATCGCGGCCACATCCATGGCGGCGTACAGGCTGTCCTTCTCACTCTTCTTCACCACCCGGTCCCGGGATTTCAGATCGGGGTCCGTCAGCTGCAGCTGCACCGAGACTTTTGTGGCAACGTCCAGATCCTGCTCTTTCTTAGTGTCCAGAATCTGCATCATGATAATATATTTTTCAGCCATCGTTCCGTAGTAAATCAGGTTGTCGACCCGACGGAGAGGATGACCCTTGTACATCAGGCCTTCCGCTTTGGCGGACTTGTGTTCAGCCATGGAAACACTCCTTTGAAAAAATTGTAACCAAATTGTAACATGTCTTTTCCAATTTGTCAACGATAGGCTTGCTACTTTCCCGTGAAAAATTTTCCCATTGTGGAAAGAAAGCCTCAAAAGCCGGATAACAGGTGTAGCGCAGAACATCTGAGGCCGCAGATTTGGGATACGGTGTGCGCAGCGGACAAGAAAAAAACCGCGTGTGGGAAATGTTCCCGGCATGCGGCTGGTAACAAAAAGAGCCGCAGGGCCTTTTGGCCCTGCGGCAAAAGACAGCTTATTGGCCCAGATACTTGCGCACGAGCACCTGAAGCAGTTCATCCCGGTCGATTTTGCGGATCAGTGTACGGGCATTGTTATGGTTGGTGATATAGGTGGGGTCCTCAGAGAGAATATAACCGACGATCTGATTGATGGGGTTATACCCTTTTTCCTCCAATGCCTGATAGACGGTGGAGAGGATTTGATGAATCTCCGCATCCTTTTCCATCGCAATGCTGAATTTTCTGGTAAAATCGTCCATGCAGACACCACCTTTCTATCTTTGGATATAATTCCAAAGATAGACCTAGTATACTCGTTTTTTTCCTCGCTGTAAAGCATTTCCCTGGGAAATTTCAGAAGAATTTGCATGAAGAACAGCGAAAGTAGCCTTACCTCCTCTGGGGGCTTCCACAGCAGACAGACAAGTTGGGCAGAAAGAGGGAGCACGCAAATTGCCTGGGACAGCAGTTCTTCCCAATCCGTGGCGGTGGGACAGCCGGCGGCTGAGAGAAGGCAGGAAAGTCCGGCTTTTACTTACCGCAAAACAGCACCAAGCTCCGTGCCCAGCAGCTCCAGAATACTCTTGACGTCCGCGTCCGCCTCTTCGGCAGTGAGGCTGCGCTCGTCGGAGCGCAGTTCCAGATTGAAGGCCACACTCTTTTTGCCCTCGGGAATGCCAGCTCCGGTATAGATGTCGAACAGCGTTACGCTCTTGAGCAGGCCATGAGCACCCCGACGGATGCAATCCTCCAGCGTGCCCACTGTGACAACCGCGTCGCACACCACGGCGATATCCCGGGTGACGGCGGGGAACTTGGGCAGGGGCTGATAGACGGCCTTGCCGCCCATGCAGCGATAGAGTGCGTCAAAGGAGAGTTCCGCGGCGTACAGCTCGCAGTCCACGCCGTAGTTTTCCGCCACGTGGGGATGCACCTGGCCCAGGATGCCCAGCAGCGTCTCGCCGCAGTAGACCTTGGCACAGCGGCCGGGATGGTAGGAGGGATTCCTGCTCTCCGCTACATAGGTGACCCCGGCGATCCGCAGACCTTCCAAGACGGTCTCCACAGCGCCCTTGAGGGCGAAGAAGTCCATATCGGCTCCATAGGCACCCAGAGAGAGCACCTTGGGCTCGTTGGCCATGCCGGAGCCGTCGTTCTTGGCAAAGTAGGTGCGGCCCAGCTCATAGAGCTTGGCGGACTTGTTGCGGAAGTTGTAGTTGCGGGTCAGAATCTCCAGCATGGAGGGCAGCGTGGTGGTGCGCATGATGGAGGTATCCTCGCCCAGGGGGTTGAGGATCTTCATGGAGTTGCGCAGGGGGGAATCCTTGGGCAGGTCGATCTTATCATAGTAAGAGGGGCTGATGAAGGAGTAGGTGATGATCTCACTGTATCCGGCGCTGCGGCACAGGGCCCCCATGGCGTTTTCCGCCTTCTGCTCCGGGGAGAAGCCCCGGCGCTGATTCAGGCCGGAGGAGAGAGTGTCGGGGATCTTGTTGTAGCCGTAGAACCGGGCCACCTCCTCAGCAATGTCGGACCAGTGCTCCACATCGCTGCGCCAGGAGGGGACCAGAATGGTGTCGCCCTCCAGACCGAAGCCCAGGGACAGCAGGATGCGGCGCATCTCCTCCTCGGGAATGTCGGTGCCCAGGAAGCGGTTGAGCTTGGCAGGTTCCAGCTGCACAGTGACAGGGGCGGAGTCCTTGGCAATCACGTCCATGACGCCGTCCACCACTTCACCGGCCCCCAGCAGCTCCACCAGCTCACAGGCCCGCTGGACCGCCTTGAGGGTGTTCATGGGGTCCAGGCCCTTTTCATACCGGGAGGAGGCCTCGGTGCGCATATTCAGCGCGGCGGCGGTGCGGTGGATGGACGTGCCGTTGAAGTTGGCGGACTCAAAGAGAACCATTGCGGTGTCGCCGATGATCTCACTGTTGGCACCGCCCATGACACCGGCCACGCACACGGGCTTGTGGGCATCGCAGATGCAGAGCATGTCGGTGGTCAGGACATGATCCTTGCCGTCCAGGGTCTGAATGGTCTCACCTTCCCGGGCAGTGCGGACGATGATCTTTCCGTCCTCCACGCAGGAGAAGTCAAAGGCATGCATGGGCTGGCCGTATTCCAGCATCACGTAGTTGGTGATGTCCACGATGTTGTTGATGGGGCGGACGCCGGAGTTGCGCAACCGCTCCCGCATCCAGGCGGGGGAGGGCTGGATCTTCACGTTTTTCACCAGTCGGGCGGTGTACCGAGGGCAGAGATCACCGTCCTCGATCTCAATGTCCAGATGATCGGCGATGGAATCGCCACAGCCCTTGATCTCGGGGGTGTGGAGCTTGAGCTCCTTGCCGAAGGTGGCGCTGGCTTCCCGGGCAAGGCCGATGACACTCAGGCAGTCCGGACGGTTGGGGGTGATCTCAAATTCCACCACGTGGTCGTCGGCACCGATGACCGCAGCGATGTCGTCGCCGGGCTGAATGCCCTCTTCGTGAAGGACCCAGATGCCGTCGGCAATGCAGTGGGGGAATTCTTTCTGATCGGCGTGGAGATCCTCCAGGGTGCAGATGTGGCCCTTGGCGGCGTCATAGGCCACCAGATCGCCGGTGTGGAGGTTGGAGCAGATGGTGGAGGTCTCCGCCTCGCCGGAGCCGGTATCCAACTTCACGGCGTAGGTGAGGCCATCGCCTTCCACGGCGGTGATCCGGGCGGCTGCCACGGACCCGAAGATTTTGTGGCCGGGCTGGACATCGGCGGGCTTTTCCTTGTTCAGGGGATGGTAGTCATTGAGCAGCGCGGCGGGGGTGATGACGGCATCGGGATAGTCATGCTCCGCGGTGAGGCCCAGCTCCTTGAGGGAGCAGAGCATACCGTTGGACACCACGCCCCGGAGCTTGCCCTTTTCGATTTTCACGCCGCCGGGCAGCAGGGATTTGTGCTTGGCAACGGGTACCAGATCCCCCACGTGGATGTTCCAGGCACCGGTGACGATCTGGGTGGGGGCGTCCTCGCCCACATCCAGCTGGCAAATCCACATGTGGTCGGAGTCCGGGTGTTTTTCCATGGACAAAATGCGCCCGGCCACCACGTTTTTCAGGGAGTCGTTCAAGACCTCGGTGATTTCCACCTTGGAGCCGGAGATGGTCATGGCCTCGGCAAAGTCGTGGTCGCTGACCTCCCGGACGTCTACAAATTCATTGAGCCATTTGCGGGAAAGTTTCATATTCAATACACCTCATTGAAAAAGGATAGAGCCGGAAAGAAACCGGAGCGGCAGGGGCGGAAAGCCGCCTGCCATGGGGGCGTCTCAGAACTGAGAGAGGAAGCGCATATCGTTTTCAAAGATCAAGCGCAGGTCGCTGATCTTGAACTGGCCCATGGCCAGACGCTCCAGGCCCATGCCGAAGGCAAAGCCGGAGTAGACCTCCGGGTCGATGCCGCAGCCCCGCAGGACCTTGGGGTGGACCATGCCGGCGCCCAGGACCTCGATCCAGCCTTCGCCCTTGCAGGTGGGGCAGCCTACGCCGCCGCACTTGTGGCACTGAATGTCCACCTCGCAGGAGGGCTCAGTGAAGGGGAAGTGATGGGGACGGAAGCGGGTCTTGGTATTGGGGCCGTAGATCTCCCGGATGACGGCGTTGAGGGTGCCCTTCAGGTCCGCCATGGTGATGCCCTTGTCTACCACCAGGCCCTCGATCTGATGGAACATGGGGGAATGGGTGGCGTCCACCTCATCCTTGCGGTACACCCGGCCGGGAGAGATCATGCGGATAGGCACACCGTAGGTCTCCATGGCCCGGATCTGCATGGGAGAGGTCTGGGAGCGCAGCAGGATGGAAGAGTCCTCCGTCAGATAGAAGGTGTCGGTCCAGTCACGGGAGGGATGGTTCTCCGGAGCGTTGAGCTTGGTGAAGTTGTACTCCGCCTGCTCAATCTCCGGGCCATCCATCACCTCAAAGCCCATGTTGATGAAGATCTCCTTGATCTCGTCCAGCACGGTGTACATGGGGTGCTTGTGGCCGATCTCCACCTTTTTGCCAGGGATGGTCACATCCACGGTCTCAGCCTTCAGACGGGCGGCCATGGCTTCCTGAGCCAGGGCATCGGAACGGGACTCAATAGCCGTTTCCAGAGCGGCGCGGACGTCGTTGGCCAGCTGGCCCATGACGGGGCGCTCCTCGGGGGAGAGCTTGCCCATCTGCTTGAGCACGGCGGTGAGCTCGCCCTTCTTGCCCAGGTAGCGGACCCGGACGGCTTCCAGATCGGCGGCGGTCCGGGTCTCAGCCACGGCATCCAGCGCGCTCTTGCGGATGGCTTCCAGTTGTTCTTTCATATGAATACTCCTTTACTTGGATGTGGATTGCCGGAATATGGGCGGGCAAAATAAAAAGCCCCCCGTCCCATCTGCTGGGACGAAAGGCAATTCCTTCCGCGGTACCACCCAAATTCGCATGGTGTTCCATGCGCACTTGTGCCCCTGTAACGCAGGGCCGACGGCCGTGTCTCCACGGCGGCTCCCGGGCGAACCAAACCGGGCGCGTGCAGTCTGGCTTGCAGCCGGTGACCAGACCTCTCTTGGCGGCGCTTATCGGTTATTTTCCCGTTCATCGCTGATAACAATTAACACTTATAGCACAGAAAAACGGGAATTGCAAGCCCCAATCCGCCGGAATTGGGCGGATTGGGGCCGGAAATCTCAGGAAAGCAGACGGCCGTCCATGAGATCCTCTATCTTGATGGCGGCCACGATGCCATCTTTTAAGAAGAAGGCGATGTGCTTGCAGTAGGTCAGGCCGCCGGGCTCCCACACATAAACACGGTCAAAGAACACCGGCCGGGAGGGCTGGAGTCCGTCATAGGGCTGCGCGGAGGGGTATATGCCCAGCAGTTCTTCCTCGGTGGAGCCCACCTGGATGCTGCCCAGGGTCTCCGGCCCCGGCGTGTCCGTGAACATACGGAATACATAGCAGTTCCCCGTGTCGGGAACGGCGGAATATGTTACCTCCACACCCTGGAACGAAAAGGTATAAATACTGTCCCCGTTGTCACCGGCTCCGGCGGGCTCCGGGGAGTCCGGAAAGCCGGTGTTTCCCCAGGGATAGGTCCCCTCCTTTTCCCCAAGGGACAAGAAGGTGCCGTCCGTCACCAAGCAGAAGGAGGCGGTGGCATTGTCCGTTGCCAGCTTTATGGCCCGTTCCCGGGCGGCCTTCAGATCTTCCAGCATGGTCTGCTGCACCGCATCCCGGGGCTGGAAGGTGTCGAGGATCTCCTCAAACCGCGCCTGCTCCTCTGTGGAAAACCAGGCGTAGACGTCGTAGGCCGGGCCCTCCACCACGGTCTGTGCGTTTTCCAGAGGGCTTTCCGCCAGAGGGGACAGAGCGGAGAACCAGGTCTCCGGATCATCCAGGAACCGCTGGGTGAGCAGCGTGGAGGCGCCTTCGCTGAGGGCGTCGGCGTGCAGCAGCCAGCAGCCCAGTTTGTAGTCGGACCACGTGTCCATGGCTGGCTCGTCGTCTGCAAATGCATCCGCGCCGTAGCAGAAGGTGAACACCGTTTCTGCGTCCAAGTCCAGGTCGTCGCTGGGGCAGAAGCAGGTGAAACGCCAGCCGTCCGCTGTGCGCTCCAGGTCCAGTACGGACTGGGAGTAACCCACGGTAGCTGTAGGTGCGGACCGGGTCTCCTGGGTGCCGGGGACAGGGGCCGGCTGAGTATCCTCGTATTGGGCCCAGAAGGTGAGGGTCACGGTCCAGTGGTCCGCATCCTGCTGCGCTGCCGACACGGCCTTGTCCAGCAGATAGAGATTGCTGCCTCGGTCGGCGCTCTGGGCATAGAGCACGCCGTCAAAGTCCCGGTAGTGGTCCGGGGACAGCGAGAACAGGGATGCCGCCAGCTCCGGGGAAAAATAGGACTCCACCAGGGATTGAAGGTCCGCCAGAGTAGAGAGAGTCACCGGGGTGGCGGCGTAGGTCACAGTGCTGTTGGCAGGGGAGGAGGTATGCAGGGTGGGCATTGGGTAGGACTGGCAGTCCACCCGGTAATAGGTCTGGTCGTTTTCCATGCGGCTGTCCGACGCATCCAGCGGCAGTGTGGTCAGGGTAAACCAGTCATAGACCTGGGCTGCGGCGGCGTAGAAGTTTTCCACATCCGCTTTTCCGGGGGCCTCCGGAAAGGCGGAAGGCGACGGGGTGTCCGGCGTATGGGTGCAGCCGGTCAGAAGGGCCAGCAGCAGACAAAAAAGGGCGGTTCGCTTCATGGGAACACCTCCTTATTTAATTGAGCATAGCAGAATACAGCTGGGGATTCATGACGATTTGGTAACAGATTCTTGCATCGCGGCGGGGAGTTTCCTATAATAGCATCATCCAAATGACGGGAGGAAGGCAAGATGAAGCTGGCATCGGCGGCGCAGATGAAGGAACTGGACCGGCAGGCCATTGAAGAGCGGGGAATTCCCTCCATTGAGCTGATGGAGCGGGCGGCATCCGGGATTGCGGAGACCGTGGCGGGGCTGCTGCCCCGGCGGAGCGGGAAATGCCGGGCGGCGGTGCTGTGCGGAGCGGGCAACAACGGCGGAGACGGCATTGCCGCCGCCCGGCTGCTGCATCTGCGGGGGGTTCGGGTGCGGGCGTTTATGGCGGGGAACTACGAAAAGCTGACGCCCGACGCCCTGGAGATGACCCGGCGATTGAGCGAGTGCGGGCTGGAGCTGGAGCCCTTTGACCCGGATAGCGCCGACCAGCGGGCCTGGGTGTTGGGGGCGGACGTGTGCGTGGACGCCCTCTTCGGCGTGGGACTCTCTCGGGACATCGCGCCGGAATCCGCCTATGCCGCGGCGGTGGACTGGATGAATGAGAGCCGGGGTACGGTGGTGGCCGCAGATATTGCCAGCGGTGTGGCGGCGGATTCCGGCCGGGTGCTGGGCAGGGCCGTCCGAGCGGACCGGACCGTAACCTTCTCCCTGGCCAAGGCGGGGCAGTTTATCGGGGACGGAACCCTTTGCTCCGGCAGTGTAGAGGTCCGGGATATCGGAATCCCGGCGGACCTTCTGGCGGGCACGATATGCTCGGTGCAGACCACGGAGATGGAATTCGTACGGGAGGCCCTTCCTCCCAGAAAGGCTGACGGGCACAAGGGCACTTTTGGCAAGGTGCTGATCGTGGGCGGCAGCGAGGGCTATACCGGTGCCCCCTATCTCACTGCCTCCGCCGCGGTGCGCAGCGGCTGTGGACTGGTGTTTTTGGGGGTCCCGGAGCGCATCTGGCAGGTGGAGGCGTCCAGGTGTGTCTGCGCCATGCCGTTTCCCCTGCCGGACAAGCGTGGAAAGCTCCGGGCTGATGCGCTGGAACAGGTGGAGGAAAAGCTGGCGGGCTGTCAGGTGTTGGCGCTGGGGCCGGGTCTGGGGCGGAGCCCGGGGGTGACGGAGTTGGTGTGCGCACTGCTGCGGCGGGCCACGCAGCCGGTGGTGCTGGATGCCGACGGCATAAACGCGTTGTCGGAGCATATAGATGTGCTGAAGGAGCGCCGCGGGCGGATCACGATCCTGACGCCCCACGACGGAGAATTTGCCCGGCTGGGCGGCGATCTCTCCTCGGGGGACCGGCTGGCGGCGGCCCGGGCGTTTGCCAGAGAGTATGGCTGCACACTGGTGCTCAAGGGCCACAGGACCCTGACGGCCACCCCGGCGGGGACCGTATTGGTGAACACCACCGGAAACTCCGGCCTTGCCAAGGGCGGCAGCGGCGACGTGCTCACCGGAATCATCGCTTCGCTCCTGGCCCAGGGAGCCACGGCAGTTCAGGCGGCGGCTGCCGGTGTATGGATTCACGGCCGGGCAGGGGATCTGGCGGCGGAGGAACTGACACCCTATGCCATGACGCCCCAGGATGCGGCGGCGGCCCTGCCCAAGGTGTTCCGGGAACTGACGGTAATGGCGTGATCCCGCCGGCATCTGGCCGGGCGGGCAGATTCTGGCGAAAACAGGAGGTTTGACGGTGCGCAGATGGTTGTGCGTACCAATGATGACCCTTTGTCTGCTGCTGACGGGCTGCGGCGGGGAGGGAGAAAACACGGCGGCGGATCTGCGGGCGCCGTACAGAAGCATGGCCGGCTGCTCCATGGAGGCAGTGGTGACCTGTACCCAGGAGGACCAGGTCTGGGAGGCGACCATGAAATGTGACTACACACCGGGGGGAGAGAGCACGGTGGAAGTGACCGCTCCGGAGACCATTGCCGGGGTGAAGGCCGTCCTCACGGAGGACGATTGGAGTCTTGTCTACGAGGATATGTGCCTCAATGCCGGGACCCTCAGCGAGGAGGCAGTGAGTCCGGCGGTCTGCCTGCCGCGGCTCATGAGCGCTCTGCGGGACGGGTGGTTGCTGGAGGAGAACCAGGAGGACTGGGATGAGGCGGCCTGTCAGCACTTGACCCTGGACCAGACAGGCAGCGGGGGCGGAAAGATCGTGTCGGACCTCTGGCTGCGGCAGGACACCGGCACGCCGGTGCGGGGGGAGATCTCCGTGGACGGAGAAATTATTTTGACGGCGGAGTTTACGAACTTTTCCTTTTATGATACAATAACGAACCAGAGCGGACAGGCGGAGACTTTGCCTGCTGCATAAACAAATGTGAATAGACTCGAAGGTGGCATCAGACCATGGAAGAAGAAAATCTGCGGCGGACCTGGGCGGAGATCGATATGGACGCCCTGGCCCATAACTACCGGCAGGCTCGCCGGCGCATCGGGCCGAACGTGAAGTATCTGGGCGTGGTGAAGGCGGACGCCTACGGCCACGGAGCGGTGCAGGTATCCCGGAAACTGGAGGAGCTGGGCGCCGACTATCTGGCAGTGTCCAGTCTGGACGAGGCTAAGGAGCTGCGCCGGGGCGGCATCCAGAGTCCGATTTTGATCCTGGGACATACGCCGCCCTCCATGGTTTCCCAGCTGCTGGAATACCACATCACCCAGACGGTTTCCGCCCAGGCCAAGGCGGAGGAGTACAGCGCCGCGGCGGTGGCCTGCGGCGGTACGCTGAAGGTCCACATCAAGGTGGATACCGGCATGTCCCGCCTGGGCTTTTTGGTGCGGGGCGAGCACTTCACGGGCGGCGTGGAGGCCATTGCCCGCTCCTGCGACCTGCCGGGACTGGAGGCGGAGGGGATTTTCACCCACTTTGCCGTGGCAGATGAGGACGACGCTGCCAGCGAGGCCTATACCAAGGAGCAGTTTGCGCTCTTCACACGGGTGCTGGATGCCCTGGCACAGCGGGGGCGGACCTTTGCCATCCGCCACTGCGCCAACAGCGGCGCCCTGGCCCGGTATCCGGAGATGTATCTGGATATGGTCCGGCCCGGCATTGCCCTTTACGGTGTGGGCGCCGACGCCAAGGCCCTGGACCTGCGGCCGGTGATGTCCCTCAAGTCCACAATCTCCACCATCAAGGTCTTTGACCCGGACACGGACATCAGCTACGGCCGGACCTTCCATACCACCGGAAAAACACGGGTGGGCGTGCTGCCCATCGGCTATGCCGACGGCTTTTTCCGGGGCCTTTCCAACCGGATGTCCGTCGTTACCAGCCAGGGCCCGGCACCGCTGCGGGGCCGTATCTGCATGGATATGACCATGGTGGATCTGTCCGACCTGCCGGACATCCATGTGGGAGACACGGTGGAGATCTTCGGACAAAAGCAGAGCGTGGACGATCTGGCCGCACTGCTGGACACCATCCCCTATGAGCTGACCTGCGCCGTCAGCAAGCGGGTGCCCCGCCTTTACATGGAAGGCGGCCAGGTGACGGAGCGCAGCCTGCGGCTGCTGGTATAAGGCGCGGACGGATTTGGACCGTTCTTCACACAACGCACCTCCCTTCCCCCGACGGCATAGAATGGTGCGGGGCGGGGATGACGGAATTTGCGCGGCGGGCCGCGTATAAATTCCGAATCTGCGTGGGAGAATGAAAGTGGCCTCACCGAAGCGGACTTCGGTGACGGGTACTTCTTTCGGCGGAGTGTGAACTTTGTGGATACGAGTGTCAAGCGCGGCGATATTTACTATGCCGATCTCTCCCCGGTGGTGGGCAGCGAACAGGGCGGCGTCCGTCCGGTCCTGATCATCCAGAACGACACCGGAAACCGCTACAGCCCCACCGTGATCGCGGCGGCCATTACGTCCCAGACTGGTAAGGCCCGCCTGCCGACACATATTGACCTTCCCGTGGAGGAAAGCTGCGGCCTGAGCCGGGACTCCATCGTCCTGCTGGAACAGGTGCGCACCCTGGACAAAAAGCGTCTGCGGGAAAAGATGGGTCATGTGGAGGAACGGGTGATGGAGAAGGTGGACCTGGCGATCGCGGTCAGCTTCGGGCTGCCCCACGACCAGATGGTGTGATCGATGGTTCCCCTGGAAAGGGCGGGGCCCTTTTCGGGGGAACGTCTTACCTACATAGCGGATCCGGAGCGGGAAAGGTTTGGCAGCGCCGCGGCCTGCGGGGACGCAGGGCGGACAACCCGCGGGGGAAAGTGCGTACACAAGAGTTTGGAGGTACATACGATGAAGAAGAACAGATGGGTGCTGCGGCTGCTGGCGCTGCTGGCTTTATGCGGCGTTTTGAATGTCACGGCCCTGGCGGTGGAGGCGGGCTCCTCCGGCGATCCGCTGGTGACCCTCAGCTATCTCAACGATACGTTCCTGGGCACCATTATGACCCAGGTGGATCAGAAGATCGCTGCCCGGAACAGTCAGATCGCCCAACAAATAGGGGGACAGGGATCTGCCGGTACCGCCGCATCCTCCTTTGTCGTGGTCACACTCAGCAACGGACAGACTCTGAAAGGAAACATCGGCTGCGAGGTAATGCTGCGGGTGGGTACTGCTGTCTGCGTGGCATCCTCCACACCGGGACTTATTGACGAGAGCGCCGCCACCACCCTCAACAACGGCGGAGCGCTGGTTCAGAACCACCTTTACATGATGACCATTGAAAACCGGGGTGTGAAGGCCACCGCCGCTACCACCAAGTTGCTGGTGCGGGGAAGCTACACCATCGGCTGAGCACGGTTCCCGCATAGTTGTCCCCGCCTGTGCATACAGTTGCACAGGCGGGGATTTTTTGCGGGAAGGGGTGCGGCATATGGACAAGTTTCCGCTGATCTGGCGGGAGAGAACCTTGGGAGAGCTGAGCGTGGAACGGGAGGCGCTGTATACCTGGTTTACGGTGTGCTGCCGTCTGCCGGAACCGGGACTGTGGTGTGCCTGGGCGGTGGGGGAGCAGGGTGAGCTGCGCCTGGGCGTGCTGGAGCCGCTGGACGGGAGACTCACCATCCACCGCCGCTTTTCCCATCGGATGACGGAGCCTCTGGGAAGGCTGGTGCAGGGAGAACTCCGCCCGGCCGCAGGCGGGGCGGAGGGCTGGGAATCTCTGGGAGACCCGGGGAAATGCTTTCACTCCGCCTATCTTCAAAATCAGCTGCGGAATGTGAAGGGAGCGCTGACCCGCCAAGAGGGGGAGTGCCGCTATGTGGCGATTCCCTATGATGGCAGGCAGCCGTTCCCGCTGACTGCTATGTTCTGCTTTGCCCGGGTGGGTACCGTGGCCGGACGGCACTGCGCGGTCTTTGCCCTGAACCGGGAGGAGTGGCCGGTGATTCCAATTTTGCGGGTCCTAGATTGAAAATCTGGAAAAGTTCAAATTATGGATACCATATTTTGCGGTGCTGTGCTATAATATCCACACTTATAGGCAAAACTGCCTGTCAGTACCCTGTGCAGAAAACGAGCCGGCAGCAGCAACCGGCGAAAAACGGGAGGTCTCTTCATGAAATGCCCATTTTGTGGATACAGTGAGAGCAAGGTCATTGATTCCCGCCCCGCAGACGAGGGCAGCAGCATCCGTCGCCGGCGGGAGTGTCTTTCCTGCGGAAAGCGGTTTACCACGTATGAGACGGTGGAAAGCCTGCCGATGGTAGTGGTAAAAAAGGACGGCAGCCGGCAGAGCTTTGAGCGCCGCAAGGTGCTCGGCGGCATGATCCGAGCCTGTGAGAAGCGGCCCGTGCCTCTGGCAGATCTGGAGAAGATCGCCGCTGAGATCGAGCAGGACCTGCAAAACTCCATGGAACGGGAAATCAGCACGGAGGCCATCGGTGAAAAGGTGATGGAACGGCTCAAGAGTGTGGATCAGGTGGCCTATGTGCGCTTTGCCTCCGTCTATCGTCAGTTCAAGGATATCGATACCTTTATGGCGGAGCTGAACAAACTGCTGGCCGACGGGAAGTGATCTTCGGTGCTCAGAGCACATTTTTGAGATTCAAACGCTCCATCTCCGCCAGTAGCCGCAGCTGATCCCGCAGATCGGACAGCTCCGCCCGGAACTCGGAGAGCTCCCGGGTGTCGGCAAAGGCCATAGCCCGGCGGTACATGGCTTCCGCATCATCCACGGCATCATGCTCGGAGACGATGTGCAGATAGGTCTGCCGGCTGCTCCAGTCCTCGTAGCTTTCCGCCAGTTTGACCTGGGCGTCCTCCCAGCGATTTTCCTGAACGAGCGCGTCTGCCTGGTCCAGCTGGCTGCGCCAGCGGCTGGTTTCGCTGGACATGTGGACGTCATTCCACAGGGAAAAAGCGAGGATCGCGGCCAGCACGGCAACGGAGGGAAGGTAAAGAAGGATTTTTTTCATACCTCCGCCTCCTTCTTCACACAAAACACGCTGCCCTGCTCATCCAGCGTGAGCAGAAAGATCTCCCGCGGAGAGGAGACTTTTTCCGCCTGGAGCTGCTTTTGCAGCCAGCGGGCATCCCGACCGCAGGCAGTCAGATTCTTTTGCAGGACCCGGCCGTCATTGATCAATACCACCGGCAGCGTTACATCGTCTTGAATCTCCAGCCCCAGCTGCTCAACCGTGGGAGGTTGCTGTGCAGTCCAGGGGAAAACAGACAGCTGACCGGAATTTTCCAAAATGGCGTACTTGATATCCTTTAGGTTAGAGTATCCTTGCTCCCGCAGCTCTTCCAGAAGTTCGTCCAGCGTGAGGCGGTTTTTCCGCATGGCGGATTGTTGGATCTCGCCGTTTCGGATTAAAATAGTAGGAGAACCGCACATGAGCTTGCGGAAGCGGAGATTGTGGAGAGAAAGCTGGCTGAGGAACAACGAGAGGGCCAGCAGCGTCAAAATCGGAATGAAGCCGGCCAGCAGGGGAATCCCAAAATCCTGCATGGGAACAGAGGCCAGGTCTGAGATCATCATGGTCAAAACCAGTTCACTGGGTTCTAATTCGCCGATTTGGCGCTTGCCCATCAGGCGCATGCCCACAACGATCAGAATGTATAAGAGTACCGTGCGGAAAAAAGCAGTGATCATAGAAAATCCCTCCGTCCTGGTAGCATTCCGGGAACCGGGGGAGATTATACAGGTATCATGCTCCTCTGGGAGTTTTGATCAATAACAGCGCAGAGAGAAAGGAGGATCATGGGGAACGGCCCATCAAAAGCGCCAGCGCCTGCCGGAAACCGGCGGGATGACGAGGAGAAGGGAACAAACGGGGGATCCACCCCTGTGATCGAATGTTCGGCGGATGCCCTTCCGTACACGCAGGTGCGACACATGGCCCACAAATATGCGGATAACCGCAAAACAGAACGGTCATGACTGCGAAAAAAGAGACAAATGACTGCGCGTTTGTCCTTTTGATAACCAAACCATCGACTATCAGGAGGATATTTTTATGTGTGGAATCATCGGTTTTGTAGGCCGGGAGCCGGCAGCTCCCATTTTGCTCGACGGGCTTGCGCGGATGGAATACCGGGGGTATGACTCTGCCGGTGTGGCAGTACGGTCCGAATCCAAGGGACTGCAGGTCAAAAAGACCAAGGGACGGCTGAAGGTCCTCAGCGATCTGATCCACGGCGGTGCGGATCTGGAGGGAAATCTTGGCATCGGCCACACCCGCTGGGCAACCCACGGGGAACCCAATGATATCAACGCCCATCCCCATGTCAGCGAAAACGGCCGTATCGCCATCGTCCACAACGGGATCATCGAGAACTATCTGGAACTCAAGGAACACCTGCAGAAGCTGGGCGTCACCTTCAAGTCCGACACAGACTCTGAGGTAGTGGCCCAGCTGCTGGAATACCACTATAACGAGTGCCACAACATGCTGGAGGCCGTGGGCCGTGTGCTGCGGCGGATCGAGGGGTCCTATGCCTTCGGCATCATCTGCGCGGATTACCCCAACGCACTCATCGCTGCCCGGAAGGACAGTCCGCTGATTCTGGGCTATGGGGAAAACGGCAACTTCATTGCCTCCGACGTCACGGCCATCATCAAGTACACCCGGGATGTGGCCTACATGGACGACGGAGAGATCGCCGTGCTGACGGCAGACTCCATTGATGTGTTCGACGACGAACTGGTGCCGGTGGAGAAAAAGCACAGCATGGTGGACTGGGATGTATCCGCGGCGGAAAAGGGCGGCTATCCCCACTTCATGCTCAAGGAGATTATGGAGCAGCCTGAGGCCATCCGCAAGACCGTCTCTCCCCGGATCAAGAACGGCCGGGTGGTGCTGGACGATCTGCACCTGACGGAGGAGTATGTGCGGGATATCTCCCGGATCTTTATCATTGCCTGTGGCTCTTCCTACCACGTGGGCATGGTCAGCAAGTATAACTGGGAAAAGCTGATGCGCCGGCCGGTGGAAGTGACACTGGCCAGCGAGTTCCGTTACTGTGACCCGCTGGTGGATGAAAAGTCCCTGGTGGTGGTGATCAGCCAGTCCGGCGAGACCCTGGATACCATGGCCGCCATGCGGGAGGCCAAGCGCCGGGGCGGACGGACGCTGGCCATCGTCAATGTGGTGGGTTCCTCCATCGCCCGGGAGGCTGATGATGTGCTCTACACCTGGGCCGGTCCGGAGATCGCTGTGGCTACCACTAAGGCTTATTCTACCCAACTGGTGCTGATGGATCTGGTGGGACTGTATCTGGCGGATCTGCTGGGGACTGTGGAACAGAGCGAATATGATGCCATTCTGGCTGAAGTCCAGGCCCTGCCGGAGAAGATGCAGGAGATGCTGGACCGCGATACCGCGGATATCCAGTATTTTGCCTCCCGGTATTTCAACCACGACTCCATTTTCTTCATTGGCCGAAATCTGGACTATGCCATGGGCATGGAAGGGTCTTTGAAGCTCAAGGAGATCAGCTATATCCACTCCGAGGCATACGCCTCCGGCGAACTCAAACACGGAACCATCTCCCTGATTGAGCAGGGAACGCTGGTGGTGGCACTGGGCACGTATGCACCGCTTTTTGACAAGGCCATGAGCAACGTGGTGGAGGTCAAGGCCAGGGGTGCCGAAGTGCTGGCGCTGACCACGGAGGAGTTCAAGGAAAAGATGGAAAAGACCGCCGACGCCACTGTGGCGGTACCGGTAACCCATCCGGTCCTGCAGCCGTCTCTGGGCGTGGTGCCGCTGCAGCTGTTTTCCTACTATGTGGCACTTCAGCGTGGCTGCGATATTGATAAGCCCAGAAACCTTGCCAAGAGCGTGACCGTGGAATAATTCCGGAACGTGGAAAAATGCGGCAAACGGAGAGCGGCTGCCCAGTTGGGCAGCCGCTTCTATTTACCCCTAGACCATACGGGCGGGGATTGCATGACAGCTTTTTCCAGTTTCCATAAAAACAAGATTTCATATTGACCGAAAACCGTAGTTTGACTATAATGAAAAAAGGCGCTGCGCCTTTTACAGGAGAGGTAACATAACACCGCGGCCCGTGGGCCGCGGTGTTTTTTTACAGTGCCGCCGACAAAAAAAGACAGAAAGGAACTTCCATGGGACACATTCAACTGCCAAAACGGCTGCTGGCCGCTGTGCTGGCCGGGGCATTGACCTTTACCCAGGCCGCCGCGTTTTCGGATACATCCGGGCACTGGGCGGAGAACGCGATCTCCAAATGGAGTGAGGAATACGGAATCATCAACGGCTACGATGACGGGACCTTCCGGCCGGATCAGTCCATCACCCGCGGGGCTTTTGCCGGAATCCTGGATCGCTTTTTGAAATTCCAGACGGTTTCACCGACCTCTACATTTTCCGATACGCCGGGAACCTATTGGGAGACGGAAATCCTGAAGCTCCATGCCTCCGGCGTGTATCTGGGCAACAACGGCATGGCACTGCCTGCCGACACTATCACCCGCCAGCAGGCGGTGGCGATGATCGCCCGGTCTTTTCAAATCGAAGGAGAGACCACGACTCTTACCTATGCAGATGGAGATCAGGTGGCGGAGTATGCCAAAGGGTATGTGGCGGAGATGACGAGGCGGGGCTATATTACAGACTCCAAGGATGGCTATTTCCGGCCGACAGACCCGATTACGCGGGCTGAGATCGTAAATATTTTGAGCAATATGGTGGATGTGCTGGTGCAGTCTACCACCCCTTATTCCAAGGATACTGACGGTACTCTGATGATCAATTCCTCCGGCGGGGCTACACTGGAGGATATGAACATCGGCGGCGATCTGATTCTGGCCCCAGGCGTTCAGGGAACGGTTTCACTGGAGAACGTGACGATCCAAGGTGATGTGAGGAACTTTGGCGGAGCGCCCATTACTGTGGTCAACGGTTCGGAGGAGGATACCACTGATCCGAGCACGCCCCAGAACCCAGACAATAACTCGTCCTCTACTTCCTCCGGAACGTATCCGTGGGTGGATTCTTATGGCTATGTGAGCTATAACGGGTATCAGGTCCCCCTCTATGACGGTGTGGATCACAACAGCCTGTCGCAGGGAGATTTTGTCTGGGACGGTGACCGGCTGAACTATGTGGGCGGAGCGTATAAAACCCGGTTTGGCATTGACGTCTCTGCCTATCAGAACCGGGCCAGCGAGAACAACACTATTGACTGGGAGGCCGTGGCGGCGGACGGAGTTGACTTTGCCATGGTCCGCGTGGGACTGCGGGGCTATACTTCTGGCAGTCTGGTTTCCGATGCATTTTACGCAAAGAACATTGACGGCGCCATGGCTGCCGGAATTGACACCGGCGTGTACATCTTCTCTCAGGCTATCACGGTGGAGGAAGCTGTGGAAGAGGCGGATTATGTCATCAGCCTGCTGAAAGGACACGAGATCTCCGGCCCAGTGGCCTATGACTGGGAGATGCACGACTCGACCTATCGGGTCTATGGCATTTCTCCCGAGGTGGCGACTGCCTGCGCGCTGGCGTTTTGCAAACGGATCGAGCAGGCCGGCTATCAGCCCATGATCTACATGAGCCAGTATGTGGGCTACAACAAGTTTAACCTGCCTCAGCTGACGGACTATCCCATCTGGTATCCGGAGTATAAGAGCGCATCTTCCACGAAGCTCTATCCCGGGTTCTACTATCAAATGGACATCTGGCAGTTTTCCAGCAGCTGCTCCATCGATGGAATCGGCGGCAAGGTGGATGCCAACATTCAATTCATCGGTTAAAGCCATTAGAAAGTAAAAAAGCGGC
>OOBW01000142.1_pt1 | contig 71939 bp, 52 predicted proteins | sample 1671701 | NCBI WGS metagenome assembly OOBW01 (sample SAMN06348183, study PRJEB24527) | human gut metagenome | biome: human gut; feature: ankylosing spondylitis patient; material: feces | host: Homo sapiens | place: China | collected 2015-10 | reverse complement strand
CCCCCGCCGACGGCACGGCCCCGGCCGACGGCCAGGCTGCGCCGGGTGCGGGCGATGCCGGAGACGGCTCCGAGACCGGGGCGTCGGTCCCGGCCGACGGCGACGCGCAGACCGAGCAGGACGCGGCCGCCGGTGCCGACTCCGGCGACAAGTCCCAGTCCGAGTCCGGATCCGAGCCCGCCGAGGACACGCTGACCCCGCTGGGCAAGGCCAAGCAGGAAGCCGCCGAATACCTGGAGGCGTTGCAACGCGAGCGTGCGGAGTTCATCAACTACCGCAACCGTGCGCAGAAGGAGCAGGAGCGCTTCCGCCAGCACGGCATCATCGACGTGCTCACCGCGCTGCTGCCCGCGCTCGACGACATCGACCGCATCCGCGAGCACAGCGAGATGGACGACTCCTTCAAGGCCGTCTCCGCCAAGATCGACAAGGCCTTCGAGAAGTTCGGCGTGGAGAAGTTCGGCGAGAAGGGCGAGGACTTCGACCCGACCCGTCACGACGCGATCCTGCACAGACCGGACCCGACCGCCGACAAGGAGATCGTGGACACCGTGGTCGAGGCGGGCTACCGCATCGGCGACCGTGTGATCCGCGCCGCGCGCGTGGTCGTGGCTTCGCCGCAGGCCTGAGTGATCGGTAGGGCGTCCGCCGGGTCGGATGACCCGCGCGGCCGGCCCTACCGCCCCTACTGATTTACGCTACGTGTAGCCGGGCGCCCCTCCCATTCGCGGGGCACCCGGCGTCTGTACAAACTCATGATTTTCGCAACGAAAGGAGGCAGCGAGAATGGCTGAGAATGAATGGCTCTCCAAGGATTTCTACAAGGTCCTCGGTGTCTCCAAGGACGCCAGCGACCAGGAGATCACCAAGGCCTACCGTAAGCTCGCTCGCCAATACCATCCGGATCTGAACAAAACCAAGGAGGCCGAGGAGAAGTTCAAGGACATCTCCGAAGCCTATGACGTGCTGAGCAACAAGGACAGCCGCCAGAAGTATGACGCCATCCGCCAGTTCGGCATGGGCGGGGCGCGCTTCGCCGGCGGTGCCGGGGGCGGCGGGTTCGACGCCGGCGGCTTCTCCGACATCTTCGGATCGATGTTCGGCGGCGGCAACGGCTCGCACATCCGCTTCCAGACCAACGGCGGCGGACCGACGAACATCAACGACATCTTCTCGATGTTCGGCGGCGGTGCCGGACCTGCCGGCGGTGCCTATGGCGGGTCGCCGTACGGCGGGTATCAGGAGGCGCCCCATCCCGAGAACGGCGAGGACCGCAACTCGAAGGTCACGCTGACGTTCCGTCAGGCGGTCAAGGGCGCCACGGTGTCCCTGAGCGTGGACGGCAAGAAGTTCAAGACGCACATCCCCGCCGGGGTCAAGGACGGTCAAAAGATCCGACTGGCAGGCAAGGGCAAGCCGGGCCGCAACGGTGGCAAGGCCGGCGACCTGTACCTGGAGTTGAGCGTCAAGCCCGACGACCGTTTCACGATGCGCGGCCATGACTTGGTCATGCCCCTGCCGCTGACCGTGGGCGAGGCCGTGTGCGGCGCCAAGGTCGAAGCGCGGGACATCGACGGCGAACCGGTGACTTTCAAGGTGCCGGCCGGGTCGTCGAGCGGCGCGGAGATTCGCGTGGTGGGCAAGGGCGTGCAGTCCTCGCGCGGTGCCGGCGATCTGATCGGCCGCGTGGAGATCCGTGTGCCCGCCAAGCCCGGCATGGGACTCAAGCGGGCGGCCAAGGAATTCGACAAGGAGTCCGGCGGTTTTGCGGACGAACTCGCCTCGCAACGGTAAGTAACTAGGAGGGCGTATGGCACGGGTGGCGCAGCAGGTGCGGCAGCTGTATGAGATGTGCGCCGTGGCGTTGGTCTCTGGACGTGCGAACCTCGACGGTGCCAGTGAGGTGGGGTTCGACGTGGAACTGCCCGTGTTCACGGTCGGCCGCGCCGCCGAACTGGCCCACATCCACCCGCAGACGCTCCGCCAGTATGACCGTCTCGGACTTGTGGTGCCGCAGCGGACCGACGGCGGCGCCCGTCGCTATTCCCTGCGCGACGTCTCGCGTCTGGCGCACGCGCAGCAGCTCAGCCAGGATGAGGGCATCAACCTGGCCGGCATCACCCGCATCCTCGAGTTGGAGGAGGAGAACCGCGAGCTGCGCCGGCAGGTGGCCCGCCTGCGCAAACCCTCCGGTTCCAGCGTGTTCGCCGCGGACGCGGACGGCGGCATCGTGGAAATCGAACGTAGCGGCAGTGCCCGTCGGTGGCGTCGGCAGATTCACGTCGACCCCCGGGCGCTGCCCGCGCGCCGTGAACGGTATGACGACGGCGGGACGGACGACGGCTCCGGATCCCAGGCCGTGGTCGTCTGGCGCATGGCGTAAGCGGTGGTGGAATGCGGGCAAGCCGCGAACGCGGCGTGAATGGGACTTACCTTCGAATATGCGATTAGTTGCGGATCGGCAACCAATCGCATATTGCGTATGCAATGCAATGTTTTTGGGCGCGATGGTGCCACCCGCCCTGCGGCGAATCGTCCCGGACCTTTGGTGAGATGGCTGATAACAGTCGAACATCGGAGGGCAATGATGGAGCTGAAGGCCGTATTCTGGGATCTGGATGGCACCCTGATCGATTCAGAGCCGCTGTGGCACCAGGGTGAGATCGAAATCGCCCACGCCAACGGTGGCGAATGGAATGAGGACGACGGTTGGGCCGGTTCCGGCACGCCCGTTCCCGACGTGGCCCGCCGCATGATCGCCAAGGGGTGTGCGCTGTCCGTCGAACAGATTGACGTGCAGCTCAAACGGTACGTCTACGAATCCGAATTGAAGGGTCTGCCGTGGATCGACGGCGTGCTGGACGTGCTGCATGCGCTGAAGGATGCGGGCGTGCCGTCGATGCTGGTATCCACCTCGCCCCGGCCGATTGTGGAGAACGTCATGCGCCAGTCGGAGGGGCTGTTCGCCGGGTACGTGTGCGGCGACGACCCCGTGGCGCATAAGCCCGATCCCGCGCCGTACCTGGAGGCCGCCAGCCGTCTGGGACTGAGCGCCGACGATATGCCGCGTTGCGTGGTGTTCGAGGATTCATCCTCGGGCCTGCGTTCCGGCGTGGCGTCCGGCGCCACCGTCATCGCGCAGACCGGCTGGATCCGCACCGATACCTCCGGCCTGGGCCAGTTCCTGTCCATCGACTCCTACGACGGCATCGACGCTGACTCGCTGGACGCCATCGTGCGCAAGCGGCTCGCCGCGTAGCCGTCACCGCTGGGCGGTGAGTCGGGACCGGGCCAGATCGCGTAGGGACGGGATTACGGAGGGGGCATCCGCCACAGCTCGGAAGCAGGCCTGCGCCTCGGCGCGGTGCCCGGCAGCCTGATTCACGCCACCAAGGTTGTACAACGCCTTGAGATCACCCTCCGCAGCCGCCCGCGCATACCACCGTCCCGCGGTGGCCAGGTTCCGCGTCAGACAGTGGCTGCCGCGGAAATACAGGTTGCCAAGCAGCCGCATGGTGTCGATGTCGTCGTCGGTGCATGGTGAATTGACGGCCGCGGGGTCGGAGACCGTTGCGCCGTCCGGCGGAGGGAATGCCGTCGGACTCTCCGTCGGCGTGGGGTGGTGCAGCAGCCCCGCACGCAACCGTTCCAGCAACTCCGCGGCGGATGGGCGCTGATCGGGATCAGGACGCAAGGCCGCCGAGCACAAGGCCCTGATCCATGAGGGCACCGGCTGGCCGCTGGGCGAAGACGTGTGCCCCGGTTGGCTCGACCGCTGTTTGGGTTGCGGCGCAGCCTGTGGGGCGACCTGCGGTTTGGGCTGTGACTTGAGTTGTTGCAATCCGCCGACCAGCATCTCGCGCCAGATGATGCCCGCGGAGTACACGTCACTGCGCTCGTCGACCGGTTCGCCGCGGCGCTGTTCGGGGGAGGCGTAGTCGTTACTGCCCACAGCCTGCCCGAATCGGGTGACCTGATCCGCCTCCGGGTCGGTCGGTTTGGCGATGCCGAAGTCGGTGATGATCAGCCGACCGTCGGGCGTGATGATGAGATTGCCCGGCTTCAGATCACGGTGGATGATGCCATGGCGGTGGATGCCGCACAACCCTTCGAGCAGCTCGACCATCACCGTGCAGGTGTCGTGCGGGGAGAGTACCGGCTTGCCATGGCCGAGCTGCGTGATCTGGCGTAGCGTGGCACCGCGGATGACCTGCATGGCGTAGTAGGGGGTCGGGGCGTCCCCCGCGCTGACGTCAAGCAACGCGGGAATGTGCGGACAGTCGTCCACCGTGGCCATGATGGTCTGTTCGCGGGCGAAACGCTCACGGAACGAGGGATCCTCGACAAAGCGGGTGTGCATCGTCTTCACGGCTGCCGTGCGTGTGGGCAGCCGCAGGTCCGCACCCAGCCATACCTGTCCCATGCCGCCCTGCCCGAGCAGACGGGTCAGCCGCCACCGCCCGTCGAGCACGCTGCCGACACGGGGCGCGTCGGCGATCGGTGGCGCGGGCTCGGTGCCGTCCGGTTGCCCGTGGCGTTCAGACGATGGCGGAACCTGAGGAACTTGAGAAACCTGAGAGATCTGAGGCGTTGACTGCACCACACGTTCCCGCGGCCGACGGATCGGCTGCGCTTCGGAACGGGGCCGGACGAGGACGGTCTGCGGTTCGCTGACCATCTGCCGGGGTTGGATGACGCGTGTACCGCCGTCCGATGCCATCGGCAGCAGCTCGGTCGGGTCATCATGCGGCGCCGCGGATCGGACAGGAGCCCGTTGCCCCGCATGGATGGCGATGGTCGGTGACTCCGCGGCGGGAACGTGGTCGGGGTGTTGCAGGGAGGGGGATGACATGATGCGCTCGCTTTCTTGGGGAGGATGCGGGATGGGATCAGGACACCAGTTCGCCGATGCGGCCGACCAGATCGGAGAACCAATCCGCGGCCTGTCCGGCGAGTGTTTCGACCGTGACGACGACGTCGTCGACGTCGAACGGCAACGGCATCAGCCAGCAAGCCAGTGCCAGCGCGCCCAATACGGTGAGGGCGAACAGCATCCGGTGTCCGCGCCGTGGCGACGGATCGGCATCGGGGGCGGCACCGGGACCGTCGGCTCGCGTGTCGGCCTTCGGCTGTGGTGGGAGGGATGCTTCCGCATCGGTATCGTCGTCATCGATGAAGAGATACGGATCCGTGGCGGCGTCCGATACCGTCGGCGACGACTGCACGGTCAGGCGAGGCGTCTCGTCGAATACCGCCCGCACCTCGGGAAACAGCGTGAGGTCGGCATGCTGGTAGACGGTGACGCCGGCATCGGCGTTGCCGAGCAGGGCCCGGGCATACCAGATCTCCTGCCGTAGCAGCGCGGACGGATCGCCGGTGCAGGGTCCATTCGGCCACAGGCTGCGGATGGGACGGTTGGCGTTGGACGCCAACGGCGACACCGGACACAACAGGTCGCCGCCGCCGTCGCGTACGGCCACCGCCACGACCAAAGCCGTGTCCGGCGCCCCGCTGCAGAGCCGGCCGACGGTGGCATCCTGCAGTACGGCGACACCATCGACGATCAGCACGGCGATTGCGATATCGGCGGACATGGGTCACCTCGTTTCATGGTGGGATTGTGTCGGGTCGCCGCCGTGCAGGGCGCGGTAGAGTTCCGCCATGCTGGGGCGGTCGGCGGGGGTATCGGCCAACGCGTCGGTCAGAGCGGTCAGACCGGCGTTTCCGAACAGGTCGACGATGGTGTTGTGCTGCGTGGCGCTGCGAATCCGACGCACGCCGGTAGGCTGCTCCTCCTCGCATGAGCACATGCGCAGGATCAGCAGCGCCGTCTTATAGACGTCGGAAGGCTGAGTCTGCAGACCGGCCATGGCCAGGACATACCGTCGTTTCGGACCGTCGGGTACGGCGTCGGCCTTCCTGCGCCAGAATCGCGATTCCGGAGGGTCGAACGCGGGCGTGGACCCCTGGGGCAGGCCGCAGCCGCCGATTGCGGGACGGCAGGCGTCTGCGTCGATGAATGCCGCGGACGCCTGGTTCCGCTGGTCGTGCTCGGGTACGTAGACCATGACGTTACGCAGTGAGATGTCGCCGATGACCAGACCGATACGGTGCAACAGCGAGGCGGTGGCCACCAGCTGCAACGCGATGCGGTGCCGGCCATCATCATCCAGCGGATGCAGACCCTGGTCGAGCAGAAGCGCGCGCTCGCCGTCCGGGCGGATGAAACGTTCCAACGGCATGGCCGGCGTAAGGTCGTCGCAAGGGGCGCCGAGGAATGCGGCGTCGACCTTCGGCTCCACAACGCCGAGCGCGGCATTGCCGCGGGACACGACCGCCAGCGGCCATGCCACATGCCGTTCGAGCGCCGTGCGGATGCGTTTGCCGTCCGAGGCGAGATCCAGGATGTGATGCAGGCCGATGAGCTGTTCGAGGGCGACCTTGGTCGCCGCCTCACGTCCCCGGAACGAAGGCGCTTTGGGGCGGTAGCGCTTGTAGACGAGGTTCGCGCGGCCGTTGACGCGCAGGGTTTTGGGCAGCAGATACACCACCGACTGCGCCCCGGTGCCGCACTGCTGCAGCCCCAGGTCGCCCGGCCGGTCAGTGGCCAGCATGTGCAGCGTCAGAGCCATACGATCACCGCCGATCGGTCGTCGGTTGAACCAAGTTTGAGATAGGAGGCGATGCGCAGCAGCTCGTGCTGCGGAATGGGGCGCACCAGGCGGCGGAACAGGTATCCCGCGGCCGCGGTGGAGCCGTCGCGCAGGTCGTCGCCCAAGCCGTCGCTGACGATGGCCACGGCCTGCCTGCCGCGGAGCAGCCGACCGGAGACGACCATCGGAAAGCGGTCCCCGGGGTCGGCGGGCAACGGGCGTACGGCGCTGGAGGTCAGCCGCGCGTCCGGTTCGATACCGGCCTCGTCCGCGGGGAGCGTGGCACCCGGCCGGACCTTGGTCGAGCCGAGGAACTCGATGCCGCGCACCGCATCCACCAGATATCCGAACCCGTCGCCGGACAGCGTCGCGCGAGTGAACCGCGGGGTATCGCCGCCGACATCGACCACCAACACATCGCAGGTGGTGCCGAGCAGCTGCGCGGCGACGGCGTCCGCGTCGGCCGCCTGCCGTTCGGCGTCCCCGGGCGCACCGTGCCGCGGCCTGAGCGCGCGCGAGGCCTGCTCCCGCAACGTTGCGCGCACGGCGGCGGTCACCTGCGGCCAGTCGATGCGGTCGATGTCGGTGCCCTCATCCAGCTGGCGCTGGACGCAGGACAACACGGCCTTGCACGTCGACGCCGCGCCGATATGCGATCGGGGCGATGCGGAGACGCCGTCGCACACCACGGCCACGATGCGCTCGCCGACGGCGCGGATCGCCGTCGCATCCTGCCGCGGATGGCGAAAATCGCGGTGTCCGACGCCGCGGATCGATACCGACGCGGCGGTGGCGCCGTGGCATTCGAGCATGTCGAGCGCCACGGCCGTCGGTGCCGAGGACGCCTGCGCGTCGTTGACTGGACGGTGTTCCAGTTCGGCGTATTCGCTGGGCTCGCCCAGCTCATCCAGTCCGGCTGCAACGCCCGACTCCACGGTGCGGATGTCGGTGGTCAGGGGCGGGATGATCCAGTTGTGGGGCGGTCGCGGCGGCAGGGCGGACACCGATTCGGGATGTGCCGTAGCCGGCTGGTGCCGTCCGTCGTTCGCGGTGTCATCGGCATCCGTGGATGGCGTTTGCGTGGCGGTGTCGGATGTGGCCGGTGGTTCCGGCGACTGTGTGGCGGGTGGATTCGGTGTCCGTACGGTGCCGTCGGATCGCGGCGGGAACGCAGGCGGCCTGTCCGCAGCGGTTTTCGGTACCGTGACGGCGGACGGTGTTGCGCCCGGCATGGCGGCTGACGTTGCGCTCGGCACGGTATTTGATGCCGCGTCCGGCATGGTGACCGGCGCGGTCGTCCCGCTCGCTGACGTGCCGCCGTCCGGACTGGGGGCCGCGGCAACCGGAACCCGGCGTGGCCGCTCCTGTTCCGCGTTCACGATGGCGTTGGCCACGAACGGCGCCGCGACGGCCACTACGAACGCCGCCGCGACGATCGACAATCCCAGGCACATCTCGGTCCACATGGTTGCTCCTTTCCTGTGCTGTGTCCTGCGCGTTATGCCTTGTGTCCCGTGCTGTCCGTCGGGCTATTCGAGGATTTCGAACAGGTCGTCGTCGATCATCGACTCGTCGATGATCGGCTGCGACGCGTTGTCCGCCTCGCCCATGGCGATGATCGTGCCCTGCATCAGATCGATCAGCCCGGTCAGCGCGCCGGAGACATCGTCCGGCGTCTTGCTCAACAGGGCCACGCCACGGCGGTTCTTGTATCGCTTGAGCTGGTCCGGGTCGGCGTCGCCCACACCCACCATCACGATGTTCGGACTGAGCTTGCTGTTCACCAGCCGCTGCCAGGCCTGATCGCGTTCGTCGACATCGTCATTGGCCGCACCGTCGGTAACCATCACCACCAGCGGACGGCGCAGCGAGAGACATGCGCCATGCAGCCGGCCGCTGTCGCGCAGGCGCTGGGGCAGCGCCTCCAGCTCCGTGCGGGCCAGGTCGAATGCGGTGCCGAAATGCGTGAATCCTTCGGCATTCAGGTTGATGTGCTCGTCATCCAGTTGGGAGAGGCGTCCGGAGGCCCCGATCGGCAGCGCCACCTCGGCGCTCGTGGAAAACAGGATCAGACCGGCGGTGGTGGTCTGATCCACGGTCGGGTGCTCACGGCCGAGTCGGGAGAGTTCCGGTACGATGCAAGCCTCCGTGGCAATGGGTGAATTGCCGTTGCGGTCGAGCCTCATCGAGCTGGATACGTCCAAGATCGCCAGAAAGGGATTGAAAACGAGTTCGTTGTAATACTGGGACATTGCCGTTCCTTTCTTGAATCGCAAGGGCGGGCGCCCTTGATGGCATCGACGGTACGGCGGCCGACGTGGGGGAACGACGGGGGAACGCGCCGATAATCCGTTCCCCGGTCCCGGTGCCGCGCGGCAGCGCGACGGCGCGCCGTAGTATGGAAAGAGTCGTGGAGCAAGGAGGCGGGAATGGCCAGAGCGAAGAAGGAACCGGCGTCGGGCTCCGGAGCGGTGTCGGCCATACCCTCTGACGGGCGGTGGCGTCTTGAGGCTGTCGGGTACCGGCTGATCGAGGGGCTGCTCCGCCCCATACGCGACGACGCCGACCCCGCGCACCGCGAATGGTCGAATCCCGCGGAAACCGGCAAATATGTACGCAGCAAGCAGACGATGCTGCTGGAACGGATGATCGGCCCCTGCTTCGACGACAATGCGGACGCCGTCGTCGTGTTCGGCACGTGGACGCCGACGGAAGGCGGAGAGCCGCAGGCGCATGCGACCGCCTACAACCATCGGTGGTCGCAATACGTGACCGTGCCGGACGAACACGGCGTCTACGCGGACGCCGACTGCTTCGACGCGTGGTTCTGGCGGGTGATGGACGGATTCGACACGGGCGATCGCGTGCGCATCGCCGCGGGATTGTCCAGGAACCTGCCGGCCGGAGCCGCCGCGGAGCCGGACGGTCCGCGGATTCCCGAGGCGTCGGCGGTTGATTGCCGGTACCGGTTCGTGGACGGGGTCGATGTGGACGATTGGGCCCGGTACCGCGGCATCGGCGACGTGACGGTCAGCTACCGACCGATCTCGGGATTCTCGTTCTACGGGCAGTGCGGCTGGCAGGACGCCCGCGTGCAGCTGGCGGAACGGGAGCAGTTGCGTGCCGCCGGCATGGCGGGCGGGGAACTGTACCTGTCGCGCGGGGCGGCGTACCGGATGCGCGGCATCGGCCCGCACGGCGAACTGATCCTGCGGTTGCGGCCGGTCGGGTCGCTGCGGCTGGAGCCGGACGCCGGATGGCGCATCTTCCCGTTCCAGCAGGGCGATCGTAACGGCGAGAACGCCGCGGGCCGCAACTGCTGGAGCGAGACCGACGCCTGGCGGGCCGACGTGGGAGAACGCCTCAAAGCCGATTTCCGCAGTCGCAGCATCGGCGCGGACAACTATCTGGACTACGCCGTGTGTTTCCCGTATGCGGTGGCCGCATGGCTGGACCGCGTGCAGTGCGCCGGCGACAGGGCCGCCGCATGCCGGACGATGATCGACGCCCTGCAATCGGCGGATGATGCGTTCGACGCCGCACCCCCTGCGGGCCTGCGCATGCCGGACGACCCGTACGCCATCGCACAGGTGATCGCACAGGCGATGATCCGTCTGTACCTGAATCATGAGCGGGACCGTGACGGACGCGGCTTCGGACAGCTGCTCGCCGACTGTCTCAACGACCATGCCGAGGGGCTGGTGCCGCCGTATCTGCCCGACTATCTAGATGGTGTTGCCGAATGGGGCAGGACGATCCCCGTGCGCCGCCCGGACGGCAACGACGAGGCGCCCACCTACGCCGAAGGATTCGTGGACCCTGGTTTCGTCGGCGCGCAGCCCGTGCGGTGGCTGGCCGCCGTGGCTGGTGCCGAGGACGGTGCTTCTGACGGCAGGCGCGGGTTGTTCGTGCGCGCCAACGCGGGCATGGGCAAGAGCACGTTCGTGCGCGGCATGGCGTACGTGCTGGGCGGCCTGCTGCCGTACGAATACCGGTCGGCACGTAACCGCGCCCCGCTGCGCGCGGGGTTCGTGGATTACATGCGTGCGCAGGTCGATGCGGACCAGTGGCGGGCCATCGCCGAAAGCGGGCTGATACCGGTGGTCATCGCCCAGCGGGACGTGCCGTATGCGATGAGCGCTGCCGAGGCGGGCGTGCGGGAAAGCGAATGGTACCGCTCGTATGATGCGCTGCGTTCCGGCCCGTTGGAGCCGGAAGCGTTCACGGCGTTCCTGTACGACCATCTGCCTGAGGAGATGAAAACCCGCATGTACGGCGAGCGGGTACGCGCCCCACAGCGCCGAGGCAGCGACTTCGACGCGCTGATGGTGCTCGCCGGGCAGGGCGCCGAGGCCGGCGATGCGGTGGCGGTGGGCATCGACCGGTTCCGGCGTCTGCTCAAGCGGCCCGACACGTTGGTGCTCATCGACTCGGTAGACGAGATACCGTTCCAATGCCGCGGCAACTTTCTGGAATCGCTGGAGCGGCTGATTGCGGACGACGGGTACGCCATCGGCCGGTACATCATCACCAGCCGGTCACTGGGCGGCACCGAGGAGTCGCGGATCGACCGGCTGTGCGGCGAAGGGGAACGGGCGGAGTTCGCCCCGTTCGACGAGCCGCGGCAGCGTCGGCTGTTCGACATCCTCGACCGGTCGTACGGCGGCATGACTCCCGTCGGATTCGAAGCGGTACGTGCCACGCCCGGGTTCGCCAGCCTGCTCGGCAACCCGGGCATGCTGGCCGCGATCGTGGAGGAACTCAAACGGTCGGACGGCAGCGTCGGCACATTGGTCAACCGGTGTCTGGCGAATATCGAACGCATCCTGCCGAAAACCGGTGGGGAGATCCCCGGGTGCGACCGCATCGCCATCGCCCATCTGGCATACGACGCCATCGTGCCGGAACGCCGCGTGTTCGCCGACGGGGTCGAACGTGCCGCATCGAACGGGCAGGGCGTGTTCGACCGCGAACGCTTCCTGGAATTGTTCAACCGCTACCGCGAGGAGGACGGCAACGGCGACCGCGCCGACAATGAGGAGGCGCTCGACCGCACGATCTCCCGCTGCGGCATCTTCCGCGAGGACGCCGATACGATCCGGTTCGAATACGACGCCGTCAAGGCGTACTTCGCCGCGATCTGGCTGTGCCGCAAGCTCGCTGTGGACGAGGGCGGCGGTGTGATGATCGACCGGTTCCTGGCCGACAACGGCCATGTCAGCGACGCCGTGACCATCGCCATGCTATGTGCGCTGGAACGCATGGAGATCGGCGGGGATGGCGGCGCGGTGCTCAGGACGTTCTACCGGCGCGTGCTGTGCGCCGCGTTCGCCCACGACGACTACCGGCAACGTTCCGGCATGGTGGCCGCAACCAACGCGCAACGCGTGCTGCGGCTCATGAACGATTTCGACTTCGGCGGACCGGTCCGTCAGCCCGAACCGATCGCCACCTGGCACAAGGCGTTATGCGGCTTCCCCGGCGCTTCCCCGGCGGGCGGCACGCAATAATCGAAACAGCAGCCTGCGGCGCAACGCACCAACGTTAAGGAGAACCATCATGACAGAGGAACCCGTCAACGGCGATACCGTCGATTCGGCGGTGCAGCCCGAAGCAACGAATGCTCGCGCGCGCGAGGTATGGGCGACCATCAAACGGTTGGCGAAAGACAACTTCAAGCGCGTGTTCGTCAGCGACGACGATGACGACGACACGTGGATGCTGCAAAGCGCGGTGACCGACTCGGAACGCCATTCCGTGACCGAACGGGTGATCTTCGAGCCTGAAGCGGACTCGGTGCAGATCCGTATCATGTATCCGTTCCATATCCCGCCTGAGACGTTGCCGTTCGCCCAGGCATACGTGAGCACGGAGGCGTTCGGCATGCGGTTCGCGCGGGTGGAGCTGGACAGCGATGGCGATATCATCTGCAACTGCATCATCCCCTACCGGGTCGGTGATCCGTTCCCGGAACAGCTGTTCGTGGAACTGCTGGGGCTGACCGCGCGCGTGGGGGTGCGCCAGTACCCGAAGCTCAAGGCGTACGCGGACGGTGAACTCGACGATGATGAGATCGACGCCTTCCTGACCTGGCTGCCGTCGGCGCGCGAACTGGTCGAGAGCCGTGAACGGAATCGCCAGGATCGGCCATGAGCGCACTCTCGCAGTGGTACCGGCGAGTGGCCGCCCGTATCCCCGAAGTCGCACGGCCACGTCGTTACGGCCATGACCATGTCGGCGGCGTCGGCACCGTCGACTGGTTCGCGGACACGGACGCGCGCTTTCCCCTGCGGCTGATCGACCGCAGTCCGACCGTTGGAGGCAGCGAGCCGCAGGGGCGACGCAGTTGCACGGTCATCGAGATTCCGGAAGCGCTGTCCGCCATGGCGCCCTTCCTGCGGCAGAGCCTGATCTCACTGCTGGCCCTGCCGGCGCAGACGATGGACGACGGCGGCGAACGCCTGCGGCAGCGGTTCTTCGCGCCCCTGCGGTTGAACGCGCCCAGCCGTGACCCCGACGTGGAGCCGGTGCTGTACCTGTCCGGCGAGGCCCTGTGCCGGTACGGCAGGGGACGGTGGGTGGTGGACGCGGACCTGTTGCGGGCCTCGGCCCATACCCTGCAGGCGGACCGTACGCCGATGTCGGAAACGGATGACACTGAGCTTCGAGCCGCCGCCTCACGCGGATGCTCCACCTGCGTGGTGGATTGCACCGACGGCGGGACGGAGCTGTTGACGATCGCGGACCGGCTCGGCATGACCCAGTGGACCATGGCGTATCGGGAGGACATCGACCATCTGGTGATTCTGGTGCGCAGTTCGCAGTCGGACGGATGGGTGCCGCGCGAGCATTCCGCCGATCTGCCGACCGCGGGACTTGGCGAACGGTGCGGCATCGGACGTACGCTGCTCGAACGGATTCGCCGGGATCGGTACCCCGGCTTGGAGGATGCGCAATGGCGGCTCTACGAGCTGGAGCAGGTAGCCGATCTTGATGCGCTGAACCGATTCGCCGACATATGGTGGAGATGGTTCGGCCACGGCGGTACCGGCGACGAATTCCGCCACGAACTGGGCAACCTGGTAGCGCAGTTCGTGCACGAACTGCCGGAACATCGCCCGGAATCGGACAAGGAGACGCTGTCCTCGGCGCGGGAGCACGGGCACGGACGCAATCGTGGGCGAGATCATGGCCGCGGCCGTGGATACACGGAACGTCCCGAGGTGAACATCGACATCCTCATCGCCTTCGCGGCGTTGCTGTGCGACGGCGTGTACATCGACACCCCATACGAATTCATGGAGGCCATGGACGCACGACTGTTGCGTGCGGGCGAACGCCGCAGACTGTATGACGCCGTGCAACAGACACTGCACGATTACTGGGAGGACAACATCGGCGGCGCGATCGGCGCTCGCAGCCTGGGGCGGCGCTGGAAGGACTGCCAGACGGAGCTGGAACACGCGGCCATGGAGCGCGGGGAAGTGCTGCGGGACGGCGTTGCTCCCGAACGGAGCCGATACGCCCAATACCTGGAATGCACAATCCAGAAGATGCCGAGCACCGACCTGATGTACCACGAGCGCACCGTGCTGTCGACCTTCGCGTTGTGCTTCCTGGCCAAGATCCTGGTTGACACCTCGTATGAGGGGGAGCGTGGTGCCGCGGTGCCGGTCGATATCGTGGCCGCGCTGACCAATGACCTCTCGTTGCGGCAATGGCGGACATTGGTGCGTTACATGCTGCGCATGATGCTCGGCATCCGTTCACAGCAGCGCGAACGGCAGGCGCTGCGCATGCTGGAGGTGTCCTACCGGCATGTGGTGGGCAATGACAACCTGTACTGCAACGGGTTCGATGCCGATGAATGCCGCGACCGGGAACAGGTCGGATGGAACTTGGTGCGGCTGTCTCTGGGGTTCGACTTCAACCTGGGCGGCCAATGGCCCGCCATGTGGGCTGACTGCATGCTGGAGGGCGGCACGAACCGGCATCAGCTGCGCGTCATCGACGGGGCACGCGCGGACGGCGCGTTGCTGCCCGGCAACCTGCGGGTGCTGCGGCGGATGGCTGTCGCGGAATTCGAGAACGCCTGCAATCGGTATCTGGACACCGCTGATGCCGGGCAACTGGACCGGGCCCGGAACGCCGTATGGCTGGAGCTGATCGTGCATGAAGGGGCGATGGACAACGACCTGCGCGAGGCCGTGACGATCGCCGCATCGGTTGCGGGCGGGTCGGACGATGGGATCGGCGGCGTGGTTGTCGACGGCGACGGATGGCGGCGGCAACTGCATGCGATGCTGCTGATCGACTTGGCGGCATGGTGTGTGCGGCAGCGGTTCGTCATGCCGCAGCCGGTGCCGCGAGCCGTAGCGGAATCATGTCTGATGTCCGAGGACTACCGCCGGATGGTGCTCGCCGTCCTCGGCGGCGAGCCTGTATCCGTACCGGACGCATCCTCCGCGGAAGGGGATTGCGGAACCGTTGGGGAGCAGGTCGGACGCGCCTGGGTCTCATCCGCATCCTCGGCGGCGGAGGACGAGGTCCGGCTGAAACGTGAAGCGCTGTACCGCGCCGCATGCGAACCGTTCCAGCAGTTGGTCCTGAGAAACGCCTTCGCCGGACAGTACCGGGCGTTGCGCGCGGTGGTGGATGCCGCATGCTCGGCTCTGCTGCGTCGCCGCGCCCGCCCCGATACGGCGCGATATACACTCGACGCACCGGCCGTGCCGTCGCGCGAGGTGCAGCGGGCGATGCTGATGCATATCCTGACGCCGTTCATGGCGGTGCTGGCGTTTGCACTGTACGCGCTCGCCGCTGCGGGGCACGATGGCTCCGAGGGTGCCCGTGAGGTGCTGGAGGGGCTGCGGATCAGATACGGCAACGACTATGATGTTCGCGCCGTGTGGAACGAATGCCTGCAATGGTCGTTGGAGGCGGACCCCACCGACGGCCGCTGGCAGAAGAGGCGCACACGGCTGTACTGCCTGGTGGCCGGCTATTATCTGCGGTTCGAGAACGATGCGGAATATGAGCGGTACCTGGAAAGGACGCCGTTCCGGTTGTGCGGCTCCGATGGGGTGCTGCTGAGCGCCGCGTTCCAGCAACTCGAATTCGCGGTACCGGTTGGCTGATTGGGCGCGTGTTGTCGTAGTCATGGGAAGGGGAACGTAGGGATCCATATCGGCTAATGCGTAGGGGATCAATCCTTCGGCTGGATTCCGGACGATGCCACTCGTTCTCTGATTTCCCGTGCGATAGAGATACAGACGTTTCGGGATATGCCGGCGCGAACGCCGACACCGGTCAAATCCTCTATGGTGATGCCACGCCCCTTGCCTGCGATGGAAATGGTGTGCTCGCCGTTGATACCGGGATTCTCCGTCAAATCGTATGCCGGTGACAGATGCCACCGTCCCTCGTCCGGATCGTACAGGTAACTGAAGTTCTTGCCGTGATCGTCTCGGTTGCCGATAAAGACGTTGAAACACATGAGTCGGTATAGCCGTTCGCATTCTCCGATACTGCCGGTGATGCGCATAGTCAGACGCATGAGCAGATCATAGTCGAGGTTCGCTATCCGATGTGAGGTCTCCAACAGGCCGCTGGCGGATACCATATGTACTTTGTTTCCGCGCATTGGGCGATCGAAGCGGCGCGTACCGAAGTATCCCGGACAGTGCTTTGACGGGAATAGACGCGTCTCCGGCATGGATATGCCACAGTCACGAGCAAGCAGTGAGAGCCGATATTCCTGTTCTCCGATGGCAGGCCCGTCCATGGATGAGGGGAATTTGATGATCCATTCCTCTCCGTCTATTGCAGTGAGTATTTTCGGGCGCGCGCCGCCGGATGATCCACCGAGCGTGAATAATCGGTCGAGGTCGGGAGAGAAATCGGTTGTTAGCACGAGAGCGCATTCCGCTGCGATATCGTCGAGGTCTTGTACGTGTTCGGAACGCTCCAGCACGGTTTCGGGTTTGTATTCCAATGCGCCCATGCCGGATGTTCCCACGATGGACAATCGTGCCAGTTGCCCGATGGAATAGGGGTCGATGCCATGCCGGCGTAACATCCGGTCGGTGAGCAGGCGTCCCCATCCATCCGGCATGCTGTCGTCGAATACCCCAAACATGCCATCCAACGGGTCACGCTTGGCAATAAACACGCCTTGACGTAACGGTAGGCTCAGAGGGCTGATGGAGAATCCGTTGCGTAGCCAGTCGTCGTCGTAGGTGAAGGCGAGCGTGCGTTGGGGCGACAACATCATTGTCCCGACCGTTCGTCCGTTGCAGAGTACCTCCACGCGTTGTGGGCCAATGGCTGCCGTCGGTGTCATGGGGTGTCCTTTGCTGCTTGTTCCATCGCTTCGAGCGATGCGTAATAGGGGGTGGAGAACAATTGATCGAAATCATGTTCGCATCCCAGTGCAAATGAGATGTTGATGAGAGAGATGAGTGAGATCTCGTGGAGCTGTTCGAATCGGCGCAGTGACCCCAGACTTACGCCGGAGATTCGTGCGAGGTCGGCTTGGGTCATGCCATGCTCCCGTCGGCGCGCGACCATGCGCTTTGCGATGGCGGCTGAGATGTCGCCGGGCATCGGTTGATCAAGCAAATCAAACATAATAAAATATTAGCAACCTAAAGGCAATAGAGTCAATATTGCGAATATATGAGTACTGCTATGCTGTGCGTCTGTTTGAGGGTGTTGACGTTGGTCTGAGGGAAAAAGAAAACCCTCCGGGGTGGAATCCGGAGGGTCCTCGTGGAGCTGATGGTAATCGAAACCACGACCTCTTCGATGCGAACGAAGCGCTCTACCAACTGAGCTACAGCCCCGTGGATGTTGTCTTGCTCCGCAGGACAACATCGGCAACTATAGTGCTACCCCTGCCCAAATGCAAATCCGCGTCGTCGCGGCGTCGTCCCTCGGACTTGGATCTATTGTGACCGTGAACTATTCCCGATAAATCGTGGGATTGGATTGTGAAGATAGGGGAGGAGTAAGAAATGCATCGCAGTCCAGGCAAGGCGGCGTGGCCGGGTGTGGCGGTGCGAAATAAGGCGGGGCTCCCGGTTGAACGTCCGGGAGCCCCAGAGGAAGGAGGGAGATGAAGTCTGCGGTTGCGCCCGTTACAACGAGGCGCTGCTGTTGACGTAGGTGGGCTGCTCCATGGCCTTGGCCGGGTCGGAGAATTTGTCGAACGCCTTGAGGAACACCAGCGACTTGGCATAGGTGATCCAGGAGAAACCGAAGATGACGGCCAACACGCGCACGAACGGCACGAAGAAGAAGATCGCCAGGAAAGCGACCTCGATGACCACGATGATGATCGTATGGCCGAAGGCCGCCCATGGCAGGATCAGCGAGTTCTTCCAGGTGCGCCCGAAGGAGGCGTCGAAGCGGGCCTGCAGCGGATACTGGTATTCGAACGATAGGATTGCGAATGCGGTGGCGATGATGAGTATCGCGAGTCCGATGTAGGAGATGTTGGATTGGACCTGGCCCCAGAACACGAATCCGAAGATCAGCACGGCGGCCACCGCGATGTAGATGAGGAACGACAGCAGGCCGCGCACGAACTCGCGCTTGAGTCGCTTGAGGTATTCCCTGTGCAGGGATACGTCCTCGTGATCGCAATAGGCGAAGATGGTGCTGTACAACGCGGCCAGGGCCGGGCCGATGGTGACGACGGGAATGCAGGTGATTACGAACAGGACGTTGAGCACGGTGAACCGTGCCAGCGTACTCATGAACCGCCAGAATGGCGCGTCGATGTTGAACTTCATCGGAACCTCCCGTCGTTGGTCGTTCCAGTGCCGGACGACCTATACCGTCATGGTAGCGGCCGCAGGTCTCAATAGGTATATGTTCTTATTTATAAATCTATAAATAAGAAAAGTCAAGTAATCGAGTGCAGTTGGATGTCGTCGCTGCGATTGCCGACTGAGACCGCCGGTAAGGACGGTGGATGCATGCGGCGTGGAATTTCGCCTTGTTTTCGCCGATAAGGGGAGAGACCCGGTGTTGTCTCTGTGATTTTGGAAGGTTTCCGGCTATGCCCTGTGGCGGTAGGCGATGGTGTCGAGCGGGCACGGCAGCGGGCCCCATTGCCATCCGCGCATGGTAGCACGCCGCGTGTCGTGGCGTATTTGACAACCTTGCAGGGCGGGGGTACATTCTTATTTATAACTTAATAAATAAGAGATTCCGGTGTTGCCCACATCGATGTGAAACCCGGATGAGAAGTGCATATTCAAAGGAGAGTGATATGCAGACGAAGGAGACTGGCGCGGCGGCGGTGGCTGCACCATCGGCGACGCGCAAGGCCGCCACGCGGAAGGGAGGGAAGTCCCCCAAGCGCGTGGATGCGAGGAAACGGCATGGCATTCGCCTGTTCCTGCTGATTGCGCCGTTCCTCATCTGTTCCATTCTGTTCAGCTACCTGCCGTTGTTCGGATGGATCTACGCATTCTTCGACTACAAGCCGCCGATTCCGCTGTCTGAAAGCGAGTTCGTGGGTCTACAGTGGTTCGAGATGCTGGTGCAGAACCCGGCTCAGCTGGACACCATCAAGCAGGTGCTCATCAACACCTTCGCCATGAGCGGCCTGAACATCCTGACCTCGTTCTTCCCTCTGATCTTCGCCATCTGCCTGAACGAGATTCGTGCCAAGTGGTTCCGCAACCTGATCCAGACGCTGACCACCCTGCCGAACTTCATCAGCTGGGTGCTCGTCTATGCCATCGCGTTCGCGCTGTTCTCCACCACCGGCATGGTCAACTCGCTGCTTGACAATCTGGGCTGGATCACCGAACCGATCAAGTTCCTTGATTCCGATGACGGCACGTGGCTCAAGATGCTCCTGTGGAACATCTGGAAGGGCCTGGGCTGGGGCTCGATCATGTACCTGGCCGGCATCGCGGGCATCGACCCCGAGCTGTACGAGGCCGCCCAAGTGGATGGCGCCAACCGCTTCCAGCAGATCATCCACGTGACCGTGCCGCAGCTGCTGCCGACCTACTTCGTGCTGCTCATGCTGAGCATCTCGAACTTCCTGAACAACGGTATGGACCAGTACTACGTGTTCCAGAACGCGTTCAACCAGGAGCACATCCAGGTGCTGGATCTCTACGTGTACAACGTCGGTATGGGCAGCTCGAGCCTGTCGCTGGCAACGGCCATCTCCATGCTCAAGAGCTTGGTGAGCGTGGTGCTGCTGTTCATGGTGAACTGGGTGTCCAAGCGCACCCGTGGTACCTCCATCGTCTGAGCGGACAAGAGTCAGGAAAGAAGGAACGTCAACCATGGCTAGTGAAACCCTCGGATCGAAGGAAATGTCGCCGCTGTATCGCCGGACCGCCGGTGAGAAGGTGTTCAACGTCTTCAACATCTTCTTCTTCATCGTGTTCGCGTTCGTGTGCGTGTACCCGTTCTACTACCTCATCATCAACTCGGTCTCCAATAACGACGCCAGCGCCGCCGGCGACGTGAACTGGTTCCCGGTGGGCTTCCACCTGCAGAACTATGCGGAGGTCTTCAAGCTCGAGGGCCTGGGCACCGCAGCCTTCGTGTCGGTGGCCCGTACCGTGATCGGCACGGCCCTGACCGTCATCGCCAGCGCCTACCTCGGCTTCATGTTCACTCAGGAGCGGATGTGGCACCGTAAGTTCTGGTACCGCTTCGTGATCATCACGATGTACTTCAACGCCGGCCTGATCCCGATGTTCATCACGATGCAGAACCTGCACCTGACGAACAACTTCTGGGTCTACGTGCTCCCGGCGATTGTGCAGCCGTTCAACATCATCCTGGTCAAGACCTTCATCGAGTCCATTCCGAAGTCGCTGCAGGAGGCGGCCGAGGTGGACGGCGCCGGCACCCTGACCGTGTTCGGCAAGATCGTGCTGCCGATGTGCACGCCGATCCTGGCCACCGTGGCCATCTTCTCCGCGGTCGGCCAGTGGAACTCCTACCAGGATTCGCTGCTGTACATGACCGACCAGAAGCTGTGGTCGCTGCAGTACCTGCTGTACACCTACATCAACCAGGCAAACGCCCTGGCCGCCTCGGTGCGAGCCAGCGCCGGCAGCGCGATGAACGTCGCCGCCCTGGCCACGCAGCAGACCCCGACCTCGATCCGTATGACGGTCTCCGTGATCGTCGTGCTCCCGATCCTGTTCATCTATCCGTTCTTCCAGCGCTTCTTCGTCAAGGGCATGATGCTCGGCGCTGTCAAGGGCTGATCCACACACCATATCTGTTCCCAATAGGAAACAACCAAAGGAAAGGAAGGACATCATGTCCCTCAAGAAGAAGTTCGTCGCGGCGACGGCAGTGGCGCTGGCCGCGGCGATGGGTCTGTCGGCCTGCAGCGGCAGCGGCGACAAGACCGCGTCCGCCGAGGATGACGGTTCGCTCTACGTGGTCGACGTCTTCGATGAGCTGGCCAACTACCAGGGCACCCAGAAGGGCTGGTTCGCCAAGATCATCAAGGACAAGTTCAACATTGAGCTGAACATCGTGGCCCCGAACGTGGCCGGCGGCGGCAGCACCCTGTTCGATTCCCGCGCCGCCTCGGGCGATCTGGGCGACCTGGTGGTCGTCGGCACCGGCGACGGCAAGGGCGAACGCCTGGTCAAGGCCGACCTGATCATGGACATGACCCCGTACCTCGAGGGCAAGGACAACATCAATGGCTTCAAGAACGCCACCGATGCCCTGAACGAGGTGCTTGGCGTGGACGAGGGCGTCTACGGCCTGCCGAACTCCATCTCCTTCAAGTCTCCGACCGAGGCAAGCGAAGGCCTGGAGCCGACCTTCGGCCCGTATCTGCGCTGGGACTACTACAAGGCCGTGGGCTATCCGGAGATCAATACCCTCGAGGACCTGGTCCCCGTGCTCAAGGACATGCAGGACAAGGCCCGCGAGACCGAAGGCACCGATGACATCTACGCCATGTCGTTCTTCAAGGACTGGGATGGCAACATGATGAACAATGCCAAGCAGCCGACCTGCTACTACGGCTATGACGAGCTGGGCTTCGTGCTGGCCAAGGCCGACGGCTCGGACTACCAGTCCATCACCGAGGAGGGCGGCATCTACGAGCGCGTGCTCCGCTTCTTCAACGAGGCTTACCGCGCCGGCATCGTGGATCCCGAGTCCACCACCCAGAACTATGACACGATGAACCAGAAGTACAAGGACGGCAAGGTGCTGTTCTCCTTCTGGCCGTGGCTGGGCCAGGCCGCCTACAACACCGTGGAGAACAAGGAGGCCGGCAAGGGCTTCATGATCGCCCCGCTTCAGGACCAGAAGATCTTCTCCTACGGCGCCTCCCCGAACGGCGACAGCAAGACCATCATCGCCGTCGGTTCCAAGGCCGAGCATCCGGAACGCCTCGTCGAGTTCATCGACTGGCTGTACTCCTCCGAGGGTGCCTACGACTCCGGTTCCCAGACCGGTGGCGCCGCCGGCCCGCAGGGGCTGAACTGGGAGATGACAGATGACGGTCCGGTGCTCACCGAGTTCGGCAGCACCGTGATCAACGGCGGCTCCGCCAACGTGCCCGAGGAGTATGGCGGCGGTTCCTACGCCGACGGCGTCTCTGCACTGAATTTCACCACTATCGTGGCCAACGACGTGGACCCGGAGACCGGCTACACGTTCAACGCCCAGATGTGGCCGAGCGAGCTGGAGAAGGCCAACGCCAACCCGCTGAACCAGGATTGGTCCGAGCATATGGGCGGCTACTCGACCACCATGGAGTACCTTGAGGCCAATGACATGATCACCGTGGCCCCGGGTGCCGGTTACGTGACCCCGCCGGAAGACTCCCAGATCTCCACGCTGCGCGGCTCCATCAAGACCGAGATCGTCAATTCCTCGTGGCAGGCGATCGTGGCCGGCTCCGAGGACGAGTTCGACCAGATCCTGAGCGACATGCGTGAGAAGGTCGAAGGACTGGGCATGGAGCAGGTGCTTGAGGTCGACATGGCCAACGCCAAGGCCCAGGACGAGGCCCGCAAGGCCATCGCCGCCGAGTACGCCGAGGAATCGGCCGAGTGAGCCTGATGTCCGCATCCGGATCGGGCATCCCGTAACAGGGCCCCGGGAGGACGTGCGGACACGCAACATAACGGAACAGGGACATCGCCGGATGTCGGGCATACGGCGGTGCCCCTGTTTTCCGTATCGACCACAACCGCAATCACATAGGGGAACCAAGCAAGGATGCTTACTCTCGAAAAGAACGCCCGCATTGTCTTTGCAGGCGATTCCATCACCGACGCCGGGCGTGACCGGACCGCCGAACCCGGCGGCTGGGGCTTCGGCACCGGATATGTGAACCAGATTCACTGCCTGCTGTCCGCCATCTACCCGGACTACGAACTCGTCACCATCAACTCGGGCGTCAGTGGCGATGACATCGTGATGATGGCCGAACGCTGGCAGCGCGACGTGTTGGATCTCGAACCCGACTACGTATCCGTGCTCATCGGTGTCAACGATGTCTGGCGCCACTTCGACCAGCCGTTCTGGAAACCCAAGCGGCACGGCATCGACGTCTACGAACAGGTCTACGAGGACCTTATCGAGCGCACGCTGCCGCACGTCAAAGGCATGATCATCGTCGGTCCGTTCATGTATGAGGCGAACCAGCAGGAGCCGATGCGGGCGATGGTCAGCCGCTTCGCCGAGTGTGCGCGGCGGCTCGCCGAACGTCACGGACTGCCGTATGTGGATGTCCAGTCGGCTATCGACCGATACCTGACGCGGCAGCACACCTGCATCGTCAGCCAGGACCGCGTGCACCCCTATGAGCGTGGTGCGGTGCTGATTACCCGGGAATGGTTGCGCGCCGTGGGATTTGATTGGGAAAGGGAGGCCATCGATGACTGAGGAAACCGGCATGGCGCTACGTCACGCCACTGCATTCACCGGTGACATGGCGCACGACCTGGCGCTGATCGACCGCGTGATCGCCGAAGGGCCGTATGAGCCGGATTGGGCCTCGCTGTCCGGCAACCGGCCGCCGGCATGGTTCGCCGACGCCAAGTTCGGCATCTTCACCCACTGGGGACTGTACACCGTGCCCGAATACCGCAACGAATGGTATTCGCGCAACATGTACATCCAGGGATACCCCGAATTCGACCACCATCGCGAGACCTACGGTCCGCAGTCCGAATTCGGCTACAAGGATTTCATCCCGATGTTCACCGCGGAACGGTTCGACGCCGATGAATGGGCCGACCTGTTCGCCAAGTCGGGCGCCCGGTACTACTTCCCGGTGGCCGAACACCACGACGGGTTCCAGATGTACGGCAGCACCCTGTCGCATTGGAACGCCGTGGAGATGGGGCCCAAACGCGACGTGATCGGCGAGCTGCGTGCCGCCGCCATCAACCACGGATTGCACTTCGCGGTCTCCAACCACCGTGCCGAGCACTGGTGGTTCATGGGCCACGGCAGGGAGTTCGACTCCGACGTGACGGATCCGATGGCCCGTGGCGACTTCTACTGGCCGGCCATGCCCGAACCCGACAACCAGGACCTGCACTCCACACCCTATCCGAGCGAGGAGTATCTGAACGACTGGCTGGTGCGCGTATGCGAGCTGGTCGACGCCTACCGTCCCGAACTGCTGTACTTCGACTGGTGGATCCAGCATGAGGCGTTCAAGCCGTACATCAAGCGATTCGCCGCCTACTACTACAACCGTGGCGTGCAGTGGGGCATCCCCGTCTCGATCTGCTACAAGGACGACGGCATGGCGTGGGGCGCGGGCATCGTGGACGTGGAACGCGGCGGGTTCGCCGACCCCAAACCGTACATATGGCAGACCGACACCGCCATCGCCCGCAACTCGTGGTGCTACACATCCACGCTCGACTACAAGACCCTGCCCGAGCTGGTCGGCACCCTGGTGGACAACGTATCCAAGAACGGCAACCTGCTGCTCAACGTGGGGCCGCGCGCCGACGGTTCCATCGACGCGCGTGATCGTGAACTGCTCGAAGGCATCGGCACGTGGATGGCCGACAACGCCGAAGGCATCTACGGCACCCGACCATGGAAACTCGCGCAGGAGGGACCCACGCGGCAGACCGAGGGCGCGTTCGGCGACCAGTCGGCCTGGACCTGGACCTCGCAGGATTTCCGGTTCACCGCCAAGGACGGTGCCGTCTACGCATACTGCCTCAACCCCGAAGGCGCGAACACGCTGACCATCAAGGCCTTTGCCGCCTATCACGACGGCGAACGCGCACCGTTCCACGGCATCGTGGTCGGCGTCGAACAGCTGGGAGCCGGACCGGTGCCGTATGAGCGCACCGCGGACGGACTGGTCATCACCCCGGCCGCGCGCGGAGGCGACCCCGCGCTGCCGATCGGCTTCAAGATCACCATCCTGTAATCAGACACCCTCAGGGAGAAAAGAAAGAACACACCGTCATGACCGTCATCACCGAAGCCAACACCGCCAAGGCCCGCGCGCTGCTCGCCGAACTCACCCTCGACGAGAAGATCGGCATGATCCATGCCGCCGGCCTATTCCGCACCGAAGGCGTGCCACGCCTGGGCATCCCGCCGTTCCGTATGGACGACGGTCCGATGGGCGTGCGCGCGGAACTGCACAACGACTCATGGGTGCCGCTGTACAACACGCGCGACTACGTGACCTACCTGCCCTCCGGCTCGGCGCTTGCCTCCACCTGGAACCCCGACCTGGCCTATGCGACCGGCGTGGCGCTGGGCGAGGAGACGCGAGGCCGCGGCAAGGACGTGATCCTGGGGCCCTCGATCAACATCAAGCGCAGCCCGCTGTGCGGCCGCAACTTCGAATACATGAGCGAGGACCCGGTGCTCACCGCCGAGCAGGCCGTCCGCTACGTCGAGGGCGTGCAGGAATCCGACGTGGCGGCCTGCGCCAAGCATTTCGCCGCGAACAGCCAGGAGACCGACCGCCTGTACGTGGACGAGGCGATCAGCAATCGCGCGCTGCGTGAACTGTACCTGCCCGCCTTCGAGGCCGCGGTCAAGCGTGCGGGCGTGCTGAGCGTGATGGGCGCGTACAACCTGGTCAACGGTGTGCGCTGCTGCGAGAACGGCTGGTTGCTCGACGACGTGCTGCGTGACGAGTGGGATTTCGACGGCTTCACTGTCTCCGACTGGAGCGGCGTCAAGCGCACCAAGGAGAGCGCCGAGGTCGGGCTCGACGTGGAGATGTCGGTGACCCCCGACTTCGACGACTACTATTTCGCCAACCCACTGAAGGAGGCGGTCGCGCGAGGCGAGGTCTCCGAGCAGGATGTGGACCGCAAGGTGTTCCACGTGCTGTGCGTCATGGACGCGCTGCATATGCTGCCTGACGGTGACGGCACCCGCCCCGTCCGCAAAGCCGGGCGATATGCCACGCTCGATTACCTGCAGACGGCACTGGATGTGGCGCGTGAGTCCGTGGTGCTGCTCAAGAACGACGACGGGTTGCTGCCGTTGGACGCCGATCGCGTGACCCGACTGCTTGTCATCGGCGCCAACGCCGATCGCGTGCACTCCAACGGCGGCGGCAGCGCCGAGATCAAGGCGCTGTACGAGAAATCGCCGCTGTTGGCGCTGTGCTCGCAGCTCGGCGGCAACGTGAAGGTGGAATACGTGCCGGGCTACCATGCCGAGCAGGTGGTGCAGGACGCCTCCTGGCAGGAGGGCAGCCTGGAGAACTCGGCCGGTTCGGACGACGCCGACGAAGCCCGCGACTGCACGTTGCGTGAGGAGGCGGTGGCCCGTGCCCGCGCCTACTCCGAGGCCGGCGATCCGATCGTGTTCGTCGGCGGCCTGGACCACGAGCACGATCTGGAGGGGCGTGACCGGACCGACATGACGCTGCCGTACGGCCAGGATGCGCTGATCGAGGCGCTGTTGGACGTGGCCCCGAACATGATCGTGACCTTCGTGGCCGGTTCCCCGGTGGAGATGCCGTGGGCGGACCGCGCCAAGGCAATCGTGTGGAGTTGGTACTCCGGTTCCGAGGGCGCCACGGCGCTCGCCGAGGTGCTGACCGGTGCCGTGAACCCCTCCGGTCACCTGCCTGAGACCTTCCCGATGACGTTGGACGACTGCCCCGCGCATTCGATCGGCACGTTCGGCCATGAGGGGCATGTGGAGTACACGGAGGATATCTACGTCGGATACCGGTATTACGAGACCAAGGACGTGCCGGTGCGTTTCTGCTTCGGCCACGGCCTGAGCTACACGACGTTCGAGTACGCCGATCTGGACGTGCGCCGCGTGGACGACACGGTGCGAGTGGCCTGCACGGTGACGAACACCGGTTCGCGTGAGGGCAAGACCGTGGTGCAGGCGTACTTTGGCCTGGAAGGCACCGGCGAGGACCGGCCAGTCAAGGAGCTCAAGGGTTTCGCGAAGGTGGATCTGGTCCCCGGCGAATCGCGGCAGGTCATCATCGACATCCCCGAGGCCAAAGCGCTGGGCTACTGGTCCGTCGGTGCGGACAAGTGGGCCACCGCCTGGGGCGCCGCCGTGTACGTCGGCGAGTCCGTGCGGGACATCCGTCTGACCGCCGACTTGGACTGACGATAGACGGGCGTCGTGTCCGGCGTGGTACGGTACGGAACCGTCTGAGACGGGTCTGATCAGGTTACGTACCGCAGCAGTGTGGTACGGCACGTCATCTGGCCGGCTTGGAAGGTTGCGTACCACGCCAGCGCGGTACGCAACCTAGCATTGGGCGTATGAAGGGTTCCGTACCGTACCACAGACTGATTGCGTGTTCGGAAATGGCGGAATTGCAATGATTGCGATTCCGTTGACTGGTCGTGGTACGGTACGGAACCTCTGACGCGGGCCTGTTGAGGTTCCGTACCATGCTTCCGTTCATGGAGTGTTACGTTTGCAGTGGCATGGCAATGAACTCGGAGGCTTCTATGCGGTGAGATGCAGGAGAGTCGGGTTCTGTGGCATTATTTCAACGGAATGTAAAGAATGTCGCTGCCTGTGACTGGACGGAAGCCGAATCGTTCATAGAATCCGGCGGCATGTTGCGACACCGGTTCCACCATCAACGCGCGCGCCCCTATGATTTCCGACGCCGATAACGCGCGTTCGACCGCGTTCTTGAGGAGCTTCGAACCTAAGTGTCGCGTCTGATACCGGATATCCACTCCCAGCATTCCCAATAGGATTGCCGGTACCGGATCCGGCGCATTACGCCCCAGCCACCCCCTGGCTGCTTCGCGCCGTACCGCATATGAGCTTAGCGTGTAGAATCCAGCCAATCGCCCTTCATGGAAAGACCCATAAGCCACGGCCGTATGCCGGCGTCCCGCGTTTTTCAGATGGGTGTACAGCCAATTGTCGACTATCGGGACGCCGCATTGAAATCCTGTGATGTCATCGGTGTCGGCTATCCGACGTGGTTCAGTGAAATCACTCATGCCCAGTCGTCCTTCTCATTGAGCAGGTCTATGATTTGCTGCGGCATGGGGTCGTCCAGCGCTTTGACGAATTCATCGTAGGCTTCGTCGCTGAGGTAGATGGTGTGGGCTTCTCGAATATCCCTGTTGGCTGCGTCCATGAGATTGTCGATGGCCCAATGCGTGAGGTTGATTCCCCGGGCGGCGGCGGCCTGTTCCATGGTGGCGCGCTGTTCCGGAGTGAGACGCATTTCGAAGCGGCTGGTTTTTGTGCTGCTGGCTGTCATGGAATCACTGTACGGCAATTGTACGGATGATGTCAAGGGTGGCATATCCAACGTTGTTGTGTGTAAGCGTGCCCGGGGCTGAGGCCTCATCGTGGCTTCGTTCGCGCTCCATTCGTACTTCATCCACCACCGGTTACTGCCGGCCATGTGGTGTCCGCTCGGCATGGGCTATATCCGTTGAATGCTGGCGAGCACGGCGTGTCGCAATCTGTTATTTATAAACTTATAAATAAGCATGATCGTCGGGGAGGGCTCGACGGTCGGGATCCGAAACCGTGCCGGAAGGTACGGGGGCGATCCGGAGCGGATCCGCAGGGTCCGATGCGTCAACGACGATCAACCTCAAAGGAGAGCATAATGAAGTTCCTGAATGGTGGCTGGCTCATCAAGGATGGTTTCAGCGTCAAGTACGCGGCCAACATCTACGAGGCCAGGGTCGAACCGAAGAAGCTCACGCTGTTCTGCCCGTTCGGCGTGCCGATCCACCACCCCGGGCAGACGCTTGACGGCGGCATCCTGACCATCGAGGTCACCAGCCCCCGTCCGAACATCATCACCACCCGTCTGGTGAACTTCATCGAGGATCGCAGCCACTGCCCGAAGTTCCAGCTCAACGAGTGCGACCCGGACGTCGAGATCGCCGAAACCGATGAGGCCTGGACCTTCACCTCCGGCAAGACCACGCTGACCATCGCCAAGGGCGAGACCATCGACTTCACCTACACGTATGACGGCCGCGTCATCGCCCACTCCGGATGGCGTGCCAAGGCGCTCGTCACCGACGACCAGGGCCGCCTGCACGTCTCCGAACAGCTCGACCTCGGTGTCGGCGAGAAGATCTACGGTCTGGGCGAACGCTTCACCAACTTCGTCAAGAACGGCCAGACCGTCGATATCTGGAACGAGGACGGCGGCACCGGCACCGAACAGGCGTACAAGAACATCCCGTTCTATCTGTCCAACAAGAAGTACGGTCTGTTCGTGGACAACCCGGGCCGCGTCAGCTTCGAGATCGGTTCCGAGAAGGTCTCCCGCGTGCAGTTCTCCGTACCCGGCGAGGAAATGACCTACTCGGTGATCGGCGGCGAAGACCTGAAGGACATCCTCAACACCTACACCGACCTGACCGGCAAACCGCCGCTGGTTCCGGACTGGAGCTACGGCCTGTGGCTGAGCACCTCCTTCACCACCGACTACGACGAGCAGACCGTCATGCAGTTCGTGGACGGCATGGCCGAACGCCACATCCCGTTGTCCGTGTTCCACTTCGACTGCCGTTGGATGAAGGAACTCGAATGGTGCAACTTCGAGTGGGATCCGGATAAGTTCCCCGATCCGGAAGGTCTGCTCAAGAAGCTGCACGACCGCGGCCTGAAGGTGTGCGTGTGGATCAACTCGTACATCGGCCAGAAGTCGCCGCTGTTCGCCGAAGCCGCCGCCAAGGGCTACCTGATCAAGCGCAGGAACGGTCAGGTCTGGCAGTGGGACAAGTGGCAGGCCGGCATGGGCATTGTGGACTTCACCAACCCGGAGGCCACCCGCTGGTACCAGGACAAGCTCAGGCACCTGATGGACCAGGGCGTGGACTGCTTCAAGACCGACTTCGGCGAACGCATCCCGGTTGACGACGTGGTCTACTATGACGGCTCCGAACCCGAGCTGATGCACAACTACTACACGCAGCTGTACAACAAGGCCGTCTATGACGTCGTCGCCGAGGTCAAGGGCGCCGACGAGGCCATCCTGTTCGCGCGTTCCGCCACGGTCGGCGGCCAGATGTTCCCGGTGCACTGGGGCGGCGACTGCTCGTCGAACTACCCGTCGATGGCCGAATCGCTGCGTGCCGGCCTGAGCTTCGGCATGTCCGGCTTCGGCTACTGGAGCCACGATATCGCCGGCTTCGAGGACGAGCCCACCCGTGACCTGTTCAAGCGCTGGACCCAGTTCGGCCTGCTGAGCTCGCACTCGCGCTACCACGGTTCCACCGCCTACAAGGTGCCGTGGTTGTACGGCGACGAGGCGGTCGAGGTGACCCGCGAGTTCACCGAGCTCAAGGGTCGGCTTACCCCGTACCTGATCGCGCAGTCCAAGATCACGCATGAGACCGGCGTGCCGATGATGCGCGCCATGGTGCTGGAATTCCCGGACGACCCGTCCTGCGAGGACATCGACACCCAGTACATGCTGGGCGGCGATCTGCTTGTGGCCCCGGTGTTCTCCGAGGACGGCACCGCGCGCTTCTACGTGCCGGACGCCGGCGGCGACCAGACCGGCAAGCCGTGGACCAACCTGCTGACCGGCAAGGAATACGAGCCGAACCGTTGGTACACCGAGACCTACGACTATCACACACTGCCGGTGCTCGTCCGCCCCGGTACCACCGTGATCGCCGAGTGACGCAACGTTCACGTCCCGTTCGCGTGGGGCCATGAATCGAACGCTCCCTCCGTCGTTTTCGTTGATGGAGGGAGCGTTGCATACCTGATTTTCAAGTAAAGGAATTACACCGTTATGATCACCGCCATCGAATTTGTCAGGCATCTGGGTCTGGGCTGGAACCTGGGCAACACCTTCGACGCCTTCCCGCTGGAGGGCGAGCACGAGGCCGCTACGGCCGCCGGCCGCGACTGGACGCCCGAGGACCAGCAGCGCCTGTGGCGCAACAAGCCGTTCACCGCCGAATGCGCCGCCAACGTCAAGGCCGCCGGGTTTGACACCATCCGCATCCCCGTAACCTGGATGGAATGGGCCGACGCCGACGGCATCGTGCAGGAACGCTGGATGGCGGCCGTGCAACAGGCCGTCGACTGGAGCTTGGACGCCGGGCTCAACGTGATTCTCAACGTCCACCACGACGGCGGCAACGGCGATATGCTGTGGATCCGCCGTGCCTCGCGGCAGTGGGACGCCGTGTCTCGCCGGTACGAAGGACTGTGGCGGTCCATCGCCACTCGATTCGCCGATTACGACCACCGGCTTGTACTCGAAGGCGGCAACGAGATCTGCTTCCCGGACGTATCGCAGGATCAGGCGTTCACGCTGCTCAACCGTCTGAACCAGATCTTCGTCGACGTCGTGCGCGCCACCGGCGGCCGCAATGCCGACCGGTACCTGCTGATCCCCGGATTCAACACCGACACCGTCCTGACCTGCGACGAACGGTACCGATTGCCGCAGGACAGCATTGAGGACCGGCTCATCGTCTCGATCCACTACTATTCGCCCGCCGAGTTCGCGCTCGCCGAACACGACTGTACGTGGGGCACGCCCGCGACCACCTGGGGCACGGCGGCCGAGGTCGAGGCCGTCGCCGCCGACTTCGCCTTGCAGCGTGCACGGTTCATCAATCACGGCATTCCCGTCATCATCGGCGAATACGGCCTGCTGACCGAACCGGTCGACGGCAAGGACCACGCCAGCAACATCGCCTGGCTGAAGACCGTGGTCAATTGCGCGTTGGACAACGGATCGTGCCCGGTCCTGTGGGACACCTCGGTCAAGGAGATGTGTTTCCTCGACCGCGAGACCGGACGGTTCTACGACCCGGACGTCGCGGAGGTCTTCGCCGCCGCCCGCGCACGGCTCGACGGGGAGAACTGACAGCTCCTCCGCGGTCCGATCGTCCGATGATCGGCCGCCGTTCGATCCACGATTCCCGAACCATACACTGCACGCAAGGAGCACACCGAATGACCCTGTTCAACGTCACGCAGGCGCGGCGCATCGCCTCCGGATTCTTCCCGGATCCCACGATCTGCGAGAAGCCCGAGGGCGGGTACCTGATGGTCAACAGCTCGTTCGAGTTCTTCCCCGGGCTGCCGGTCTGGGAGAGTGAGGACGGCGAACACTGGGGCCTGATCGGCTATGCGATGGACCGCCCGGAACAGTTCTCCTACGACTCGATGGGCAACAGCCAGGGCATCTACGCGCCCACGTTGCGCTGGCACGACGGCACGTACTATCTGATCGTCACCAACGTGAACCGCGGCAACATGATCCTGACCACCCGCGACCCGCACGCCGGCTGGTCCGACCCGATCTGGGTGGACGGCTGGCCGGGCATCGACCCCAGCCTGTTCTTCGACGACGACGGCACCGCGTACATCTGCGGCAACGAAGGCAGCTCCGGGGAGGAGAAGCCCGGCATCTACCTGGCCGCAATCGACCCGGACCGTGGGCGTGTGCTCACCGAGCGGGTACATATCTGCGGCGGCATCACCGGATCCAACCCGGAGGGCCCGCACCTGTACAAACGCCGCGGCATGTACTACCTGATGTGGGCGGAGGGCGGCACCGAATCCGGGCATATGGAGAACATCGCCCGGTCCTCGGCGCCGTTCGGGCCGTACGAGATGTACCCGGGCAACCCGATGCTCACCAATCGCAGCACGCATCTGACGCTGCAGGCCATCGGCCATTGCGACTGCGCGCATATCGAGGACGATCGCACGCTGATGGTGTTCCACGGCACCCGCAACAACGACGAATACCCGGCGCAGGGCTGGATCGGCCGCGAGCCGTATGCGGTGTGGTTCGAATGGGGCGAGGACGGCTGGCCGCATCTGAGCAACCAGTCGTATGACACCCCGCTGGAGGGCGATGGGTCGGCCGCGGAACGCAACGTCTCCTGGATCACGCCGGGCATCGACGCCGACCACCGCTACTGGGTCATGGCACCGCCGCACCGGCATCATGAGGAGGCCGACGTGGCCCTTCCGCCGCAGGATGACGGAGCTGGTGCACCAAATGGGCCCGTAGCCGGGCCGCAAGTGGACCAAACGGCGCAGTCCGACGATGCTGCTGCGTCGGATGGACCAGATGGGCCGGAAGGACCGTTGCCGGCCACGATTACCGTGGACGCCATCGAGCAGGATTTCTCGCTGCAGGCCGGACCTCCGCTGATCGGCACACGGCAGACATGTTTCACATGTTGTTTCACGGCCACTGTGGCCGACACCGGACAACTGGCCATGGGCGAGGCGGGCATCGCCGCCTACGCCAACGCCGACCACTACATCACCGTGGCCTTCCGCGCCGCCGAGCACGGCGTATGCCAGGTGGAGGCCAGCGTCCACAACGCCGGTCTGGTCAGCGTCGTCGGCCGGGTGCAGGCCCTCGCCGCGCATCCGCTGACATTGGTCCTCGAAGGGGATGCGCGCGGCTACGCCTGCTCGCTGATCGAGCATCCGTTCCCGGATGGCGGCTTCGAGGCCAATGAACCGGTGGTCCATGATCTGGGGCGGATTCCCGGCAAGGTGCTGTCGTTCTCCAACGCCGGAGGATTCACCGGCACGCTGCTCGGCGTGTACGCGCATGGCGCGGGCGCCGTGACCTTCACCGATGTGACTTACGCATAGAAAGGAACCGACTATGACACCGATCTTCGACCGCTTCCTCTACGGCGGCGACTGGAACCCCGAACAGTGGGACGAGCAGACATGGCGGCGCGACATCGAGATGCTCAAGGACGCGCATATCAACGAAGCCACGATCAACGTGTTCTCCTGGGCATCGCTGCAGCCGGACGAGGAGACCTACGATTTCACGACGCTCGACAGGATCGTCAAGCTGCTCGTGGACAACGGCATGTCCATCGTACTGGCCACCTCCACCGGCGCGCTGCCCGCATGGCTGGTGCGCACGCACCCCGAGGTCATCAAAACCGACATCGACGGCCGTCGCCACGTCTTCGGCGGGCGCCACAACGCCTGCCCGAACTCCCCGGTTTTCCGCCGCCTGGCGCGCGCACTCGCCTCGAAACTGGCCGAACGCTACGCCGGCACCCCCGGGCTGGCGGCCTGGCATGTGAGCAACGAGTACGGCGAGATGTGCTACTGCGCCCAGTGCGCGCAATCCTTCCGGGAATGGCTCCGGTCCAAGTACGGCACGCTGGAGGCGCTTAACCGCGCCTGGTATTCGAACTTCTGGGGACATACGATCCTTGACTGGGCCGATATCGTGCCGCCGGTGGACTACGGCGACGGCATCGGCACCGACAAAGCCGTCATCTCCGGTCTGTACATGGACTACCGCCGTTTCCAGTCGCAGTCGATGCTCGCCTGCTACACCAACGAGCGCGACGCGATCCGCGCATTCGACGTGGACACCCCGATCACCACGAACCTGATGGGCACGTTCAAGAACCTCGACTACTTCGAATGGGGACGCGAGCTGGACGTGGTCAGCTGGGACAACTACCCGGGCATGGACACCCCGCCGAGCTTCACCGCCATGGTGCACGATCTGATGCGTGGTGTGGGCGGCAACAAGCCGTTCATGCTGATGGAGCAGACCCCGAACCAGCAGAACTGGTTCCCGTTCTGCAAGGTCAAGCGCCCCGGCGAGGTGCGCAAACTCAGCTGGCAGGCCGTGGCCCACGGCGCCGACACCGTGCAGTTCTTCCAGATGCGCCAGTCGATCGGCGGGTGCGAACGTTTCCACGGCGCGGTCATCGGCCATGACGGCACCGAGGATTCCCGCACCTTCCGCGAGATCGCCGCGTTGGGCGACGAGCTGGATCGTGTGGGTGCCGACCTGATGGGAGGCGAGATCGACGCTCAAGTGGCCATCATGTTCGACTGGTCGAGCTACTGGTCGTTGGAGGGCTGCGTCGGACCGACCCAGGGGCTGCGCTACCCGGACGAGGTGCACCGGTTCTACCGTGTGTTCCACGAGCGCAACATCGCCGTCGACATGATCCCGAGCACCACGGACGCCGCAACCCTGGCGCGGTACCGGATGGTGGTGGCTCCCGCGCTGATCCAGGTCCTGCCCGGCGTGGCCGACGCGGTGACCGAGTATGTGCGTGGCGGCGGCACGTTCGTGACCGGCTACATGGCAGGCATCCACAACGAGCACGACCTGGTGGTTCCCGGCGGCTATCCCGGCGAGCTGCGCAGGCTGATGGGCGTGTGGGTCGAGGAGATCGACGCGCTCGCCCCCGGTGAGACGGTTCCGGTGATGCCGGTGGCCGCGCCGCAGGTGGTCGATGGCGGCCGGGATCTGGCCCGCCACTATGGTACGGTGACCGGCGAGCAGGACGGCACTGCATGGAGCGGCGTGATTGTGGCCAGCCTGATGCATCTGGAGGGTGCGCGTCCGCTGGCGGTGTACGGTGGCGACGCGTTCTACGCCGGTTCTCCGGCGGTGACCGTCAACGAGGTGGGTGACGGCCGCGCCTACTATGTGGGTGCGCCGCTGGACGAGGTCGGTATGGGTGCCGTGCTGGGCGTCGTGGCCGACGGACTCGGTCTGGAATCGACCGTGGCCGGCGACGGTGTGGAGATCATGCGGCGCCGGCATGAGGACGGGAGCGTCGACGTCTATGTCATCAACCTGGAGGATCGTGCCGTTCGGGCGTCGCTGGCGTCGTACGCCGGCGCGCGCGACCGGCTGACCGGGAACGGCGTGTCTGCCGGCGGAATCGTGGAGCTGCCGGCATACGGGGTGATGATTCTCGAATCCTGACGGCGGATAACCGTTCGTGAGGCGGGAGCGGCCGATCCTGAGCGCCGCCGTTCCCGCCTCCGCGCCGGAGATACAATGGAAGCGACATTGGGGTCGAGAGTGCGGTGGTCTGATCGGTTTCATGTACAGGAGGGTGTGATGACGGACAGCCCGAATGTGTTGGCGTTCGACGTCGGTATGAACGTCATTCGGTATGCGCTGTTCACCAACGGGCGGCAGGGGATTCCCGGCACGATCGCCATGCCCGCCGGCAAGGCGGAGTCGTTCTATGAGACGTTGGCCGGTGTGGCGAATCGTTGCCAGGACGCCGGCACAGGACTCAGTGGCATCGCCATCAGCATGCCCGGTTTCATTGACACCACACATCGCAAGGCGATTACGGCCGGTCCTCTGGCGATGCTGAACGGCCGTGGTATCGGTCAGGAGCTGGTGGAATATCTGGATCACTCCGTGCCCATCTGGGTGGAGAACGACGCGAACTGCGCGGCGATCGCGGAGAAATGCAGCGGGAACGCCAGAACGTTGGATGATTTCGTGGTGATCACCGTGGACACGGGCATCGGCGGCGCTGTGTTCCTGAACGGCCATCTGTTGCGGGGACGCGACTGGAACGCCGGCGAATTGGGGATGATGATCACGAATTTCGACGTCGCCGGTCCGTTGCCGTTGCACGATTTCGCGTCGACGATTGCGTTGCGGCAACGGTACGCCGAGGAATTCGGCGTACCCGAGGAAAGCGTGGTGGCGTCCACGTTGCTGCGTCGGTTGGATGAGCCGCGCGTCCGCGAGGTGGTGGAGCGGTGGGCGGATTACGTGGCCATCCTGATCTACAACACGGTGGTGGTCCTCAACCCCGAGTGTGTGCTGATCGGCGGTCAGATCAGTCAGGAATCGGCGCTGATGCCGTTGATCAAGGATGCGCTGCTGCGCATTCCGACATGGAAGAAATCCTTCCGCGTGCCGGTCAAGCGGTGCCGTCATTCGGGCAATGCCTCGCTGGTGGGGGCGTATTATGCGTTCCTGAACGGCACCGGCCATGAGGAGGGTGCGACGGGGGAAGCCCGATAGGCCGGGGTCGTCGGTCTTAAGGCCGACGTCTGGTGTGTACGGTGGCGACGTCAGGCATCCGCGCCGTGCAGCGTGTGCGGCAGGAGGCAGCCGGTTGCGGCATCGTACTCCGACGGGTCGGTGAGCCCTTCCCACTCGGAGGCCGGGAAGATCTGGTCGGAGAACCGGATCCACTCCTCCAGCAGATTCACCGAGCCATCGGCCAGCCAATGGTACTGCAGGCCGTCCATCGCGGCCATCGCCAACGTGAAGACATGATGCAGCCGCTCCTCCGTATACCCCGGGGGCAGCGCCCAATTCATCGACCGGACCAGTTCCCAGTTGCGGCGATGATGTCCGACGAAGAAGTCGTGCGCGGGGTGCTCCGGATTGAGCGCCTCACCGTACAGCATCGAGAACAGCTGCACCATCTGCGGGCGCTGCAGGTTGAACAGCACGATGTTCAGGCAGTAGCGCGGGTAGAAGCAGACGCGGTGCCCATCGCAGTCGGTGAGCGTGGCGGTGGAGGCGTTGTACTCGTCGGCGTCGGGGGTGTCGTACGCCTCGGTGAGCACCATGGTCAGCAGGTCGTTCTTGGAGGAGATGTAGTGGTACAACGCCGCCTCGGTGATGCCGATCTCGTCGGCGATGTCCTGCAACGACATGCCCCAGAACCCCTTGGTGGCGATGATCTTGGTGGCGGCCTGCAGGATCTGCAGGTGGCGTTCCTCCTGGCTCATGCGCTTGCGTTTGGTGAAGGTCGTTCCCGAGGTGGTGTCACGGGGTGCGGTGCCTTTCGTGACCCGCGATGCCGCAGGCCAGCTCGACTGGTCGTTCAGAAAGTGCTCCCATGCCGCGACGCGCATAGCCTTTCTCCCCTTATCCGTGATGCCGTATCGGGTGCTCACGCCGCATCGTTGTCGTCCCCAATGCGGCGCAACATATCGATTACTCTATCAATAAAATCGTTTGCCGCGTACGCCACACGCTTGTATGCGGCGTGCGGTCGACCCCGCAGGCACCCACCCGAACAGGCCGGGCGTGTCAGCGCACGCAGGAATCGAATGTCCGCAGCATCCAGCGGCGGAACAGTTCCGGCCAGACCTGCACGCACTCCTCGATGCCGTTGACCCCCTGCCAGGCGGTCTCGGTCGTCCCCAGCGACAACCCGTGGCCGCCCGAGGGGAACAGATGGACTTCCACCGGCACCCCGTGCTCCATCAGCGCGTCGACGAACAGCAGCGTGTTGCGCACCGGCACGCAATCGTCGGGCACCGTGTGCCAGATGAACGTGGGCGGCGTGACGTCGGCCACCTGCTTCTCCAGCGAGAGACGCTCCAGCATCGCCGGATCGTCCTTGTCGTCGCCCAACAGCGCGTCGAAGCTGCCGCGGTGCGCGCACTGCCCGGACGAGATCACCGGGTAGGACAGCAGCATGCCGTCCGGGCGGACCGCTGCGGGATCGTAGCCATGCTCGGCGAGCACGTCGTCACCGCCGACGGTGCCCAGGCTGGCGGCCAGATGCCCGCCGGCCGAGAACCCGGCCACCACAATCGCGTGCGGGTCGACATGCCACTCGTCGGCGTGCTCGCGGATCAGGCGCATCGCCTCGGCGGCCTCAAGCAGGGCCACCGGGTACCGCGACGGCGCCACCGAGTAGCGCAGGATGAACGCGTGGAACCCGAATGCCAGCATCTTGAGGGCGATCGGCTCGGCCTCGCGGTCGGAGGTCATCTCATACCCGCCGCCGGGGATCACCAGCACGGCGGGACGCCTGCGGTCGGGGAGCACCTCCTCGGAATTGTCGATGATATAGCCGCGGAAGCTGGCCGCGGTGCCGTCGATGCCGGCGATGGTCTGTTCGAAGTATTGCATGATGGTGAACCTCGATGTGAAACCTCTATGTGAACGATGACGCTGCGGCCAGTGTACCGCGGCAAGGGGAGACGCCGCGCGTCCGGCGGGAGGAATGGGTAGGTGAAGAGCTCCATGCGGGCGTGCGGCGCCAAATCGCGGAACGGTCAGAATCAGAACGTGGCCTCCACGCTCACAGCCGTGACATCGCCGGTCGGCAGCGGCACGACGTTGCCCTCGATGGCGGTGCCGTCGACCGTCAGCGACCGCGAACCGGTGCGGACCATGTGGATCGTGTAGGTCACGCCGCGGAAGACACGGGTCACCGTCAGATCGGTGAACGCGGCCGGCAGATGCGGTTCGACCTTCAGGCCGTCGAAGGTTGGGGTCACGCCGAGCAGGAACTGGGAGACGTCCACGAACGTCCAGGCCGCGGTACCGGTCAGCCATGAGTTCTTGCCCTCGCCGGTGGTCGGCGCCTCCGGGCCGGCCACCATCTGGCAGTACACGTACGGCTCGGTGCGGCGGATGTCGGACTTATCCTCCACGTAGGCCGGGCAGGTGCGGCGGTAGACCTCGAAGGCCTCCTCGTCATTGCCGGCCACCGCATTGGCGATCGAGATCCACGGGTTGTTGTGGCAGAAGATGCCGCCGTTCTCCTTGTAGCCGCGCGGGTAGGAGGAGATCTCGCCCAACTCGATGCGGTAGGTGGAATACGCCGGGGCCAGGATGGCGGTGCCCCAATCGCAGGTCAGACGCTCCCTGACCGACGTCAGCGCACGCTGCGCCTTGCCGTCGTCCAGACCGATGCCGGCCATCACGCACATGCCCTGCGGCTCGATGTAGATCTGCCCCTCGGTGTCGGCCGCACTGCCGACAGGGCGCGAATAGGCGTCATAAGCCCGCAGGAACCACTCGCCATCCCAGCCGGCGGTTTCGGTCGCCTTCTCGACCTCGGAGACGGCCGCACGCACGGCCGCCACCTCGGCGGTCACCTGATCGGCGGACATGCCGCACTCCGCGCCAAACCGTTCGAGGATGTCGGTGTACTGGCGGCCATACAGCACGAACATGCCGGCGATGAACACCGATTCGGCCACGCCCGTATCGTTGTTTTCCACGGTTTGGAAACTCTCGCCCGGTTCGGAGGAGAAGCAGTTGAGGTTCAGACAGTCGTTCCAGTCGGCGCGGCCAATCAACGGCAGGCCGTGCGGTCCGCGGTGCGACATCGTGAACCGCACGGAGCGGCGCAGATGCTCCAGCAGCGGCTGCTCGGAACCCTCTGCGTTGTCGAACGGCACGGGCTCCGTCAGAATCGCGCCGTCGCCCGTCTCCGCCAGATAGGCGAACACCGAGGCGACCAGCCACAGCGGATCGTCGTTGAACCCGCCGCCGATATCCGCGTTGCCTCGCTTGGTCAGCGGCTGGTACTGGTGCCAGGCGGAGCCGTCGGGCAGCTGGGTGGAGGCGATGTCGATGATGCGCTCGCGGGCGCGCTCCGGGATCAGGTGCACGAAGCCGAGCAGATCCTGGTTCGAATCGCGGAAGCCCATGCCGCGGCCGGTGCCGGACTCGTAATAGGAGGCGGAGCGCGACATGTTGAACGTGACCATGCACTGGTACTGGTTCCAGATGTTGACCATGCGGTCAAGCCGTTCGTCGCCGGAGTCGACGCTGTAGGTGCTCAGCAGGTCGCGCCAGTAGTCGTTGAGCTCGGCGAACGCGGCATCCACGGCGGTCGCATCGGCGAAACGGCCGAACAGCTCGTGCGCCGGGCGCTTGTTGATGATGCCGACCTTGGCCGGATCGTTCGGATCCTCCCACTTGTTCGCCGGGTCGACCTCGATGTAGCCGAGCACGAACACCAGCGTGCGGGTCTCGCCCGGGGCGAGTTCGACGCGTACGCGGGGTGCGGCGATCGGCGCCCAGCCGTGGGCCACCGAATTGTGGGCGAGTCCTTCGGCGATGACCTGCGGGGTGTCCCAGCCGTTGAATTTGCCGAGGAACTCGTCGCGGCTCGTGTCGAACCCGACGGTCGGCGCGTTCACGCCGTAGAACGCGTAATGGTTGCGGCGTTCCTTGAACTCGGTCTTGTGGTAGATCACGGTGGCCGCGTCGGTGCGTTCGACCTCCACCTCGCCGGTGGAGAAGTTGCGCTGGAAGTTGCTGGAGTCGTCGACCGCGTTCCACAGGCACCATTCCACGGAACCGGTCACGTCGAGCGTGACGGGCGCGTCGCCGTTGTTGGTCAGGTCCAGGCGATTGATCTCGGCGGGGGTGTGCAGCGGCACGAAGGCGGTGAGCGAGCTGGCCACGCCGGCGCGCTCGGCCTCGAACACGGTGTAGCCGATGCCGTGACGGCAGCGGTAGACGTCCAGCGGGGTTTTGGCGGGCAGGAACGTGGGCGACCAGGTTTGCTCGGGCGTGCCGTCCTCGTTCATACGGGTGATGTAGTAGTTGCGGGCGCCGTTGTCGCCGGGCACGTTGTTGTAGCGATAGCGGGTGATGCGGCGCAGTTTGGCGTCCTTGTAGAAGCTGTAGCCGCCGCCGGTGTTGGAGATCAGGGAGAAGAAGTCCTCGTTGCCCAGGTAGTTGATCCATGGCAGCGGGGTGGCTGGGGTCTCGATCACGTACTCGCGGGCTGCATCATCGAAGTGTCCGTATCGCATAGTTCCTCACTTGCTAGTGGTATGGCACAGGCTGCGTCGCCGGTGTCGGGCGTCGTTCCGGCTGTTCGGAGCACCGCCACGGTTGGGATGGTCACTAGTGTATCACGTTATTTATAAAGTTATAAATAACGCGATGCGCCGTGTCAGTGAAGGGTTTCGGGACGTGCGGCATGGTGAGGTGTCGGGGTGGTGGATGGTGCCGGGGTGGTGGGAGGTGCTGGATGTGGCGGCGGACGGCGCCGGGCGATGGCGGATGGTGCGATGAGGGTGTCGAGAGCAGCGACGCGAGTGCCTATGTAAGGGTGGTGACGGATGGTGTGGGTGGGCGTCGGGCTGTGTGATGGGCGATACCAGATATCGCGGTTAGGGGTGGTGACGGCTGGAGCCAAAATGACTCCGTCTAGGCTCCGTCTGTCACCGCCCCGTAACTCGATGTACCGCCGCTGTGTGGTCGGTTGTCGTGTTCCGTAGGGTTTACTCGCCCACCACGCTGATGCGTTCGTGGACGTGGTTGCCGTTCGCCGCCTCGTCCACCATGGCGATGGCGTAGTCGGCGTAGCTGATGACGCTTTCGCCCTTGGCGTCGAACGTCAGCTCCTCGCCGCCGAGGGAGTAGGCGCCGTTGCGCGCGCCGTCGGCCTGGAAGTCGGCGGCCGGGCTGATATAGGTCCAGCGCACGTCGTCGCGGCCGCGCAGCTCCTGGAGGGCCTGGCCCATCGACGCGGCGAGCGGCTTGAAGGCGTCCGGGAAGTCCGGGCCGTCGGCCACGCAAGCGGTGTGCTCCGGGTTGGTGTACAGGCTGCCCGCGCCGCCGACGACCAGCAGGCGCGTATCGGTGCCGGAGAGGATGTCGCACAGGTGCTTGAGCGAGGTGCTGTGCTGGGGCAGCGTATCCTCGGTCCAGGCGCCGAAGGCGTCGATGACCGCATCGAATCCGGCGAGGTCGTCTCGGGTCAGGTCGTACAGGTCCTTGAGCAGGGCGTTCGGGGCCGCGCTGCGGTTCTCGTCGCGCACGACGGCGGTGACGTCGAGTCCGCGGTTCACGGCCTCCTTGGCGATGAGCTGTCCGGCCTTGCCGTTGGCGCAGATGATGGCGATCTTCATGGTGGTTCCTTTCCTGCGGCGTCCGTCCGCCCGTGCCTGGCACGGGCGTTGTCCGTGTGGGCAATGCCGCGTCGTCATGCGTGACGTGTCTGTTCGACTTGTCTGCGTGCGTGCCGACGTGCGTTGCCGGGCGTCTGATGGATTCGCCGTGTTGTAACTATTTTTATTACAACAAAGAACATGCGCCCTCGTTGTTGTAATGTCAAGTGTTGCAACGAGGGTTTTCGCGAAGAAGTTGTAACAATTGTTGTTGCACTGCTGCGCGACGGTAGAGTAAGACGGAAGCGCATACAACCAACAACCGGTGCCGCGAGACGGCCGCGACGGAAAGGAACGGACCCATGCAGGTCTCCACTCGCTTCTCGATGGCCATGCACACCCTGCTGTGCATCGGCTACTTCTCCGGCAAAGCCAAGACCACGTCGGCATTCATCGCCTCCAGCGTGAACGCCAACCCGGTGGTGATCCGTCGCGTACTCGGCCAACTCAAGGAGGCCGACCTCGTCACCGTGGAAGCCGGCGTGGGCGGCGCGTCACTGGCCAAGGATCCCGCGGATATCACCATGCTCGATGTGTTCCGTGCCGTCGATTCGCTGGATGGCGGCAACCTGTTCGACTTCCATGCCCATCCCAACCCGGACTGTCCGGTCGGCGGCCATATCCACGAAGTGCTGGACGGCGAACTGGCCGACGCCCAGGCCGCGTTGGAGCGTCGCCTCGCGCAAACCACACTCGCCGACCTGTTGAAACGCCTGAACTAGCTCACGTCGAGCAACGACCGCGGGCCGGCGCATCGACCGGTTGCGGGATACTGGATGGTATGGAAGACGTGCAGCACCTGACATATGCGATGACCCCCGACGGTTCCGACGACTCGGCCGCAGCCATGGACCATACGACTGCCATAACCCGTACTGACGATTCCGCGGCCGACGTTGGCGACTCCCGGTCGTCGGAACGCACCGCGACGCGTGCGATTGCCATTCCCCGGGGCACCGTGGTGCTGGCCGCCACGCCGATCGGCAACGACGGCGACGCCTCCGCGCGTCTGATCGCCCTGCTGGAGCACGCCGACATCGTCGCCGCCGAGGACACGCGACGGCTGTACGCGCTCGCCAACCGTCTCGGCGTGCACGTCGGCGGCCATGTCGTCGCCTACCACGACCACAACGAACGCGAGAAAGCCGACGGCCTGCTCGACCGGGTGGAATCCGGCGCCACGGTGCTCGTCGTCTCCGATGCGGGCATGCCGACGATCAACGACCCCGGTCTGGCGGTGGTGCGCCGGGCCATCGAGCGCGGTCTGCCGGTGACCTGCGCGCCCGGCCCCTCCGCGGTCCTGGACGCGCTCGCATTGTCCGGCCTGCCGACCGACCGGTTCTGCTATGAGGGATTCCTGCCGCGGAAGCACTCGGAGCGGATGCAGTACCTGCGCACGATGCGCGCGGAACGCCGCACGATGGTGTTCTATGAGACGTTGCACCGCATCGACGAGTCGATGGCGGACCTGCTGGAGGCGTTTGGACCGGACCGTCCGATGGCGCTGTGCCGCGAGCTGACGAAGGAATACGAGCAGGTGCGGCGCGGCACGATCGGCGAGATTCGGCAGAGCGTGGTCGATGACCCGCCCCGCGGGGAGATGGTGCTGGTGGTGGGTGGCGCATCCGAGACGGACGTGCAGGCCGCCGCTCCGGCATCGCTGTCGGTGGCGGATTTGGCGGTGTTGGCGGTCGACCGCGCGCTGGAGGACGGGCTGCGCATCAAGGACGCCATCATGCAGGTGGTGGAGGAGCATCCGCTGCCGGACGGCTCTTTGGCGAACCGCAAGCAGGTGTATGCCGCGGTGCTGGCGATGAAGTCGTGACGGGACCGGGCTCAGGTCTCATGCGAGCGAGGCGAGCAGGATATCCAGTGAGCGCCTGACGTGGGGGCCGCCTTGCTGCGAGATGTATTCCAGGAGATCGGCGTCGGCATTGGGGTTGGCCACAATCCAACGTCGCAGCTCCGGATGGCTGCGGGCTATGGCCCACAAGGTCTCAACCGGCGTGTCCGGTGCGCAGGCGATGGCCGGCGTGGGCTGCAACGGCGGCGGGGGAACCGCGGCCGTTGCCTGTCGGATGCGCTGCAGTGTGAGGGCGTGCAGCCGTTCTTGTGTCGTAGATGCGCTGCGCTGCTGCGTGTGCGTCTGTAGTCGTGCGAGTCGGGTGGTCATGGGGAGCTTCGGTGCTGTATGCGGTCGGGGGTGGTCGGGCGTAGTCAGAAACAGGGCGCGAGATATTCGAAGAATGTGCGGGCGCGAGGGGCGTTGGCCCAGTAGCGGTTCTCGTCGAGGATGTCCAGGCAGTCGCGTGGTTTGCAGCGTCCGGAATCCATCATGGCGTAGATCATGGCGGCGGCTTCCCTGCCGGGGTGCTCGGTGGCGGGGAGCAGTGCCAGATCGCATGCCGTCCGCGCCGGCGTGGTGACCTGCAGCGAGCCTATGGTGGCGATGTGGTCGCGCGGGGCCTTGCGGTTGAACACCCGGACCCGTCGCCCGCGTATCGGGGCGCGGTAATGCGAGGTGGAGATGACGTCGATGGTGTCGGGGAAGCGGCCGCCCAGCCAGACCCAGGCGGCGCTGACGGCGCAGGACACCGTATTGAACGGCTTGAGGATGTTGGTGATGTTGGCCCTGCCGAACAACGTCTCCGCGTCCTCGGACAGGTAGGCGCTGTCGTCGTCGAGTTGGTGGATCGCGCCGATCTCGGCGAGCCGGCGCATGCTCATGGGGCCCGGCAGCGCGTCGTCGCGGAGCAGCGGGAACATGGCTGCCGTGGTTGGTGATGTCGTGTCCATGGTTCGACGGTACGCGTCGGCGGTGGTCGGTGCCAGCGCCGGAGGGAAAGTTGTGGATATGTGGATAATCGCCGGTGGACCGCGCTGTATGGTGCGTAAGTCGGGGTTGGCGAACTGTCCGCGCTGAGCCTGATAATCGGGGCTATGACTCATGTACTGGTGAATGTTGCCTGGCCGTATGCGAACGGCCCCCGCCATATCGGCCATGTGGCCGGATTCGGCGTCCCCTCGGACGTGTATGCGCGCTATGAGCGCATGAAGGGCAATGACGTGCTGATGGTGTCCGGCACCGACGAGCACGGCACCCCGATCCTGGTGGAAGCGGAGAAGGAGGGGCTGAGCGCCCAGGAGCTGGCGAACCGGTACAATCGCGTGATCGCCAAGGACCTGTGCGACCTGGGCCTGAGCTACGACCTGTTCACCCGCACCACCACCGGCAACCACGAGCAGGTGGTGCAGGAGCTGTTCAAGCAGTGCCTGAAGAACGGATACATCTATAAGGGCACCCAGAAGGTGGCGATCAGCCCCTCCACCGGGCGCACGCTGCCCGACCGCTACATCGAGGGCGAATGCCCGATCTGCCACACCGACGGTGCGCGCGGCGACCAGTGCGACGCCTGCGGCAACGAGCTGGATCCGGACGAGCTGATCAACCCGGTCTCGAAGATCAACGGCGAGACCCCGCGCTTCGAGGAGACCGAGCACTTCTTCCTGGATCTGCCGGCGCTCGCCGAGGCGAACCTGGCGTGGTTGAAGACCCGTACCGACTGGCGTACCAACGTCATCAACTTCTCGATCGGCCTGTTCAAGGAGGTCAAGCCCCGCGCCATCACGCGCGACATCGACTGGGGCATCCCGGTGCCGGTGGACGGCTGGATCGACAACCCGAACAAGCGCCTGTACGTGTGGTTCGACGCGGTGATCGGCTACCTGTCGGCCTCGATCGAATGGGCCCGCCGATTCGGCGAGACCCCGGAGGACTGGCGCAAGTGGTGGTGTGACCCCTCCACGCCCGGCTACTATTTCATGGGCAAGGACAACATCACCTTCCACTCGCAGATCTGGCCCTCCGAGATGCTCGGCTACAACGGTGCCGGCTCCAAGGGCGGCGAGGCCGGCAAGCTCGGCCCGCTCAACATGCCCGAACAGGTGGTGGCCAGCGAGTTCATGACGATGGAGGGGCGCAAGTTCAGCTCCTCGCGCGGCATCGTGATCTACGTGAAGGACATCCTGGCACGCTACCCCGTGGACGCCGTGCGCTACTACATCTCGGTGGCCGGTCCGGAGACCTCCGACGCCGACTTCACCTGGAGCGAGTTCGTGCGCCACAACAACGAGGAGCTGGCCGCCAGCTGGGGCAACCTGGTCAACCGCGTGGCCAACCTCATGCACAAGAACTTCGGTGAGATCCCTGCGCTGGACGAATCGAAGATGACCGACGAGGACCGCGCCCTGCTGGAGGAGACCCGGGCCGCGTTCGCCACGGTCGGCGATCTGATCGAGCGCCACCGCCAGAAGAACGCGCTGACCGAGGCGATGCGTGTGGTCGGCGACATCAACAAGTACATCTCCGCCACCGAACCGTGGAAGATCAAGGACGACCCGGCGCGTCTGGGCACCGTGCTGCATGTGGCCGCGCAGGCCGTCTCCGACGCGAACCACCTGCTGGCCCCGTTCCTGCCGCATTCCGCGCAGAAGGTGTGGGAGGCGCTGGGCGGCACGGGCGTGTTCTCGCCGCTGCCGCACATCGAGGAGGTCGAGGATATGGACAAGCCGGGCTTCACTTACCCGATCATCACCGGTGACTACAAGCTCGGCGAGACGGTCCATCCGTGGGCCAGCGAGCCGATCGTGCCCGGCACCCCGGTGGCCAAGCCCGCGCCGATCTTCGCGAAGATCCCGAAGGAGGCCGTCGAGGAGGAGCTGGCGCGCTTCGAATCCGAGCTGGCCGCCCGCCGCGAGGCCGAGGCGCAGCGCCTGGCTGCGGAGAAGGCCAAGCTGCAGGGCTGAGACGCGGAATCCGGACGGATTCATGACAACGAAAAACCGTGTACCCCAGGATCCGGGGTACACGGTTTTTCGCGTAGACGGGAAAGGAGAGAGAGGAGATCAGTACTTGTACAGCTTGAGCAGGCGGGCCTCAGGCATCGGTCCGAACTCGACGCTCATCTTCTCATCGCCATTGAGCACGCGCGAGGCTACGAACTTGCCGTCGACGATTGTGCCCTCCTGGTAGGAGACGATGCCTACCTTGCTGTTCTCTCCGATCTTGGCGGTGAAATTCATCGAGCACATCATACCGACCATCAGCAGTGTGTCGTCATCAAGCTCGAACAGCGCGCCGGAAGCCAACGGCTGGGATTCGGCCTTGGGGGAGAACGCGACCTTGAGATCGTAGTTCTTCAACGTCAAGTAGCGACCGAAGTCCGTCTCGCTCTCGCGAACCCAGCTGTGCAGGCGGTCCGTGCCACGGTATTCGAGCAGCAACGGCTTCATGCCCTGGATGAGTTCATAGACGCGTGACAGGTACGGCTTGCTGTTGGTGATGTCGAAGGACGAGGGGTCGATATTCAGCGCGATCATCACGCTCATCGGCGGCTTTGGAATCGAGTCGGGGTCGAGGGCAAGCTGTTCGATGCCGAACGGCGAGTAGCCGATTGCGTTGTACTTGGTGAACGCGTGCAAGGCGTACGATGCGGTCTGCGCATCTTTGCGGACCTCCGGCACGAATAGCGGGTTGCCTTCGTAGCTGTAGTCGTTCATCGCCTTGGCGACGGTGGGCACGTAGATGTCGGGGGCAAGCGTGAACAGCGAAGGTGCCATGGCTTTCCAGACGCGGTGCGTCGGGGTGGACGGACCGCCCGCCGGGTAGGAACCCGGGTTCCAGGGATACTGGTACAGCCAGGAGTTCGTATAGGCGGGGATCGGATGTTTGTCCATGCCTGCCGCAGCGATGCGTTCCACATCCTTGGCATAGTGGTAAGCCATGAAGTTTTCGCCGTCATGGCGCGGGAATTCATCGGCCCACGGGGTGCCCGCAGCGACGCCAAGCTTCTCCGCGAGGTCGGTGGGGATGCCCTGGGCGAACAGCTCGTTGGCCATGTCCGAGTAGTCTCGGTCGGAGCCGAGCAGGCCGATCTCGTTCTCGACTTGCATGAAGATGAATGTGGTCTGGTCGCGGTCGAGCTCGGCGATATGCTCCATGAGCTTGGTGTATGCATTCGCATCTTTCTCGATGGCAGCCTCGCACAGCGGGGAGATTGCCACGAACCTGCTGGACGGCGGGGCGTTGTTGGTCCTGTTCCTACTCGGTCCGGACGCGAATCCGATTCTGGTGGTCATCGGTTCGTTCTTCGTTGGATTCTTTGCGATGACGGCGCTGATCATGTTCTCCGCCACGTCGGACTGCGTGGAATACGGGTATTACCGCAACGGCCAGCGCATGCCGGGTGCCTCCGTGGGCGTGATGGCGATGAGCATCAAGTTAGGGTTGGCTGTTGGCGGATCGCTCGGCCTGTTCCTGCTTGGCTTGTTCGGTTACCGCCAGGGTGTGGTCGTGGACGAAGTCATGCGCGAGAACATCAACTTCGTGGTCAATGCGGTGCCTGCCATTCTTACGTTCCTGTGCGTGATTCCGCTCATCCCGTACAAGTTGACCAACAAGCGCATGAAGGAGATCAACGCTAAGAACGCAGAAGCCGACGCCATACTCGCCAGTCGGAATGCCAGCGTCGATTAGCGTCGATTGATGTGTCTAGGCCGTGGATAATGATACGGTTCGAATAGTGTTGTCTATCCGTCACAACCCCGCCACATTCCTCTCAGGGAGCTTTGAGGGAAACGCGGAAATACCTCCAAGCAAGCGGCGGTTATATAGAGACTGTCAGCGGAACAAACAGCTGGCGAGGTTCCTGGCAGAACCCCATAACTGAACCCTTCTTCTCTCTTCTCTCTCACCCGGCGGCTCCCTCCGCCGGGTTTCTCTTTATTCGGGTGGGATCCAACATGAACGCAACGTCGTTTGCGTGCAGCCGTATAGCTGCGATAGACTAATCTGCAAGAAATTAGTCTATATTCTAGTCTATGTGGGGGGGCTTATGATCAGGGATCTGTCGGAAATGCCAGCGCTTGTTCATTTCCTACTGGGGGATGTAGAAAACCGAGGTTGTTGAATACAAGGAAGCAAAACGAAACTTCGATTTCGAGAAGCTGGGCAAATACTTTTCAGCACTTAGCAACGAAGCGAATCTTCGCGGCGCGGAGTGCGGATGGCTTCTATTCGGGGTGACCGATAAGAGGGAGATATTCGGCACTGCTTATCGGCAGGAGCAACGACATCCGAGTGTCGGGCTTCGTAGCCTTAAACACGAAATCGCGGAGAACCTCAACAACGGTCTTACATTCGAAGAGATTTACGAGTTCGACGTAGACGGGAAACGTGTGGTGGCGTTTCAGATACCGCCGTGCGAGTTTGCCTCTCCGACAACGTGGCGCGGTATTCCGTGGTCGCGGGAGAATGAGTCGCTTGTGCAGATGCCCCGGTTCAAACTGGAGGCGATTTGGGGACAGTCGCGCCCCGACTGGTCGAAAAGGGTGTCATTCGAGGCGAATCTCGACGACCTCGATCCTGAGGCGATTCGATTTGCATGCGAGCGTTACGTTGACAAGTACGCTGTGAAGCAGCCTGCCGTAAAGTCGCTTGACGAAGGGGAGATACTTCGCAAGATGGGTTTTCTCGTCCACGGCCACATCACAAACGCTGCGATTGTGCTTCTCGGGCGCCCCGAATCGACCGTCTTCCTCGGAGGGGCGGCCCCCAGAATCACGTGGACTCTTTACGCCTCCGATGGACGCGTGGAGACATATGAACATTTCGATCCGCCGTTCATTCTTCAGGTGGACAAGGTGCTGGGGAAAATCAGGAACGAGCGATACCGCTATTTCGATAGTCGGGTCACGCTATTCCCTACCCTCGCCGACAAATACGACCCTGAGGTCATCCGTGAGCTGTTGCATAACGCCATCGCCCATCAAGACTACCGAAATTCGGGCAAGATCAACGTGTTGGAATACGAGGACCGCCTCGTGTTCAAGAACGAGGGTTCCTTCATTCCTGGAACCATCGAAAGGGCGCTGGAACCCGGCTATAAGCCGCCGTATTACCGGAATCGCCTGCTTGCGGATGCGATGGTCGATACGGAGATGATTGATCAGAACGCTATAGGTATCAGGAATGTTTACGAAATCCAACGCGGCAGAATGCTGCCTTTGCCCACCTACGATCTTTCGGAACGAAATCGTGTCTCGGTCACCATTTATGGCAGGGTTCTTGACGAAGCGTATACGCGATTGCTCGCTGCGGAGCCGGAGATGGACCTTGAGACAGTTTTCATGCTTGACCTCGTTCAGAAGAGAAGTCCCATCACTCGGGAACAGGCGAGGGTTCTTCGCAGCAGGGGCCTTGTCGAGGGCCGCTATCCGAAGCTTACGCTCTCGTCGAAAGTCGCGGGGATTATCGGTACCCATGAGGAGTATGTGCGGCGGAAGGGGTTAGACGCGAGCATCTGCAAAGAGCTCATCATAAAGCTTCTGCGTACTCGTCCATGCACGCGGGCGGAAGTTGTTTCCGCCATATCGCACGCACTCCCGGAAGACATGAACGACGCACAGCGCAAGAAGCATGTGAGCTATTTGCTTCAGGAACTACGCAAGGAGCGCCGCATCAGGCCTGACGGCGCACGGGGGAACGCACAGTGGATGTTAGACGAATAGACTAGAGAATAGACTAATAGTTTGCGTTTCTAGTCTGCTCGGCGGGCTCATCAAGCTGCATGCGTGCATTTCCTTCGCTATTTGGAATTATGTCATCGAGGCGTATTCCCAGATTGGCGCGTGTCCTCAGTTGACTCTGGCGGGCAAACCGGCGGTATCGTGTTTCGTCTTTTCGATGGAGGGTGGGTTGAAGAAAGGTAAACGATGTACTATGGTGGTGGGCACAACAGTGGGATATCGCAGCGGATACCGGCCCGACGATGAGGATTGGGGAGCGATTCCCGCATGTGAAAGGAACCGTACATGCAGTATCGTAACGTCGGCAAGGCCGGCATCAAGGTCAGCGAGATCGCGCTGGGCAGCTGGATGACCCGGCTCGAGGACACGGCGGCCGTGGAGAACGCGGCGCAGATCGTACGCAAGGCATGGGAGGCCGGCGTCAACTTCTTCGACTGCGCCGACGCCTACTCCGGCGGCGACGCCGAGATCTTCCTCGGCCGCGTGCTCAAGGAGTATCCCCGTGACGAGGTCGTGGTGTCCAGCAAGGTGTTCTTCCCGACCGGCTCCGGTGCGAACCAGCACGGCCTGTCCCGCAAGCACATCCTGGCCAACTGCGAGCGGAGCCTGAAGAACCTCGGTATGGACTACATCGACTTGTACTACTGCCACCGCTTCGACCCGACCACCCCTATGGAGGAGACCCTGCAGGCGTTGAGCGATCTGGTGGATCAGGGCAAGATCCTGTATTACGGCGTCTCGGAGGAGTGGAGCGCCGCCCGCCTCGAGCGCGCCCAGCGCATCATCTCCGAGCGCGACCTGCACCCGATGACGGTGGTCCAGCCGCAGTACCACATGCTGGACCGGTACATCGAGCATGAGATCGTCGAGACCTGCGAACGCTACGGCATCGGCATCACGCCGTTCTCTCCGCTCGCACAAGGCCTGCTGACCGGCAAGTACCGCAAGGGCCAGCCGCTGCCCGCAGGCTCCCGTGCCACCTGGCAGGCCGACCGCCAGATCAACGACCTGCTTACCGAGGAGAACCTGGACAAGGTCGAGGAACTGCGCAAGGTGGCCGACGGGCTGGGCCTTGCGATGCCGGTGCTCGCGCTGGCGTGGATTCTGCGCCTGCCGGTCATCAGCTCGGTGATCGTCGGCGCCAGCAAGCCCAGCCAGCTCGAATCCAACCTGGCGGCCTCGGGCGTGGAGCTGCCGGCGGACGCGCTCGCCGAAATCGATCGTATCCTCGGCTTCCGCCGTTTCGAACGCCACATCGGCTGACGGTTAGGGGAGCGGACAAAAATGGTGTGGCCCAAATTCGTTTGGGCCACACTTAAGTGGTCTTTTTGATGCACGGTGCCGGTACTGGTGCGCCATATGGACCTGACGGGGGCAGGCAATCACGAAAAACCATATACGTCCGCATGGGGCTGAGCAACCGGAAAACGTTGTGATGGTGCGGCAACACGCGGATGTAGTACAAGGTTGCAGTCGGTGACGGTTGTTCTAGAATGAACCGCGTTTGCGAATCCGAACAGGGGGTTCGGCCGGGAGAAGAGCCGGTGACGGGACTACTCGAAACACGACGGACGTGAATCGTAGCGGCCGCGGAATGGCCGCACCACAAAACCGAAACCGAAAACCAAGCAAACACAATCCAAGAGTCAGCCGGTGACCGTCGAACGAGACGGTGGCGTAGCCATGCCACCGGATTCTGCGCGGACGTGTCCGTCCAGCGGCGCCGACGCCTTGCGGATTGCCTACCTACCACAGGAGTGAGGGTTCCCATACCATGTATGTCGATCCGAACCGCAACCAGCAGGCCAGCAACCTCCGTTGGATCCTGCCGTACTGCAAACCCGACCTGCCACGAGTGCTCGGCGCGGTGCTGCTGTTCATCGTCAATGACACGATGGCGCTGATCATCCCGCTGATCACCGGCGTGATCGTGGACCAGGTCATCACCGGTGGTCACGCCGATATGCTGACACGGCTGTGCCTGATCATGATCGTGTTCACGCTGATCCGTGTGGGCTCCCGCTACGGCTACCAGATGTTCATGGAGCGTTTCGGGCAGAACACCATCTTCCGTCTGGTCTCCGACCAGTACGAGAAGCTGCACCAGCTCGACTTCACCTACTTCAACCACACCCGCGTCGGCGACATCATGAGCCGCATGACTTCCGACACGGACGCGATGCGCCACTTCCTGTCCTGGACCACCTACAACATCCTCGACTGCGTGGTGATGTTCGTCGGCGCGATCTGCGTGATGTTCGCCATCGACTGGCGGCTCGCCCTCGCCCTGGCCTGCGTGACGCCGTTCATCTGGATCTTCGCCCGCCAGCTGTCCAGCCATGCGCGGCCGTTGTTCCTCGACATCCGCAACTCCCTCGCCTCGCTCAACTCCATGGTGGAGGAGAACATCGAAGGCAACCGCGTGGTCAAGGCCTTCGTGCGCGAGGACTACGAAACCGAGAAATTCGACGAGCGCAACGACGACTACATGCAGCGCAACATGGCGCAGGCCTACAACTCCCGCCGCTACCTGCCATGGCTGGACGGCTGCTCGTTCTCCCTGCAGCTGATCACGCTGGTGTTCGGCGGCTGGCTTGTGATCAACGGATACATGACCCTCGGCAACCTGGTGAGCTTCAACAGCTTCCTGTGGATGATCGACGGCCCGGTGCGCCAGTTCGGCTGGCTGCTCAACGACCTGCAGCGCTTCAACGCCAGCTGCGTGAAGATCCGCCGCCTGCTCACCGCCAAGTCGCGCATCGTGGAGAAGCCCGACGCGGAGGAATCGGTCAAGCAGGCCGTGACCATCCAGAACCAGGTCGGCCAGCAGCGCGCGGCCGCCCCCGACCGCATCAGCGGCGAGATCCGGTTCGACCACGTCAGCTTCGCGTTCCCCGACGACCCGAACACCCCGATCCTCAAGGACATCGACTTCTTCGTGCCCGCAGGCACCAAACTCGGCATCCTCGGCGAAACCGGCGCGGGCAAGTCCACGCTCGTCAACCTCATCTCCCGGTTCTACGACCCGACCGTCGGCCACGTCGTCATCGACGGCATCGACGCGCGCGACTGGCCGCTGACCACCCTGCGCTCGCAGGTGTGCGTCGTGGCGCAGGACACGTTCCTGTTCTCCGACACCATTGGCGGCAACATCGCCTTCGGCGCCGGCAACAACCGCGACGAGAACTACATCCGCCGCATGGCCGCCATCGCCGGCGCGGACGGATTCATCCGCTCGATGCCGGAAGGCTACAACACCGTCGTCGGCGAACGCGGCGTCGGCCTGTCCGGCGGGCAGAAGCAGCGCCTGTCGCTCGCCCGCGCGCTTGCGGACGACCCGGCCATCCTGATCATGGACGACACCACCAGCGCCGTGGACATGGAGACCGAGGCCGAGATCCAGCGGCATCTCAAGGAGATGGGCGGGTCGAAGACCATCATCACCATCGCCCACCGCATCTCCTCTATCAAGGACGCCGACCTGATCCTCGTGCTCGAACACGGGCAGATCGTGGAACGCGGCGACCACGCCAGCCTGGTCAAATCGCACGGCCGGTATTGGGAGATCTACAAGAAACAGCTCGGCATGCAGTCCGGGCGTTCGCAGGGATACGACGAGTAAGGAAGGAGGATTCGACCATGGCACAACGCAATACCTACCGCGAGGACGAGGCGCTCGAGGAGCAGATCAACCTCAAGGACATCCTGCGCATCGGCGCCTATCTGAAGCCCTACAAGGCCGACGTGTTCCGCATCCTGGCCGTCGTGATCTTCATGAGCTGCATCGCCGTGTCCATCCCGTACATGACCAAGATCATGATCGACCAGATCATCCCGGCCGGAGACATGACCGGCCTGCTGATCCTGGGCGGCGTGTTCCTGGCGGCGATCGTCGTGTTCGAACTCTGCCTGCGGTACCGCACGGTGGCGATCACGCGCGTGGGCCAGCTGATGCTCAAGGACATGCGCCGCGACATCTTCACCCACATCCAGACCCTGCCGTTCAGCTACTTCGACTCGCGTCCGCACGGCAAGATCCTGATCCGCGTGGTCAACTACGTGAACACGCTGTCCGACACGCTCTCCTCCGGCCTGATCAACGTGATCTCCGACGTGTTCACGTTCCTGATCACGTTGGTGGTCATGTTCGTGATCGACTGGCGGCTCGCCCTGTTCAGCCTCATCCTATTCCCGGTGCTCATCATCTGGGTGCGCGTGCTGCAGTACTTCCAGCGCAAGGCCTACCAGAAGCTCTCCAACAAGCAGAGCAACCTGAACGCCTACATCCACGAGTCGATCGCCGGCGTCAAGACCACGCAGACCTTCGCTCAGGAGCAGGCCCAGTACCGGACCTTCCAGGAGCAGTACGCCGACCAGCGCACCGCCTGGATGCACGCGGTGCACATCCAGTTCCTCATGTGGCCCGGCGTGCAGACCATCTCCGTCATGACGATCTCGTTCATCTACTACGTGGGCGTGATGGGATTCGGCGGCGTGAGCGTGACCACCGGCGTACTCATCGCGTTCGTGGGTTACGCGAACAACTTCTGGAACCCGGTCATCAACATCGGCAACTTCTACAACCAGCTGATCACCTGCTCGGCCTACCTGGAGCGCATCTTCGAGACACTGGACGTGGTGCCGGAGATCCGCAACAAGGAGAACGCCTGCGACCTGCCGCAGATCCGCGGTCGCGTGGACTTCAACGACGTGGTGTTCCGCTACGAGGAGGGTGGCCGCAACATCCTGAACCTGGTGGACTTCCATGTGGAGCCGGGCAGGACGATTGCGCTGGTCGGCCCCACCGGCGCCGGCAAGACCACGATCATCAGCTTGCTCTCCCGGTTCTACGACGTCTCCGAAGGCTCGGTGACGATCGACGGGTACGATGTGCGCGACGTGACGCTCGAATCGTTGCGCCGGCAGATGGGCGTGATGCTGCAGGATACCTTCATCTTCTCCGGCAACGTACGCGAGAACATCCGCTACGGCAAGCTGGACGCCACGGACGAAGAGATCGAGGCCGCGGCCAAGGCCGTGCACGCCCACGAGTTCATCATGGAACTGCCCGACGGGTACGACACCGTGGTGGAGGAACGCGGCTCGACGCTGTCGGCTGGGCAGCGCCAGCTCATCGCGTTCGCGCGTGTGCTGCTCGCCGATCCGCGGATCCTGATCCTGGACGAGGCCACGTCGAATATCGACACCCGCACCGAGGAGGCGCTGCAGGCGGGCCTGAACCACCTGCTCAAGGGGCGTACCTCGTTCATCATCGCGCACCGCCTGTCCACGATCGAGAACGCGGACGAGATCTTCTACATCGACCATGGGCAGATCATGGAACACGGTTCGCATGACGAGCTGTTGGCGCAGAAGGGCGCGTACTACCGCCTGTACGAATCGCAGTACGCGATGATCCGCGCCGCGCACAACGCGGATCTGTGAACCGCGGCCCTGCTGGAACGGAATATCGCTTCAGTGGGCGGATGACGGCTTCAGTGGTCGCCTCGCGGGGGATTTCCTCCGCGAGGCGCCTTGATATTGCAAGGATTGACGGGCCGGGTCTCGGCTGCGGGGCGCCTACTGAAGCGTCAACCCGCCCAGTGAAGGAAGATTGAGGGCGGAAGGAGACGCGTTGCTGGCGAGGGACTTTGGCCGCTCCGGTTCGATTTCGCCAGTTGTGGAACGAGGCGAGATTAACACCTACCGTTATCCGAATATGCCGTGATGTTCGAAGAATCGGGTCTGAATCATTTGTAAAATCCAGTCTGACTAATTCGAAAAAGCCTTAGTGAATCATTCGAAAAAACCATAGTACAATAGTTGAAAAAGCAAGTTTGCATTGTTCTCATGTGTAGGATGTGCGCTAGGAGCCACCCGGTGCGCGCAGTCGTGGCAAGGGAGGGGTCATGTCGGAGTCATATGTTCCGCGCATCGTGGACGCTGCTGTCCGTGACTATCTTGAAGCGTTTCCGGCGGTCTGCATCGAGGGGCCGAAATGGTGCGGCAAAACCACAACGGCCAGTCAGCATGCGGCTTCGCAGTTCAGCCTTGCTGACCCCTCTGGCAGCTTCCGTAACCGGAGTATCGCGCAGCTTGATCCCGCGCTTGCGTTGGAAGGTGCGGAGCCGCGGTTGATTGATGAATGGCAGGAAGCTCCCGCATTGTGGGATGCTGTGCGGTTCGAGTGCGATAGAAGTGTGGGGCACGGGCGTTTCTTGCTGACTGGATCGGCCACGCCGAGAGCGGCGCAACGGCCGATGCACAGCGGTGCCGGGCGCATTGCCCGGCTGCACATGTCATCCATGACATTGATGGAGCAAGGAGTGTCCTGCGGCAAAGTTTCGTTACGAGGATTGTTCGCAGGCGAATCATATACGGCGAATTCCAGCCTTGACCTGGAGAGGATAGCTTCGCTTGTGGTGCGCGGCGGATGGCCCGCGAATCTGGGGATGGACGATTACCACGCCGAATTGACGGCCCGCAGCTATCTTGACGCTGTGGCGGATGACGACTTGTCTGCGGTCGACGGCGCGGCACGTGATCCTGCGAGGATCCGTCGGGTGCTGACCTCACTGGGACGCAACGAGGCTACGTTGTCCAGCAAGGCAGCGTTGCTGCGGGATACCGCCGAATATCTACCCGAGGACGCCGAGGGCAAAGGTGTCAAGCGCAGGGGAGGACGCGGCCCGGTTGCATTGTCCGAAACGACGCTGGACGACTATCTGGGTGCGTTGAACCGTATGCACGTTATTGAGGACATCCCTGCATGGCGGCCTGCCCTGCGTTCGCCGGTGCGCATCCGCGCGGCCATGAAACGGCATCTGGCCGACCCTTCGCTGGCTGCGGCGGCTATCGGCGGTACCGCGGAAACGTTGCGGACCGATCCGAAGACGTTGGGGTTCCTGTTCGAATCATTGGTGACGCATGATGTGCTGGTATATGCCCGTGCCATGGATGCGCAGGTGATGCACTACCGGGATGATTCTGGTCTGGAAGTGGATCTGATCGTGGAGATGCGGGACGGGACGTGGGGTGCGTTCGAGGTGAAGCTGGGTGCCGTGCAGATTGATGAGGGAGCCGCCAATGTGCTGCGGCTTGATCGTAAGATGAGCGAACGGGGGCAGCGTCCTGCTTCGGTGAAGGCCGTCATCGTGGGGGTGGGGAGCTTCGCATACCGTCGCGACGATGGCGTGCAGGTTATTCCACTGGATACGTTGGGCGTGTGAGCGGCGCTGATAGGTGTACGACGCCCATGGGTTCGCGCATTCGGCATACGCCGAGGACGGCGGTGTAGACTGAGCGGGAACGCATACGGTCACCATGGTGGGATGGAGGTGCTCGATGTCGGAGCGGAACGACGATGATATGGCCGGTACGTCAGATGGCGCCGAACGCCACGATGATCCCGGTGCACGCGAGGGCATCGTCTTTACCGAAGAGCAGCGGGAGGCGCTGGCCGGGCTGGCCAGCGAGAACACCTACGCCAAGCAGTCGAAATGGCAGACGTTGCGCGAACTGCCGATGAAGGACAAGTGGCCGTTCTTTGCCCAGCATTTCCTCGGTGCCACCGTGGCCATTGTGGCGGCCGTGGTGGCGGTGATTGCGTTCGTGGTGAATCTGGTCACCCAGCCGCCGGATCCGCTGCTGTACATCGCCGGCGTGAATATGTCGCAGGGGTATACCGAGCCGATGGAAGCCCTGGAACGGCGGTTCGTGGCCGATGAGGGGCTGGACTCCGAGCTGGTCACCTACGATGCGAACTTCACCATCACCGAAACCGGCGTGAGCGGCGGCATGGTGGACGGCAGCTCCCGATTGTTCACGATGGCCTCCGTCGGGCAGGTGAACACCATCATCACCGACGAGGAGACGTTCCGTGAGTTGTGTCAGCGTGGATTGACGTCCGCGCTGGAGGAGGTGCTGCCCGCGGACCGGATTGAGGCGTTCGAGTCGGCGGGGATCACGGTCGATTCCGGTGTGAAGGATGCGCAGGGCGATCGGTTGCCGCTCAAGGGACTCGATCTGGACCGTTCCGCCGAATGGACGGCGGACGGCGACCTGCCCGAAGATGCGGTGCTGTGCTTCTCCAACGTGACGGAGACCGGCGTGGAATACCCGCGGGCGTTCGTGGAATTCCTCGATTTCGCCTGATTTCCGAGGTGTCTGGACCAGACGCCTCCGGTTACTGGGTTCCGGCTCGTTCAGTGGGTGCCGGGCCCTCGGCGATTGCCGGCGATGGTGGATTGACGGAGTCCAGTTGAGTTGTCCGCTGACGCAGGATGTGCGACGATGATTCCGCATCGGCGTGTACAGTCCACCGCATCGACGATTTGTCCACCTGCTGCCGGTGGCCATGTTCGCTATCGTGGACGGCATCCCATGCCGGAATATGATGCGCGAACCGATGCATCCGCGCCCGGAATGCACCTGTAAGGAAGGAAACCCCATGCAAGAGCACAACGCACAACACAGCCGTCCGCTGGAGGTGTCCCGCGTCACCGTGACCGACGCGTTCTGGCACACCGAACAGGAGTTGGTGCGCACCGCGGTCATCCCCTTCCAGTGGGACGCGCTGAACGACAACGTGCCCGGTGCCGCCCCCAGCTACTGCATGCACAACTTCAAGGCCGCCGCGCGCCAGAACGCGTCCAAGGCCGCCCAGGGCAAGGCGTTCGTGCCCCCGGCCTACACGTTCCGCGGCTTCGAGGCGCTGCCGGAGGATCCCGCGCACCCCGATCCGGACGCGTTCTATGGCTTCGTGTTCCAGGACTCCGACTTCTCCAAGTGGATCGAAGCGGTCGGCTACAGCCTGGCGCAGCACCCCGATTCCGAACTCGAGGCCACTGCCGACGCCGCCATCGACATCGTCTGCAACGCCCAGTTGGACAACGGCTACCTGGACACCTACTACATCCTCAACGGCATGGACCGCGCATTCACCAACCTGAAGGACCACCACGAACTGTACTGCCTGGGGCATCTGATTGAGGGCGCCGTGGCCTACTACCAGGGTACCGGCAAGGACAAGCTGCTCAAGGCCGCCTGCCGCTTCGCCGACTACGTGGACTCCGTTTTCGGACGCGACGAGGGCAAGCTGCACGGCTATCCGGGGCATGAGATCGCCGAGATGGCGCTTGTGCGGCTGTACGAGACCACCGGCGAACGCCGGTATCTGGATCTGGCGCGCTACTTCGTCACCGAACGCGGACGCTCGCCGCTGTATTTCGAGATGGAGGACTGCCGGCGCGCCGAACTCGACGGTACGGCGGTCGAACCGAACACGAACCTGCCCAAGCCGTACGCCTACTATCAGGCGCACGAGCCGGTCGTCGAGCAGACTGAGGCCGTCGGGCATGCGGTGCGTGCCGCCTACTTCTACTCGGGCGTGGCCGACGTGGCCCGCCTGACCGGTGACTCCGACCTGCTGGCCGCATGCGATCGGCTGTGGCGCAACATCGTGGACCGCAAGCTGTACATCACCGGCGGCATCGGCGGCACCCACATCGGCGAATCATTCTCCTTCGACTACGACCTGCCGAACGACACCGCGTATTCGGAGACCTGCGCGGCGATCGCGCTCGCGTTCTTCGCCCGCCGCATGCTGCAGATCCGCCCGGTGGCGGAATATGCGGACGTCATGGAGCTGGCCCTGTACAACACCGTGCTGGCGGGCATGGCGATGGACGGCAAGAGCTTCTTCTACGTGAACCCGTTGGAGGTGGACCCGACCGCCTGCCATCGCGACGAGCGCAAGTTCCACGTGAAATCCGTACGTCAGAAGTGGTTCGGATGCGCTTGCTGCCCGCCGAACATCGCCCGCATCGTCGAGTCGATTCAGCAGTACGCCACTACGGTGAGCGATGATTCGTCCACCTTGTACACCCATCTGTACATGGGCGGTGAGGCGACGGTCGAACTTGGCGGCCGGGACGTGACGCTGGTGATGGATGCGAACCTGCCGTGGCAGGGCGACGGCCGTGCGGTGGTGCGGATTACGGACGGTTCCGACTCGCCGGACGAAGCGGACACGTCGGTTTCCGCGACGTTGGCCTTCCGCCTGCCGGCCTGGGCGGGCGGCGAGTCGGCGGCCGACGCGATTCGCGTCGAGGGCGCCGTAGCCGGTCGCCTCTCGCGCGAGGTGCGTGACGGCTACCTGTATCTCACCGGCGAATGGCGGGATGGCGATACGGTGACGTTCGACTTCCCGATGCCGGTGCGGATGCTCGCCGCGAACCCGAACGTGCGCGAGGACGCCGGCAAGGTGGCGTTCATGCGCGGACCGGTGACGTACTGCGCCGAGGGTATCGATAATGGCGCGGCGTTGCACCTGTTGCACGTGGACGCTGCGGCGGTCGCGGCCGACCCGGACGCGGTGCGCATCGAGCGGACCGGGTTCCACGCCGGAGCCGAAGGTCTGGATGAGCGAGGAACCGGCGAGGTCGAATCCGTCGAGCGTGACATCGTCCGATTGACGGTTCCCGGCTGGCGTGAGTCCGGTGACGTTCGGAGTGTTACCGGCGGCCCGCTGTATGCCGCCTGGCATCCGGCTGAGCGCGAGTCCGCGTCGATCACGCTGATCCCATACTTCGCATGGGCCAACCGCGGCGAGACCGAGATGACCGTCTGGCTGCGTGTGTGAGCGTATGGCGGTGATGGTTGGGCGGCTGGATGGGCCGGTGGCGTTCCAATCGGTCGGGCGGTTCGTGTCCGGGCCGGGGTGGCGGCATATGCGGCGCACGATGGACCAGCATGAACTGGTGTTTGTGCGCCGGGGTGTGCTTCCAATCCGTGTCGGGGAACGCCGGATGCACATCGCCGCGCATGAGGTGGCGCTGTTCCCGCTTGGTGTGGAGCATGCCGGCACCGAGTCCATCACTGCCGACCTGGAGTTCTATTGGATGCATTTCCGATTGCCCGTGTGTGCCGTTGCGCAGGCCGATGCCGGCCGGACGGTTGCGGGGTGTGCCGGCGGCGTGGACACGGCGGCGGAGGTGGATGCAGGGCATCGCGCGGTCGGAGGAAACGGCGATGACGGGTTGCGTCCCATGATGGCCGGCAGTGCGCTGCCGAAGGATGACCGGTATCTTATCCTGCCTGATCTGGCCGAGGTCGCAAATCCGGATCGACTGTCCGTCATGTTCGCCCAGATGGTCGATCTGTTCGCCGAATTCGGCCCATACCGTAACGCGTACTGCGATTACTTCGCCACCAGCCTGTTGCTGGAGGTCTCGGCGCAGGAGCGGGCGCGGAGATCGGGGCGGACATCGGATTCCGGGCTGGCGGCCATGCGGTCGGTACGCGCATGGCTGAGGGCGAACGCGTATGAGGATGTCACCGTGGCTGGTGTGGCCGAACGGTTCCACTACACGCCCAGTTACCTGACCGCGCTGTACCGGCGGGTGTTCGGCATCGGCGTCGCCGAACAGATCGCCGAATACCGGATCGACCGGGCGCGCGAACTGCTGTCGTCCACCACCAGCCCCGTGACCGATATCGCCGCCGAGGTGGGATACGACGACCCTAAGTATTTCATGCGTGTTTTTAAACGTCGTACCGGCCTGACGCCGACCCAATACCGTGAAGCCTTCCCCGCGCGCCTGTTCAACACGGAGTGAGGCCGGTGGATTCGCGGGCGATGAGGCGGTGGCCGACGATGGCGCGGGAGGCGGGGCGACGGTCTGTGCCATCGGCATGGTGTGTCTCGTCGATGCGCCGGATCAGTTGGCGAAGGTGTCCTCGATCGCCTCGTACTCGGCCTCGGTGATCGGCAGGATCGCGCCGTGACGCTTCTTGACCCGGCCGAAGTCGATGTCGTCGGCCGCCGCCCAATCCAGCGGGTCGCGTGACCCCAGATCCGCCGAACGGAACGGCGTGTACCCCTTGCCCTCCGCATACTGATCGCACATCAGGCCGTAGCGCATCGGACGTCCGTTCACCGTCGCCACGTCGTCGTCATTGAACACGAACAGCTCCGGCCCCTCCAGATAGTGCTCCGAATAGCGGCCGTTACCCAACAGATCGGTGAGCGTGCCGACGAAACTCCACTCGTTCGGGTCGTCGGTGCGCAGCACCTCGCGCGCGACCGCGTACGGGTTGCGGGTCCTCTCGATCGTGATCTCGGAATCCTTGGACGCGCGGTACCACCAGCCGTCATCGTCGCGCAGCATGGTGGTGTCGATGATGACGTTCTTGCGGTCGATCCACTTGACCGGGTCGGAGAATGTACGGAAATCGGCGGTGGTGGGTTCTGAAGCGTTCATCTGGACTCCTCGTGCGGAAACACGTATATCCCGCCGTCCTGCGCCGGGCGGCGGTGATTGCTGCCAGCGATGCTGATAGTATATCAACCGTAACGGTACAACGTTTTCGTACGGGTCGTCGCCGACCCGCGCCCAAAGGCGATCGGCGCGGCGGAAAGGGGAATCAATGAGCGCGGCAACCAAAGCATGGCGTCCGCCGATGGGCTGGAACAGCTGGGATTCATACGGCACCACCGTCACCGAGGCCGAGGTGCTCGCCAACGCGCGGTTCATGGCCGAACATCTACTGGACGCCGGGTGGGATACGCTCGTCATCGACATCGACTGGTACGACCCGACCGCCCGCGCCCACGGCTACAACGAGAACGCGCCGCTCATCCTCGACGAATACGGCCGGCAGCTGCCCGACCCGCAGCGGTTCCCGTCATCGGCCAACGGCCGCGGTTTCGGGTCGATCGCCGAACAGGTGCACGCGCTCGGCCTGAAACTCGGCGTGCACATGATGCGCGGCATCCCACGCATCGCCGTCGAGAACAACCTGCCGGTGCTCGGTACCACGTACACGGCCCGCGACATCGCCGACCTCGACCACGTATGCGTCTGGAACCCTGACAACTACGGCCTGAACCAGAACCATCCCGGCGCACAGGCCTGGTACGACGCGCAGATCGACCAGTTCGCCGCCTGGGGACTCGACTTCCTCAAGGTCGACGACATGCAGACCCCGTTCCATGCCGACGAAATCGTCGCCTACCATCGCGCCATCGCCAAAGCCGAAGCCAAATACGGGCGTGAGATCACGCTGTCGCTGTCGCCCGGCGGCTGGGTATCCACCGGCTACGTGGACTTCCTGCGCGGCAACGCCGAGATGTGGCGCATCTCCGACGACCTGTGGGACCGCTGGGAGGACATCTACCAGCAGTTCGCGCGCCTGGCCCGCTGGGCGCCATTCCAGACCACCGGCCACTGGGCCGACGCCGACATGCTCCCACTCGGCCACATCGGCCTGCGCGCCGAACGCGGCGACGACCGCGACTGCCGCCTGACCCCCGACGAGCGCCGATCGCTGCTCGCCCTGTGGTGCATGGGCCGCAGCCCGCTTATGGTCGGCGGCGACCTGCCCACCTCCACGTCTCAGACCATCGTCGCGCTCGCCAATCCTGCGCTGCGTGAGGTCACCGCCGGATCCCGCAACAACCACGAGACCGTGCGCGAGCGGATCTTCGCCAGCTGGGACGACGAGAACTCCTACCGCGGCGAACTCATCGTGTGGGCCGCCGACGCCGCTGACTGGGCAGACGGCACGATGTCCGCGCACGACGGCGGCCACTACGCCGCGCTGTTCTGGACCGGCGACGACGCCTTTGAACTCGTCCGGAACATCGAGTTGCAGTCGATCGTGGGACTGGACGAGCGCGACGGCCGTTGGACGCTGAGCGACCTGTTCGCCGGCATCGAGGACGGCGCGACCCCGGCCGACGTGCGGATCGAGGGCGAGGGGGCCGACCGCGTGATCCGCGGCACCATCCCGCCCCACGGCGTGCTGTGGATCGCCCTCGATCCCAAGTGAATCAGATCATGCCGTTCAGGGCGTGATCGGCGCCGTTGCGGGCGAACAGCGGGAGCACGTCGAGCGGCGCGTCGACCGTGATGGTCCGACCGCCGGCGTACTCGGCGCCGTCGTGCAGATTCGTCCACGTGGTCGACTCGTCGCCCGGCAGATAGACCTCGCGCGAGCGCGCGCCGAGTTCGGTGACGGGTGCCACGAGTAGGTCCGGGCCGAACAGGTACTCGTCGGCCACGTCGGCTGCGGCCTCGTCGTCCGGGAACTCGTAGAACAGGCCGCGGGCGACCGGCTGCCCGTCGGCGTGCGCCTGCGCGAACAGGTCGCGCGTATACGGGCGCATCGCCTCCCGGACGGCGATGTACTTGCGCACGATCCGTTCGACGTCTTCGCCGTAGCTCCACGGCTCGTTGTCCGCGCCGGTGTGGATGTGGTCGATCGGGTTGCCCTTGCGGTCGAACGTCGGCTTGCCGGGCACCTTGGTGGCGGGCGAACGGTCGCCGTGGTTGCGCATCACCGGTGAGAAGCAGGAGAACTGGCACCAGCGCACGTACAGCTCTCGGAACGCCGGGTCGTCCGGGTTGCCGCCCATGAACCCGCCCATGTCGGTGGTGAACCACGGGATGCCGGCCATGCCCATATGCACTTGGCAGGTGATCTGCGCCTTGAGGTCGTCGAACGTCGAGTGCACGTCGCCCGACCAGACCAGTGAGCCGTAGCGCTGCGAGCCGGCCCAGGCGGCGCGGGTCAGGTTCACGATCTCGTTCTCGCGGCCGATCTCCAGCTGCCCGTCGTAGAACGTCTTGTTGTACAGCTGCGGGTACACGTTGCCGACCTTGTTCACCGGGCCGATATGGAACAGGTAGTGGTCGTAGTCGTAGTCGCCGCCCCATTCGGGCTCGGCCTCGTCCAGCCAGAACGCGTCGACGCCCATGTCGGTGTAGTTGCGCTTGGCCAGGCCCCACACGAAGGCGCGCGCCTCCGGATTCGTGGCGTCGAGGAACTGGTTGTCGCGCGGCCACCACATGCCTACATCCTTGCCCGAGGTCACGTGCGCCAGGTAGTTGTGGGCGCGCATCTCGTCGTAGTTCTCGGATTCCAGATCGATCTGCGGCCAGACCGAGACCATGAGCTTGATGCCCATCTCGTGCAGCTCGTCGGTCATGGCCTTCGGGTCGGGCCAGAACTCCTCATCGAACCGGAAGTCGCCCATCAGCGGCCAGTGGAAGAAGTCGATGACGATCAGATCGATCGGGATGCCGCGGCGCTTGAACTCGCGCGCGGTCTCGAGCAGTTGCTCCTGGTTCCAGTAGCGCAGCTTGCACTGCCAGAAGCCCAGGCCCCATTCGGGCATGACGGGCGCGTGGCCGGTGGCGTCGGCGTACTGCCGCTCGATCTGCGCCGGGGAGTCGCCGGCGGTGACCCAGTAGTCGATCTGGTCGCAGGCCGCTGCCTGCCACTGCGTGCCGGTCTTGGCGAACGTGGCGCGGCCGACCGCCGGATTGTGCCACAGGAAGCCGTAGCCCTTCGAGGAGACGACGAACGGCACCGACACCTGCGAGTTGCGGTGCGCCAGTTCCAGGGTCGTGCCCTTGAGGTCCATGACGGGCTGCTGGTATTCGCCCATGCCGTACAGGTGTTCATGCGGGTCGGCGTCGAATGTGACGGTGGTGCGGACGCCGCCGCCGGGCAGCGGCTCGTACTTGCGCGCCTTGAGCCGCAGCGCGCCGCCGTCGTCGGCCTCCTTGAACAGCACGGTGCCGTCGGCGTCGGTGAACGTGAGCTCGCAGCGGCCGTCCCAACGGGGCATGCGCGCGGTCACGGTGATGCCTCCGTTGGTCAGGGAGGCCTGGGAGCCGTCATCGGCGATGACGATGGTCGGTGCGGGGGCGTCGGCGGGCGGCGGCAGCAGCGCCCAGTCGGCGTCGGCGATCGGCTGCATGAAGCGGGCCCGGACGCGGATGCTGTTCGCGCCCCATGGTTCGATGCGGACGGTTTCGCCGTCGCCGACCCAGGTCAGGGCGCCGTCGGCGGCGGTGAATGGCGAGGTGATGGTCATGGAAGCTCCTTCGCTGTGTTGGGTGGAATGCGTCCGCGGGTTTATGCGGTCGGGGCGATGCTGCTCCGCCGGGATGCGCGGGATGCATTCCCTGTCGTCACGTGAATTGTAGCGCTAAAATTTCGGTGCGGCAAGCACGTGTGGCTTGGGCGGCGATATCAAGGGGTGCGCCTGCGAATCACAGGCGTTCGCCGCTGCCACGCGATTCGAGCCGGTACCCGAGGGTGATCGTCCGCGGCGGTGCGGTTCCGTCATCCGTGGGGACGTCCGGCCGCTGCCCGATGCGTTCGATGAGCAGATCCAGGCAGACCTCGGCGGCCTGCCTCGGGTCGATGGCCACGCTCGTCAGACCGGGGGAGAGATATCGACCGTCCTCCACGCCATCGAACCCGATGACCGCCACATCCTGCGGCACGCGGATCCCGGCGTCGGTCAGCGCCGTGAGCGCGCCGATCGCGATCGGGTCGTTCAGACAGCAGACGCCGTCGAAGTCGCGGCGTTCCTCGAGGATGGCCCGCATGCGGCGGTACCCCGCCTCACGCGTCCAGCCGCAGGGGTAGACGTCGTCGGCGCGGTACGGCAGGCCGTTCGACAGTAGTCCTTCGGCTGCACCCCGGATGCGGCGTCGTTCGGAGGTGTCGGCCTCCGCGAACCGTTCCGGCGGCAGATAGCTGCCGCCGAGCATCAGCACCCTGCGGCAGCCATGCTCGATCAGATGCCGCATCGCCGCCGCCATGCCTTCGGCGCAGGGGGTGAACACGCAGTCGCAGCGCCCTTCCAGGCCGAACCCGTCCAGCAGCACCAGCGGGTGGGCGCGGGCGAAGGTCTCCATCTCGGCGGAGGCGGAACTGGGCCAGCAGATGATCGTGCCGTCGCAGATCTGGCTGGTGGCGCTGGACAGCATGCGGCGTTCGAAGTCGTGCGAGAACCGCGTCTGCTGCACGATGACCTGGTATCCGAGCGTCTGGGCCCGGTCGGAGATGGCCGCGGCAAGGGCGGCGGGGAAGATCAGGTCGAAGTCGGCGACGGTCAGACCGATGACGTGGGTGCGTCCCGAACTGAGCTGGCGCGCCGCAAGGTTGGGGTGGTAGCCGAGCTCCTCGGCGGCCACGATGACCTTGCGGGCCGTTTCCGGGCGCACGACCGTCTTGCCCCGGAGCGCGTTCGACGCCGTCATGCGAGAGACCCCGGCGCGTGCGGCGACGTCGTCGAGCGTGACCATGGCGCCTCCTTTCGTTCCGGTCGCCAAGCTTCACTCCGATTCGTTGGGACATTGGGTCGCCCGGCGGGTTCGATGTATCTCCAGCTTAGGGGTTTCCGTGCCGGTGAGTCATGGTGCCGGATTGTTGTGTTGTGAGACTTTTCGGGTATGGGCTCATGGAAGGAATGCACCTTACTTCGAGATACAACAATACAAGGGTGGAAAATCAAGGCCTCCTGATTTGAATCGCGAGGTAGTGCGAACCCCCTCCCGGCTACACTGGGGAACCATGAGCAAGCATCACCGCGACCGCAGCTGGGCACCGGCCCCCGAGCCGCTGCCCGAAGGCGCCCGGACCATCGACAACCATACGCATGTCGCCTCCGTCGTCCCCTTCTCCAAGGCGATGAGCCACGAGGCGGAGATGAAGGGGCAGCCGCCGGTTCCCGTCTACAGCGTCAGCGAGCTGCTTGACCAGGCCGCGGCTGTCGGCATCGAAGGCGTCATCGACTCCGGTTGCGAGCTGCCGGACCTGATGACGGCCGTGCAGATGGCCCTGGACCATCCGGGTGTGGTGCACGCGGCTTTGGCCATCCACCCCAACGAGTCGGTGCTGCACGGGCACCGCGGTGTACCCGGGCCGGACGGGTTGGAGCTCAAGTACAAGCCGCATCACGACGTGCCCTTCGACCAGGCGCTCGCCGAGGTGCACCGGCTGGCCGTCGCCTACCCCGAGCAGGTGGTGGCCATCGGCGAGACCGGCATGGACTTCTTCCGCACCGGCGGTTCGGCGCGTGAACTGCAGCGTCAGGCGTTCCGTGATCACATCGCGCTCGCCAAGGAGCTGAACCTGCCGATGCAGATCCACGACCGCGACGCGCACCGCGAGGTCATCGAGACGCTGCTGGCGGATGGCGCCCCGGAATTCACCGTGTTCCACAGTTATTCGGGCGACGCGGAAATGGCCAAGGTGGCTCGCGAGCACGGCTGGTACCTGAGCATGTCCGGCACGGTGAGCTACAAGGGCAACGACGGCATCCGCGAGTCGGCGCGCATTGTGGGCCTCGACCATGTGATGGTGGAGACGGACGCGCCGTATCTGGCGCCGATGCCGTATCGCGGCCGGACGAACGCTCCGTACATGATTCCCTACACGCTGGCCGCGTTGGCGGACGTGTTCGACCTGCCGGTAGCCGAGGTCGCGCGCGCCACCCGCCGCGTGACCCGCACCGTGTACGGGGTGTGAGCGGTTACCGCAACGCGCTGAGGTCTATCTCGAACGGCATACTTGCCGGCTGCTGCGGCGGCTTGATGAACATCGTCATGTACAACGGCAGATATGTCACATTGCCGTCTTGGCTGAGGTTGCCGTTGCATAGCACGAGTGCGCGGTCAAGATTCCACTCGTGCACGGCCATGACGTTGTCCAGCGCCGTATGTTGAGTCCAGTCCCTGCCTGATTTGACTTCGATGGGCAGCACCGCATTCCCGGTTTGCACCACAAAGTCCACCTCTCCCAGGCGTTTGGTGTGGAAATAATGCAGGGCGAATCCGTTCGCCGCCAGTTCCTGCGCCACCACGTTTTCCGCGATCGCCCCCATGTTGATGTCGATCTGACCGTTGAGAATGGCGAACTGCACGTTCTCCATCGACGAGGCGCAGAGCAGGCCCGTATCCGCAAGGAACAGTTTGAACAGGCTGTATTTGCGGTTTGCCTGCAGCGGCACGGTGGGAGCGGTGACGTTGTAGCAGGGCAGGGTCACGCCTGCGTCGGCCAACCAGAGGAAACTGCTGGCGTAGCGGTTTTGGCGTGCGGTCTTGCCAAGGTCCGCGAGGACGAACCGGCGATTGCGGTCGTCGAGCTGTGCGGGCACCGCGTCGAAGATGGCACGTATCTTCGGCATGTCGGTTTTGTCGGCGTATTTCGTGATGTCGATGCGGTAGAGGTCGAGCAGATTGTGCTGCAAATCAACGACCTGGGCTATGTCATGGGTGTCGACGTAGCGTTGCACAATCTCCGGCATGCCTCCGACCACGATATACGACATGAACAGTCGTTGCATGGTGTTGTGTATGGCGTCGCTGACGGGGGTGGCCGTATCGAAATGCTCCCGGAGCATGGTCAGGGTGGACTCGGGTACGCCGTTGGCCAGACAGTATTCGGCAAAGGTCAACGGATACATGCGGAAGGATTCCTCGAAACCCACCGGGTATGAAGGGACCTCCTTCGTTCGCACGCCGAGCAGCGATCCGGTCTCCACGTAATCGAATCGTCCGTCCTCCACGAGGAATTTGATGGCCGTTCGCGCTCGTGGGCATTCTTGTATCTCGTCAAGGAGGACCAGTGTCTCGCCAGGGGGAAGCGTCGTTTTGAGATAGGCGGTGAGATTGGCCGTCACGCTGTCCGCGTCGAGGGCCCCGTCGAAGACGGTGGCGGCTACCGGGTCGGTGAGGAAGTTCAATTCCGCGAGGCGCTTGTAATGTCGGCTTCCGAATTCCCTTACCAGTGTGGTTTTTCCGACCTGGCGTGCGCCGGTGATCATCAGGGCTTTGGTGTGCCGGCCATGTTTTCTGGCCGCGGTATTGCCGGTTCGCCAAGTCTCAAGCTGCTCCCATGCATTGCGGTACAGCATGTCGTCACCTCGCTTGTAACGTTTTTCTGCGTTTGGTGTGTCTCTATTGTAACGTTTTTCCGACGGCGGAGAATGTCTGTTGTAACGTTTTTCGCATACATGGAGGGTGGTTTTGTAACGTTTTTCCGAGGCGAGGCGGATGGGTGTCCGTCTGCCGTCGCGTGGATTCGCGCACGACCAGCTCGTAATCGGCGGTCAGACGCACGGGTGCGTCGTCGGTTTCGACGCCCACGGTGCAGGCGCCGTCGGCGGACGATGGGTTCCCGTCGTCCCGCCGACGGCTTCTTCACATATGGTCGCGGTGTGTTGCCGGAGTGTGGAAACCGTTGCGGGACAACGGTTTCCGGGGTCGTCTTCACAATTCGATTCGCAAAAGGTGAAGGAACCGTATAGACTATCCAGCAGTGCAGGGAAGCGGCGTCGAAAATCGGCGCCGTTTCTCGTACTAGTGAGAGAAACTCGCGTGCGGGGAAGGTCCCCGGCGATGGAGGATATGTACTATGGCGGAATCACGTCAGCGTGGGTCGTCGCAGAACGAGAAGCAGTCCGGGAAACGTAACGGTGCCTCCCCGGCTAATCGAAATGCCGAGAAACCCGATCAAGCCCTGCTCAGGGCGGATTCATTCACTAACGCGCCGAAGGTCTCGCGCAGCAAGCTGACCAAGGAAGAGCGCGAGGAAATCACCAAGCAGCAGGAGGCCGAACGCAAGGAGGCCGAGAAGCTCGACAAGGTCGCCGCCCGCGGTCCGATCGGCCGTTGGTGGTACAAACTGCAGTCCAGCCCGGACAAGGTCAGCCTGGGCATGGCCATCGTGGCGCTCGGCGTCGTCTACGGCGATATCGGCACCTCGCCCCTGTACACCGCACAGACCTTCCTGTCCGGTCAGGGCGGCCTGGCCAACACCGGTCGTGAGGCGGTGCTGGGCATGCTGTCGCTCGTGTTCTGGTCGATCACGCTGATCACCACGGTCAAATACGTGCTGATTGCCATGCGCATCGACAACAACGGTGAAGGCGGCATCTTTGCTCTGTACTCGTTGATTCGCAAATACGGCGCATGGCTCGTCATACCG
>OOBW01000114.1_pt1 | contig 84834 bp, 73 predicted proteins | sample 1671701 | NCBI WGS metagenome assembly OOBW01 (sample SAMN06348183, study PRJEB24527) | human gut metagenome | biome: human gut; feature: ankylosing spondylitis patient; material: feces | host: Homo sapiens | place: China | collected 2015-10 | reverse complement strand
GAGCGCCACCTTGCCAAGGTGGAGGTAGCGAGTTCGAGCCTCGTCGGCCGCTCCAGACAAACAAGCCACTGCAAAACATGATTCGTCGTGTGATGCAGCGGCTTTTTTGTACGTTGAAAGCTTTTTTGGAATTGGAAAAGGAGGGAAAAACGCAGTGATATTCGGCAAGTACATCAACCGGTATTACCTCAAGCATGCTCCCGTACTGCTGCTGGGCCTTGCCGCCCTGCTGACGGTGGATTACATCCAGCTTTTGATCCCGCAGCTCTACCGGCTGGTCATCAACGGGGTGAACCTTGGCCAGGTGGTAGTGAACGGTGAGACGCTGCCCTTTACCAAGGAAGTGCTGCTGCAGCACATCTGCCTGCCCATGATCTGGATCGTGGTGCTGATGGTCATTGGGCGCTTTTTGTGGCGCATCTGTTTCTTCGGCTCGGCGGTGCGGGTCGCGGCTGACCTGCGGGAGCGGATGTTCGACCACAGCCGCAGGCTGTCCCAGCAGTACTATCAGGTGAACAAGGTCGGCAACCTGATGAGCCTGTACACCAACGACCTGGACACCATTCAGGAGTGCTTCGGCGACGGCGTGCTGATGTTCTTCGACGCGCTGACCCTGGGTCTGCTGGCTCTTTATAAGATGTGGACCATGGACGTGCGGCTGACCCTGCTGGCCCTGATCCCGGCCCTGATCATGTTTGCCATCGGCACCCAGATGAGCAAGGTGATGACCCGGCGCTGGGAGGAGCGGCAGGAGGCCTTCTCCGGCCTTTCCGATTTTGCGCAGGAGAACTTTTCCGGCATTGCGGTCATCAAGGCCTTTGTCAAGGAGTACAAGGAACTGCAGGCCTTCCGGAAGCTGAACAAGGAAAACGAGGAGATCAACGTGACCTACACGAAGATCGCCACCCTGCTGGAGGTGCTGGTGACCCTGTTCGTGGAGTCCGTGGTCTGCATCATTCTGGGTTACGGCGGTTATCTGGTCTATCAGGGCCGGTTCAACGCCGGCCAGCTGGTGGAGTACATCGGCTACTTTGAGGCCATCGTCTGGCCCATCATGGCTGTGTCCATGCTGATCGAAAAGACCAGCCGCGGCAAGGCCTCCCTGAACCGCATCACTGAGCTGCTGGATGCCCCCATCGACGTGGCCGACCGCCCCGGCGTGGCCGACCTGACCGACCCCAAAGGCGGCATCGAGTTCCGCCACCTAAACTTCCGCTACCCGGACGGCGAGTACGATGTGCTGCGGGATATCTCCTTTACCATTGCGCCCGGCGAGAGCGTGGGCATCGTGGGCAAGACCGGTGCGGGCAAGACCGCCCTGGTGGACCTGCTGCTGCGCACCTATAATGTGCCGGACGGAACCCTGTTCGTGGACGGCAGGGATGTGAACAGCATCTCCATCCACTCGGTGCGCAATGCCTGTGCCTACGTTCCGCAGGATAATTTCCTGTTCTCGGATACCATCGCCCACAACATTGCCTTTGGTGTGGACGATGCCACCCCCGAGGACATCGAGCGGGCGGCAAGCATGGCCGATGTGCGGGATAATATCGTGGACTTCAAGGACGGCTACGAGACCGTTCTGGGCGAGCGCGGCGTGACGGTGTCCGGCGGCCAGAAGCAGCGCATCTCCATCGCCCGCGCCCTGCTCAAGGACGCGCCCATCCTGATCCTGGACGACTCCGTCTCGGCGGTGGATACCAGCACCGAGAAGATCATTCTGGACAACCTCAAGAACAGCCGGGCAGGCAAGACCACCCTGCTCATTGCCCACCGCATTTCCACGGTGGAGCGGCTGGATAAGATCATCTTCCTCAACGAGGGCCGGGTGGAAGCCGTCGGCCCCCACGACCAGCTGTATGCTTCCTGCCCGGAGTACCGCCGGATGGTCGATCTGCAGCGGCTGGAGGATGAGACGAAGGGAGGCGAAAACGCATGATGCATTTGAATCCGTTGGTTCTGGTGGGCGCTGTCATCGGCGTGATCACCGCCCTGCTGGTGGCAGCTTATGCCGCCGTCAAGGACAAAAAGACCGCCATGGGCTTTGAGCGCAACATGGAGGACGGCGAGATCATGCGCCGCCTTGCCCGCTATGCCCGGCCCTACCTGAGCAAATTCCTCATTGTGGGCCTGCTGATGCTCTTCTCCATTGCCTACGATATCATTTCGCCCCTCATCGTGGGCCGCATCGAGGAGCTGGTGGCCGGGGAGTTTGAACTCCGCGCTCTCTTCCTGGGCGTGTCAGTGTATGCAGGCGTGCTGGTGTTCTCCATGGGCAGCACCTACCTGCAGGCCGTGATCCTGCAGCGGGTGGGCCAGCGCATCATCTCCGATTTGCGCGAGGATCTGTTCAGCCACATTGAATCTTTGGCACACGAGCAGCTCAACGAGATCCCGGTGGGCAAGCTGGTCACCCGAGTGACCAACGATACCAACGCCATCTCCATGATGTTCACCAACCTCTTGGTCCAGCTGACCAAGAACAGCTTTGTCATTCTGGGCATTCTGGTGGCCATGCTCTGCTTGAACTACGAGCTGACATTGATGGTGCTCTGCTTTGTGCCCTTCATCGTGATCTTCACGGTCATCTTCCGCAAGTTCTCCCGCCGTGCCAACCGCAAGCTCAAGAACGCGACCACCGATATCAATACCTATCTGTCCGAAAACCTGTCCGGCATCAAGGTCACCCAGATCTTTGGCCGGGAGGACGAGAAGATGGAGGATTTCCGCAAAAAGAGCCAGAAGCTGGCCCGGGCCAATCAGGAGCAGATCTTCGTGTTCAGCGTGTTCCGTCCGCTGGTGTATATGCTCTATGTCAGCTCGATCCTGTGCCTGTTCTATCTGGGCGGCATGGGTCACCTGAACAACGTCAGCTTCCTGGGGCAGACCATTTCCAGCGGCACCATCGTCACCTTTTATATGTACATCTCCAAGTTCTTTACCCCCATCCAGAACCTGGCCGAGCAGTTCAATTGGCTGCAGTCGGCGCTGGCATCGGCAGAAAAGGTGTTCTCCATCATGGACATCCAGCCCAAGATGCAGGATGCCCCCGATGCCATTGAGCTGGACGAGGTGAAGGGCGAGATCGAGTTCCGGGACGTGTGGTTCAGCTACGTTCCCGGCGAGTGGGTGCTGCAGGGCGTTTCCTTCCATGTGGATGCCCGCCAGACGGTGGCCTTTGTGGGCTCCACCGGCTCCGGCAAGAGCACCATCCTCTCCCTGATCTGCCGGAACTACGAGTTCCAGAAGGGCCAGATCCTGATCGACGGCATCGACATCCGCAAAATCAAGATCTCCTCCCTGCGCAGGCACTTCGGCCAGATGCTGCAGGATGTGTTCCTGTTCTCGGGCACCATCCGTTCCAACATCGTTCTGCGGGAAGAGGGTATCCCCGACAGCGAGATCATGGAGGTCTGCCGCTACGTCAACGCCGACAAGTTCATCAACAAGCTGGACCACGGGTTGGACGAAGAGGTGCGTGAGCGCGGCAACAACTTCTCCGCTGGGCAGCGGCAGCTGCTCAGTTTTGCCCGCACCATCATCCACAAGCCCAGCGTGATGATCCTGGACGAGGCTACCGCCAACATCGACACCGAGACGGAGCTGCTCATTCAGGATTCGCTGGAAAAGATGCGCACCGTGGGCACCATGCTCATTGTGGCCCACCGGCTGTCCACCATCCAGCATGCGGACAACATCATCGTGCTGTCCCACGGTAAAATTCTGGAGCAGGGCACCCACCAGCAGCTGCTGGCCCGGCATGGCCGCTACTACCAGCTGTACACCCTGCAATACCACAAGGCGCAGCTGAACGCAGCCGAATAAGCGCAGACAGAAAGGCCGCTGACCTGAGATGGGTCAGCGGCCTTTCTGTCTGCACCGGGGGTGGAGTCGTCCGCTTCCGGATCGTTGAGGGAACGCAATTAACACTTGCAAAACAGGTGCATCGCTCGTATAATAAAATGTGGTAAAATAATAAAAAAGAGAAATGGAAAGGAGGGGCCACAGGATGCAGTGGATCGATGCGATCGGCTACGAAGAAGTGATGACCTTTCTGCGCAGTACACCGGCGAACCTCTTTTTCAAGGATACGGAATGCCGTTATCTTTTTATTTCGGACGTTAGGACTTTCTTCCCCTACGGAGAAGGGCAGGAAGAGGATGTGCTGGGCAAGACAGATCTGGAAATCTGGGGCAACGAGGAACAGGCCCGCTTTTATTATGAGCAGGACCAGAAGGTGCTTGCCACCGGCAAGGGAACCAGCTTTATCACCGAGGTGCCCCGGAAGGATGGGACGGCATACTATCAGATCAAAAAGAACCCCGTTGTGCTGGAGGGAAAAATCATCGGCATCGTGGGGCTTATTGGTGATATCACCGAACGGGTGCGGCTGGAAAAACAGGCCGAGAACTGGGCCGTCCACGATGAACTGACCGGTCTGTATAACCGCAACTACCTGAAGGTAAAGGGTACAGAGCAGCTGAAGGGAGCCATCATGCCCATCACGATCATTATGGGCGATTGTAACTACCTGAAGCGTGTGAATGATGCCTACGGCCACGAGTACGGCGACCTGCTGCTCAAGCGGGTGGGCCGGGTGATCCGGGAAAACCTGCCGCCGGAAAGCGTGGCCCTGCGGATGGGCGGCGATGAATTCCTCATTGCCTGCAACCACTTCTCTGCAGAAGAGGCCGAACAGCTGATCGAGAGGCTGCACGGGGAGCTGGCCCGCCAGAGCGACGACCGCCTCAAGCTGGATGTTGCCTTTGGATACCACACTGTGACAGAAGACCCCTTTGATTATATCGCAGTCTACCATGCTGCTGACCGGGATATGTACCGGAACAAGCACAAAAACCGCTGAAAATGCGGATGAAAAAAGCCTCAGCCCGATCTCCAAGGGCTGAGGCTTTTTTGGTGATCTGTTACATCAGGGCGGTGAGCACCAGCGCGCAGAGAGGGAAAACGCCATCTGCGGCGGCTTACAGGATCACATTTTTGATGAGCAGGGAAACGCTGCCGTCCGGATCGTGGAGGAACTCCAGCTCGGAATCGGAGTTCAGCAGCTCGGTGGGGATCTTGACCTCGATGCCGTTGGCGGTGCGGATGCTCCGGCTCTCCATCCGGCGGATGCGGGCAGGGGTCACGGTGACAGGAGCAGCGGCCTCTTCCAACACCTCGCTCTTTTCCACATAGTCATCAAAGGGCACAGCGGCCAGTGGGTATTCCTCGGCCAGCTGCTGGCGCACCTGTTCCACCGATACCTGATTGTCGTTGTCGGCAGCCTGGTTGGCAATGAGCATGGCCACCTGCGCGTCGGCATGGGGCTCATCCTCATAGGCATCCTTCACAGCCTGTGCGGCGGCCTCCTGAATGGCCTGCAGCTTCTTTTTCTCTGGCTCGGCCTGGGTATACTGGAACACAACAGAGGAGAGGTAGAACTCCTTGTGGCCGTCGATGTCGTATTTCTTTTCCAGCAGGCGCATGGAGTAGTCTGTCAGGTTGACGAGCGCACCCTCCTCCACCTTGCCGCTCTGGGTGGGCAGGCAGGCCCGCTGCTGGATGATGGAGTTGACCGGGGCACCTTCCACGGTCTCGGTGTAATGGGTGTAGCCGTTTTTATAGTTCAGCTTGAGGATGCCCAGCCAGGGCGTGTCGTCCCGGGTGAAATCCACCACGGCCAGGTCAGCCCCGGGGATGGTGGTGTGGGCGTGCATGTAATCGAACAGCACCCCCGCAATGCGGCAGGACAGATCAATGAAATCCTGATTGTGCTCCAGCTCGTTCCGGAAAGCCGAATCCGGCAGGGGGCGGCACTGGCGGATCTCATCGCTGGCCAGCAGCTTTTCGATATGATTCTGTAAGTAGGCGGTCTTTTCGGCAGTCAGCTCCATGCCGCCGCCGCTGAGCACCGGCGCGTCCAGCGTGGTGTCCAGCACATGCAAAATTGCCTGATGGATGATGATCTCCATGGGTCAAAACCTCATTTCCCGGGTGATTGTGATGTTCCTGCCCAGTATAGCACATCCGGAACAAAAAGGCGAGAGGGAGCGCAAAGGCTTGTCAACCGCCGCCTGAGATGCTACAATGGGGCTGACCAAACATCCGGACAAGCCGAAAGGGGAGTGTGTTATGGAATTTCGGGACAAGCCGATGCAGAACCTCATCCGCATCAAGGAAAAGGAGATCTGCAAAAATGTGCAGGAGCTGCTGCTGGACGGTGAGCAGATCGTGGGGGCTTACAAGACCGTGCGCGATCAGGCTGTGTTCACCACCCACCGCATTTTTATGGTGGATATGCAGGGGATGACCGGTACCCGGCAGGAGATCTTTGTGCTGCCCTACCGCAAGATCCTGCATTACGGCATCAAGACGGCAGGCTTCGGTGACCCGCTGCAGACCTCGGAGCTGACGGTCTGCTTTGCGGATGAGCACGAGGCAAAGTTCGGCTTCATCGGGCAGGATGAGCTGCTGGCGGTGGCACGGGCCATCAGCCGGTGCATCCTGTAACAGAACAAACGTAAAACGCCCGTTCCGGCTTCTGACCCCGGAGCGGGCGTTTTACATTGCTGTAATATGCGAAAAAAGGAGAATGTCGAAGGGTCAGCAGGCGGCGCGCTCTCTGCGGCCGGCCTCGAGCATGTAGTGCAGGAAGCCGGTGACATCAGCAGGGTCGGTGACAGAGATGTCAAAGCCCTTGGAGGGAGCGTCCATCATCTGGAACAGCTCGGTGGCGGCGTTGTCCTTTTTCAGGTCACAGGTCTCGCCATTGGCCAGGTGCAGGAGCACACTGCCGCGGCTGGCGGCTACCTGCTGCATGAAACGGTCTTTATCAAGATACTGGATGCGAAGCATAAAAATACCTCCCACAAAGAAATGTTTTATTCTGGAAGAGTCCACCGGGCCAGACTGCCCGTGGGGAACGCTTCTCGGGAACCGGATCAAGCCGCGCCGGGGGTTGTTTTCCGCCCCCTGCGGTGTTATACTGTGCTTGCTGGTTCTGATGAAATAATACCACGAAACCGGCACGATAGATAGAACAAAAACACCCGATTTGTACAATAAAATCGGCATTGACAAAAAAATTCAAAGTATTGCGGAAAGGAATTGTTCAATATGGCGTTTCAGACAAGCTGTGTCTCTGCTGCCAATATCGTTACCGGGCTGACCTTCCAGCAGGATGTTGTGGCCGATGCCGAGGGGCGGGAAATGGTCCAGCATGGCAGCGCCCTGTTCCCCATTGCCTGCTACGCGGAGAACCTGAAAAGCTATTCGGTGGCCTGGCACTGGCACGAGGAGTTTGAGTACATACTGGCCATGAAAGGCCCCCTGACGGTGGACGTGAACAAGGCCCGGGTGACCCTGCAGACGAATCAGGGTGTGTTCCTGAACTCCGGCATCCTCCACGCAGTGGAGCATGCGGAAAAAGGGGAGGCCCTGCTTCACTCGGGTGTGTTCCATCCCCGGCTGGTGGGTGGAATGGACACCATCTTCTGGCAGAAGCTCATCCGACCCATGCTCCAGCCGGATGCCCCGGCGTTTTTTCTGCTGGATGGGGCTGTGCCCTGGCAGGCGCAGGTGCTTGCCTGCCTGCGGGAAGCCTGGCAGGCGGTTGCCGTGGAGCCCTTTGATTACGAGAACCGGGTGCGGTATTATCTCTCTGCGGCGCTGCGGCTGCTGAGCACCCAGTGCGTGGGCGGCAAGACCAAGGTCTCCCAGCAGGAGCAGATCGCCGCCGAGCGGATGAAGCAGATGCTCCGCTTTGTGGAGGAGCACTACGCCGAGGAGCTGACCGTGGAACGCATCGCGGCCAGCGTGGCCCTGAGCGAAAGCGCCTGCCTGCGCAGCTTCCGGCAGATGCTGGGCATCACGCCCATCCAGTATGTCAAGCAGTTCCGGGTGGAGAAGGCCGCCGAGCTGCTCCGCTCCACCCGGCTCAAGACGGGCGAGATCGGGATGGAGTGCGGCTTTGCAGATGGCAGCTACTTCATCAAGACCTTCCGGGAGATCAAGCACTGCACACCCAAGGAATACCGCGCAAAATTCTGCTGAAATGTCTGAGATAGAAACAGGAGGAAATGATCCCCATGCAGCACAGTCTGACCCAAGGCCCCATTACAAAGAATATCCTGCTGTTTGCCCTGCCGCTGATGTTCGGCAACCTGCTGCAGCAGATGTACAACATTGCCGACACCTGGGTGGTGGGCCGCTTCCTCGGCGCGGATGCGCTGGCGGCGGTGGGTTCCTCCTACACCCTGATGACCTTCTTGACCTCGATCCTGCTGGGTCTGTGCATGGGCAGCGGCGCGGCTGTGTCCATGCAGTACGGCAGCGGCGAGACCGGGAAGATGCGGCAGAGCGTGTTCCAGTCCTTCCTGCTCATTGCGGGCATCGCTCTGGTGCTCAACCTGCTGGTCTATCTGGGGCTGAACGGCATCCTGTGGCTGCTGCGGGTGCCCGCAGAGCTTTGCTCGCTGATGAAGGACTACCTGCTCATCATCTTTCTGGGCATTGCGGCGACCTTTTTGTATAACTATTTCGCAAATCTCCTGCGGGCCATCGGCAATTCCGTGGTGCCGCTGGCGTTTCTGGCTGTATCAGCCGTCCTGAACGTGATCTTGGATCTGGTCTGTGTCCTTGTGCTTGACTGGGGCGTGAAGGGTGCCGCCGTGGCAACTGTCTTTTCCCAGTATGTGTCCGGCGTGGGCATCGGCCTGTATACCCTGAAAAAGTTCCCGCAGCTCTGCCCGAAACGGACAGACTGCAGGTGGGACCGGAAGAACCTTGCCAATATCCTGAATCTTTCGGTGATGACCAGCGTTCAGCAGTCCATTATGAATTTTGGCATCCTGATGGTGCAGGGTCTGGTCAACAGCTTCGGCACGGTCATCATGGCGGCCTTTGCGGCGGCGGTGAAGATCGATTCCTTTGCCTATATGCCGGTGCAGGATTTTGGCAACGCATTCTCGACCTATGTGGCCCAGAATTACGGGGCAGGCCAGCCTGACCGCATCAAAAAAGGGATCCGCAGTGCCGGGCTGACAAGCGCGGTGTTCTGCATCGTCATCAGCGTGCTGGTCTGCGCCTTTGCCGCCCCGCTTATGGGGATTTTCATCGACCCGGCACAGACCGAGATCATCGCGGCGGGCGTGCAGTACCTCCGCATCGAGGGCGCGTGCTACATCGGTATTGGCGTGCTCTTTCTGCTCTACGGCTACTACCGGGCGGTCAACCAGCCGGGGATGTCGGTCATCCTGACCATTGCCTCCCTTGGCACCCGTGTGGCGCTGGCCTATCTGCTTTCTGCCACGCCGCTGGGTGTTACCGGCATCTGGCTCAGTGTGCCCATCGGCTGGGCACTGGCAGATGCCATCGGCATTGGGTATTATTTGAAGAGGAGAACATAAAATATCCCCCGCTGCAAAGCGTGTTATGGCACGTCTGCAGCGGGGGATATTGTTTTTTCTGGGGTTTGAGGTGATTCGGGCGGGGACTTATTCCCCCACGGCGGGGACGTTCTGCATCGTCCAGAGGAGCTTCTGGACATCCACGCTGCCCATGTGGGTGGGTTCCTCACCCAAACGGAGGAAATCAGTCTGCTGGGCGGTAACAGTCTGCCACTGGGGCAGGTCTGCGCCGTTGGGGTCGCCTGTCCTGGCAAAGTTGGTCAGGTAATCCACCATCTGAGCGCTGAGGGCGGTGTCCTTCTCAGTGAAGGGCCGCCAGCAGTGAGCCAGCGTGCCGAACCAGTACCACAGGTCGCTGGAATGCCAGGCACCACGGTCATCACCGGGGAGCTGGCGGTCGAAGAACCAGCCATAGCTGTCAGCGTTCCGAGCGCACCAGTCCTGAGCCATCTGGTAGAGATAGGGCGGAACGATATCCTCGCTGGTGAAGCCAATGAGGTAAGGGATATGGTGCTGTTCGTCGGCAGCCAGCGTCTCGGGGCCGGTCTTGACCTGGAAACGGCCATCCACCACGGGCTCACAGCCCATACCCTTGAACTGGGGCTGGGTGCGGACGGCATCCCAGGCTGCAAACAGTCTGGCGGGGGCGAGGGCACGGAACTCAGCCAGCGTGCTGCACCCGGCGGCTTCCATGACCTGCTTCCAGAACGGGTAGTGGGCCGCGGCAGGCTTGGCCGTCAGCATCTGACTCACGCCGCCGCCGCTGCTCATCACGGCCTTGGAGAACAGCCCCTTGGTGATGGGGGAGAGGACGAGCTGCTGGACGCTCATGGCACCGGCGCTCTGGCCCATGATGGTGATGTTGTTGGCATCGCCGCCAAAGGCAGCGATGTTGGCGCGCACCCACTGCAGGGCCGCCAGCTGGTCCAGAAGGGCGTAGTTGCCGGTGGACCCGGCCTCATCGGCCAGCTCGGGCAGGCAGACAAAGCCCATGGGGCCGAGCCGGTAGTTGATGGTCACAGCCACGCAGCCTTTGGTGGGCCAGACGGGGCCGTCGAAGTGCTTCTCGTGGCCGCAGCCGCCGGTAAAGCCGCCGCCGTGAATGTAGAAGATGACCGGCAGTCTGTCCCCGGGAGCTGCATCGGCAGGGGCCCAGATGTTCAGGAACAGGCAGTCCTCGCTGTAGGTGTACGTTTCGCCCTTGCGGAACTCGTTGTAGTAGAAGGCTTTTCCGGGTGCGGCGGCTTCGTCATAGAAGGCGCGGGGCTGGTAGCAGCAGGCACCGTATTGGGTGGCATCATAGACACCGTCCCAGTGGGTGACGGGGACGGGGAACTCCCACCGCCCGGCGGTGGCGTAGCGGATGCCCTTGTAAGCGGCAACGCCCGGCCACTGGCAGGCCGTGCCGGAGATCACGCCGCAGGGCGTGGTGCGCTCAAAGCTCATGGGGAAACCTCCTTGTCTTACTCCGCCGCTTTCAGGCCCCGGATGTCCTCGCCTGCAAACAGGCAGGGAACAAAGGAGGAAAGGCGGCTGGAGATCTTTTCGGTGTATCGCTTTTCCAGCAGGGAGCCATCCGCAATGTTGGTGGTGACGATGGTGGGCAGACCGGCTCCCAGGCGGTTGTTCAGCAGGCTGTAAAAAGTGGTGATGAAGTAGGGGGTGACGAACTCGGTGCCCAGATCGTCCAGGATCAGCAGGTCGGCAGCAGAGGCGGTGCGCAGCAGGGTCTCGGCATCCTCGGAGGAGTCGAAGCGGGCGTTTTCCAGCTTGCCGAAGAAGTCTGGGCTGGAAACGTAGATCACGTCAAAATCCTTTTGCAGCACGATGCCCGCAATGGCGAGGGCGGCGTGGGTCTTGCCCAGCCCCGCGTTGCCAAAAAGCATCAGGCTCTCGCTGTTGTGGTCGAATTCCTCAGCGTAGCTGCGCAGATCCTCCAGCAGGCCGCCCATGTAGGTGCGGACAGGCTCACCCAGCTTCTCGTCCATGGTGTTGGGGTAGTACCGCAGCTCCATGGTGTCAAAACTGGAAATGGACAGGCTGGACAGCGCCTCGATCTCCTCCCGCCGCAGACCCTGCATCAGCTTGTGAACGCAGGTGCAGGTGCGGCCCTGCACGCTGCCGGTATCCTGACACAGCTTGCAGGTGAATTTTGGCTCCAGCGCATCCGCAGGGCGGCCGCTGGCGGCCAGCAGGGCGGTAAGCTCCTGCCGGGCTTTGCTCAGTGCGGCGGCGGCTTCGGTGCGGTCTTTTCCGGCCGCGCCTGCCAGTGCGCAGCGGATGCCCCGCACCCGCACCTCGTCCTCAGCGTGGCGCAGGGCCGGGATGGCGGCCTCCGCCTCCAGCCGGGCATCCTCGGCATTGGCGCGGGCGGTCTGCCGCCGCAGAGCCACCGTGCGCAGGGCGGCTTGATACAGTTCCTGTTTGGTACGCATAAAAGCTCCTTATTCTGCAGGCGTGTCCGTTTTTTTGCGGAGCGGACGGCGGCGGGCAGCGTTTTTGAGAAAATCGTTTCCGCTGGGTTCGGCGCGGTCCACCCGGAGGTTCCGGCTGGCACCCATCCCGGCCACCGGGCCCCGCACATCGTGGACGGTGCGCAGGCCCTTGGCGTTCCAGGTCTTGAGGATGCTGTTCCAGTACCAGAGATCCCGCTTGGGGCCGGCCTGTACGGCGGCCTCCTGCACCATGGCATCATCGTAGCCGTAGACCTCGTACCAGCGGGCAATGGCCTTGCGCCCGCCAAGGGTCAGCTCGGTGTCGGCAATGCCCAGCAGGCCGCTGACGTACTGCTCCCGCTGGGCGCGCAGGGCCAGCAGCTGGAGGTGTGCGTCGGCCTGTTCGCCGGTCTCCACACCCTCGGCCCGCCAGACCTTCAATTCGTGGCTGACGGCACCCATCGTCCGCTTGCCCCGGCTGGCCACATAGGCCACGCAGAGCATGACGGTCTCGGGTGCAAAGGCCTCCTGCACATAGAAATTCACCAGTTTTTCCATTTCGGGGTGGGTCAGCGGGCGGGCAAAGCTGGTCTGGGCGCAGTCGATGAGGGAGGAGATCATGGGGTCGGTTCGGCTGGCCGCTGCGATCTCGCTCCAGGTCATGGGGGCAGGGGCTGTGGGCTCTTCGCCCGGGGCGGCGTTCTCCTCGTACCGTTCCAGCAGACCTGCACCGGCCCAGAAGGACAGGGCACTCTCGGCGGTCATCTTGCTGCGGAGCTTTAAGTCGGCGCAGAGCTTTTCCGGGTCAGTGATGCCGGTGGCCAGCACATACAGAGCAACCCGGACGTTATATTCCTCCGCAATGCCCAGCTTGGAAAAGACCAGCTGCGGCACCGGGATGGTGTCACCCTTGAATTCTTTCAGTCGATAGATCATGGTGCACCTCAGTGTTGTGTTTCGGCATCCGGTTCCGGTGCGGGCGGTGTCCAGGGCTCACAGTCCAGGATGGACGGGTGGGCGCTCCAGCGTTCCGGTTCGGCGTTGTAGGCATCGTTCAGATATTGGGCGACTGCGGTGCGGCCCTCCTCGGTCATCGGGAAGATCTCCCGCCGCCGCAGGGCCGGGTCGGTCTTGTCCAGCGTCCACGGCTCGGGCCAGAGATCCACCGTGAGGATGGCCTCTTCTTTTTTGGCCTCCTCGCCGCCGTCCGGGTCGGGGACGGAGCGCTTGCCCGGGGTGATGAGGTAGCGCATCCCGTCCTCGTTGCCGCTGAATGAGTTTTTGTTCTGCAGATAGTGCAGCATGGGCACAAAGATCATGTAGAATTCCTTCCATTGTGATAATCTATCTTTCATTATAAAGCAACTGGCGCAAAAAGCAAGTTTTTTCCGCCTGCCGCGTTCCGACAGAAAAAACTGTTGACAAAACCGCCGCACTTTGCTACACTAATGGAGCAGTCCTGCAGGGTTAGCTCATCCGGTAGAGCGACTGCTTCCCAAGCAGTAGGCGGCGGGTTCGAGTCCCGTATCCTGCTCCAGAAAATAGCGCTCCAACGTGTGGTAAAGAACATGTTGGGGCGCTTTGCATTTTGATGCACTTTTGGTGGGCGGCTTGTGCTTTGCCGGAAAATATGGTTCAATAGAGGAAAACAGGCGGGAACGCACAGTGAACAAGACAAAACGAGGTGGATACAATGAATCTGAAAGAAGCATTCCGCTATCAGAACAAGCTGCAGGCCCTTTTGGACGAGGCCCAGGGTATTCTGGACTGCGATTCCAACGTGACGAATGTGGCCAACACCTATCTGCGCCACAAGGTCATGGCAGAGGCTGAGGACGAGACGATCCTGGACCTGCCCCAGACTGAATATGCCCAGCAGATCACCGATATTGCCCGGTTCATGCTCTATTTGCTGGAGGAGAAGGGCCGCCTGTTCGCTGCCATCCGCAAGGCAAAGGATGCGCTGGACATGGATATGGACAGCGAGGTCAGCCTGAACGCCGCACGCCAGAGCGTCGCCCGCACCTTCAAGCGAATGAACGACCTGCGCAGCTCCGAGCAGCTGCTTTCCGGCGGCGGCACCGGCTATCGTTTCAATGCGGAGGGCAACCAGATCGCCTACCGCTGTGATGTGAAGCGGGTGACCACCATCAACTATGACCGCAAGGTCATCCATGCTGCTCTGGGCAAGCTGAACCGGCAGGCGGACGAGACCTCCAACCGGATCGACCTGTGCCTTGTGACCTCCCGGGTGGACTATGCAGTTCCCTTTGATGTGAACGCCAGCTTTGCCGAAGCGTTTGAGACCTATCTGGAAAACGCCAAAGGGTGACACGCCGCCAACCGGCCATTTTGGGTGCGGCAAGCGCCGGGGACGCGGCTGCCGGTTCAGGTGCAGATGAACGATAACGCTGCACAGTTCCGCAAGGAAGTTTCGGTCCGGTTCACCTTACGAGCCAGCATAATTGAAAAAATCTTGCGTTCGGCTTTTCCGCCACCGCCAGACGTTTCTTCGCCGAAACCGTCCCTTGCCCTTTCCCACATTCCTGCTTTTGTGCTTACGTCTCCATGGGCAGGCAGGCAAGCCACCCTTTCTGAATTTGCCCCGCAGACTGCTGCGGGAGCATTTTTCCGCCTGCGGGGCGGGTGCACTGCATCCCCCATTTTGCAGGCAGAGCAAATGGCAGAAGCTGCCCTGGATGCTTGCCGTATCCAAAATGGCCGGTGCAAAACCGGAAGGATAAGCGATGAAGTGCTGCAGCCCCGGCGGTAAAAAACTGCCGGGGCTGCAATTCTTGGAGGGAGTCGTTCGTATTCCAGACAAAGCAACTGAATTTCGACAAAGACGAGGTATGATCATGTCAACCAAACCGATTCGTCCCGCTGCCGCAAATTGCATTGACCTGAGTGCAGCAGCACTTCATATCATTGCCATGGTGCTGATGCTGATGGATCACCTGTGGGCGACCCTTCTGCCGGCGCAGGACTGGCTGACTTGTGCCGGGCGGCTGGCGTTCCCTATCTTTGCGTTTATGGCGGTGGAGGGCTACTTTCATACCCGGAATCTGAAGCGTTATGCCCTGAGGCTGCTGTTGTTTGCGCTGCTTTCAGAAGTGCCCTTTGATCTGATGTATGGCGGGACATGGTTCTACCCGGTGCACCAGAACGTGATCTGGACGCTGCTGCTGGGGCTTCTGGGGGTGCATCTGATGGAAACGGTGCGCAAAAAGCAAAAGCTCTGGGTCTCGCTGCCGGTGTGCGCCGCAGTGGCAGCAGCAGGGGCGCTGCTGGGAACGCTGGGCATGACGGATTACTACGGTGCCGGTGTGCTGACCGTGTTCGCTTTTTACATTTTCCGGGGCCGGAAATGGTGGTGCCTGCTGGGACAGGTGCTGACCCTGTACTGGATCAACGTGGTGCTTCTGGGCGGGCTGATGTACCCCATCCGGCTGTTCGGCATGGAGTTTGAGCTGTGTCAGCAGGGGCTTGCGCTGCTGGCGCTGGTGCCCATCTGGCTGTATCGCGGGCGGCAGGGCTGCCACAGCAAACTGTTCCAGTATGCCTGCTACGCCTTTTACCCGGTACACATGCTGCTGCTTGTGCTGGCGCTGAATTTCGTGAACCGATAAGAACGCAACTGTATCCCTGCGGGCCATGGATGCCTGCAATCTGATGGTATCCCGGGGGGATCTATTCTGCACTTTCCTGAATCTGCTCTGTGGGCTTGATGGTCTTGACACGCAAGGTGAAATACAGAAGATGGCAGACCCACACCACTGCAATGCAGATCCTGCCGATGGGAGCATTTTTCATACAAAGAAAACCGATCGCCATGACAGCGGTGACCATTGCAATGATCTTGCATTTTGTTCCTGCTGTCATGGCTTTTTTCTGAACAAAGCTGTCCAGATACTTTTTGTACCGTGGTATACTGAATGGAACACCCGCAGGAGGTAAAATGCCCCATGAAAAAAGGTAAATCGTTCCGCCCGGACCGGGTCCTCTCCTATTTCAAGGTGGAGTGGTTCCCGCTGCTCCTTGTGACCCTTTCGGGCCTTGTCTATAACATCGGTCTGCTGGCCGCGCCGTGGTTCGAGGGCCGGTTGGCCCAGTGCCTGGCGGATATCCTGGGCGGCAGTGAGACTGCTGCCCAAATGGCGCTGCTGGTGCTTGCCTACATTGCAGTCACACTGCTGGTGCAGACGGCGCGCTTCATCAAACGTTTTTATGTGCGCCGCTTTGCCAACAACATCAACCGCCGGATGAAGGGCATCCTGTACGCCAATCTGGTGCGGCAGAGCCGGGCAGCGCTGGAAAAAGAGGGGGCCGGTGAACTGATGACCAAAGCCATCTCCGATGTGGACGACTGTGTGGAGGGAATGCGCAAGTTCACCACGGAAGTGTTCGACACCGGTGTGGCGCTGGCGGGCTATGCGGTCATGCTGCTGGTATACGATTGGCGGCTGGCGATCTTGGGCCTGCTTTTTACTCCGGTGTCCTATGTCTGCGCGGCAGGAATGAAAAAACCGGTGCAGCGCGCCGGTGCGGCCTATAAAAAGGCCGCCGGTGCCCTGAGCAGTGCCACGCTGGACCGTGCCCGGAATGCTGTGACCTACCGCATCTACGGCTGCGAGGAGGCCCGGATGGAAAAATACGAGGAGGCCCTGAACACCTACGAAAAGACTGCCGTGCGGAACAATGTGTGGCAGTCCGCGCTGCCGCCGCTTTATCTGGCGGCATCCGAGGCAGGGACCCTCTTCATCCTGTGGTTTGGCGCAAAGAATGTGCTGGGCACCGGCTGGAACCACTGGGATATCGCCGCCTTCACCACCTTCCTTTCCTGTTTCACCAAGCTGGTGGTCAAATCCTCCAAGGTGGCCAAGCTCTTCAACGCGGTGCAAAAGGCAGAGGTCTCCTGGAAGCGCATCAGACCCCTGATGAAAACGCCCGAGCAGCTGGATGCCCTGCAGATCCCGGCGGCACAGGAGGTAACACTGAAAAAACTCGCCTTCTCCTATGGCGAAGAGCCCGTCTTTTCCGGCCTGAGCCTGACGGTCCATCCCGGCGATATCATCGGCATCACCGGCCCGGTCGCCTGCGGAAAATCCACCCTTGGCCGCGTATTCCTCTGCGAAACGCCCTATCAAGGCTCGGTCTGCTTTGGCGGCAGGGAGCTTTCCGCCCTGACCCCGCGCCAGATCGCCGCCACGGTCGGTTATCTGGGCCATGACCCGGAACTGAGCGCCGACACCGTGCAGAATAATGTCCTCTGCGGCAGCGAACAGGATGCCATGCCGTGGCTTGCAGCCGCTGCCCTGAAGGAGGAAGTGCTGGCCATGGAAAAGGGCACGGAGACGGTCATCGGCAGCGGCGGCACCCGCCTTTCCGGCGGGCAGGCACAGCGTCTGGCATTGGCCCGGACGCTGGCCCATCCCCGCCCGGTGCTGGTGCTGGATGACCCCTTCTCGGCACTGGACCGCAGCACCGAGGATGCGATCTTTGCCGAGCTGCAGGCGTATGCCAGGGATAAGGTGGTGTTCCTGATCTCCCACCGGCTGTACCATTTTCCGCAGATGCAGCAGATCATTTTTATGGAGGGCGGAAGAACCACCGTTGGCACCCACGAGGAGCTGATGGCAGCGGTTCCGGTCTACCGCCAGCTGTATGAAAGCCAGACCGGCCTGAAAGGGGGAGAGGGCGCATGAAACAGAAAAATGATCACGGCGTGTTTGCTGCCGTCCGGATGGCAGCGGCTTCGCACCGCCTTCTCACGGTGGGCACGGTGCTGTGTGTGGCAGCTTCGGTGGCGGCATCCCTGCTGCCGCCCCTGCTGCTGGCCCGGGTCATCGACCGTCTGACCGCGGGCCTCCCACTGTCCTTTCTGGCCGTGCTGCTCTACTTCGGCAGCCTTGCACTGGAAGGTGTGCTCACCTCGGCGCAGGAAAGTCTGCTGGTGCTCTTTGGCCAGAGGATGACCCATGCCCTGCGCTCGGAGATGTCCCGAAAGCTGAGCCGCCTGCCCGCTGGTACACTGGCAGAGCAGAACCCCGGCGAGGTGGCCGCCCGCTTTTCGGGCGATGTGGACACAGTGGAAGCCCTGTTCACTTCCGGCATCATCAGCATGGCGGCAGATGCCTGCCGCATCGTCTCCATCATGGGGGTCATTGCGGTGAAAAACACCGGCCTTGCGCTGATCCTGCTGCTGGTGCTGCCGCTGTTTGCCGTGTTTACCCGTCATGTCCAGAAGCGGATGCTGGCCGCGCAGCTGGACAACCGCCGCGCGGTCGCCGCAGTCTCCGGGCAGGTGCCCGAGACTCTGCACAACATCCGCACCATCCGGGCGCTGGGTCTGGAGGATTACATGGAGCGCCGGTATGACCGGTGCATCGGTGACAGCTATGCCGCCATGGAGCGCACCAATTTTTATGATGCCGTCTATTCGCCGGTGGTGCTGCTGCTGAATGCTGCTGTGGTCGGCATCGTGATGCTGCTCTCCACTTCGGGGAACGCACAGCTCCTGACCCTGTTCGGTATGTCGGTTGGCACTTCGGTGGCCGTCATCAACTACATCTCCCGCATTTTTGCCCCCATTGAGAGCCTGGGCATGGAGATCCAGACCATCCAGTCGGCCATGGCGGGTGTCAGGCGCATCGATGCCTTTCTCGACCAGCCGGAGCGCACGATCCCTCCCGCGCGCAGGGAGGCTGCCCGGGGCGATGTGGAATTTGCGCACGTCACCTTCGGCTATGGGGAACGGCACGTTCTGAAGGATTTTTCCATGACCGTGAAACAGGGGGAGCAGGTCACGCTGGTGGGCCGCACCGGTGCGGGCAAGAGCACCGTGTTCAAGCTCCTGCTGGGCCTGTATCAGCCAGAGGCCGGTACGGTGACCATCGGCGGCGTGAAGGTAGGGGACATCACCGACCGGGAGCGCCGCACCTGCATCGGCTGTGTGGAACAGCATTTCTCCCGCGTGCCGGGCACCGTGCTGGAACAGATCACGCTGGGAGACCCGCAGATCACCGGGGAAATGGCAAGGGATGCCGCCGCACTGGCTGGGATCGATGCTGCCATCCGGGCTCTGCCGGAGAGCTATGACACCGTCTGTACCGAGGGCATCTTCTCGCAGGGAGAGTGGCAGCTGCTGTCCATTGCCCGTGCCGCTGCCGCAGATCCCGCCGTGCTGCTGCTGGATGAGATCACCGCCAATCTGGATGCCGAAACGGAGGCCCGCGTGCTGGAGGCTCTGCGCCGCGCGTCCGCGGGCCGCACGGTGCTCTCCGTCTCCCACCGTGTTTATGAGGATCTTGGCGGCAGAACGATCGAGATCAGGACCCGGGAATAACACACAAAAACGCCCCCTGTGCGCCGCAGCAGGCACACAGGGGGCGTTCTGGTATGCTCAGTTCTTTTCGATGTAGACGCTGGTGGAGGGGAAGGCGAAGTCCACACCGTCTGCCTGCATCACGTCCATGATGTTCAGATTCAGGTCGTTCTGCTGCTGCAGGAAGGTGGCATAGACGTTGGTGGTCAGGTAGGCCGAGATGAGGATGTTGATGCTGGAATCGCCAAAGCTGGTCAGCCGGACGATGTTGGTGCCCTTGTTGGTGTAGGGGCTGTTGTCCAGCATGGCCTGCAGGTCAGCCATCAGCTTTTCCAGCTGGGCACGGGTGGTGCCGTAGGTGACACCCAGTGTGAACTTATAGGGCCGCATGGTGCGCAGGGCTGTGTTCTGGACAGTGGAGGCGCAGATCTGGCTGTTGGTGATAATGACCACGCTGTGGTCCATGGAGCGGATGCGGGTGGAGCGGAAGTTGATATCGATGACCTCGCCCTCCACATTGCCCACGGTGATCCAGTCGCCGATGGAAAAGGGTTTGTCCAGCAGGATGACGATGCCGCTGAACAGGTTGCTGGCGCTTTCCTGCGCGGCCAGCGAGATGGTCAGGCCCACAAGACCGGCACCGGCTACGATGCTGCCGATGGGGAAGCCGACGATCTGCGCGCAGGTGGCAACGCCCAGAATGATGACCAGCACTTTGTAGGTGGTGTCCAGCAGGGAGCGCAGGGTCTTGTTGCTCCGGATTTCCGGGCTGCAGGAGGCCAGCAGCAGGTCGGCTACCTCAGAAGCGTTGTACAGGCCCTGGCAGAACAGGAGGGTCGTTGCAATCTTATAGGCCGTGAACAGAAACTTTGTCAGGCCCGGAATAGCCCACGGCAGGCTGGTCAGGGCCAGGTACAGGCCGCTGTAAAAAGCCATCCGCTCCAAAGGGCTCTGTAAGCTGCGCAGGAGGATGGGCGTGGCGGCAAAGTGCCAGCTGCGGGCCTGCAGGGCGGGAAAGATCTTCCGGCGCAGCAGCCAGCCGAGCAGAAGTCCCGCAAAAACGATGACAGCGGCGCAGACGGCCCGGGCAGCCAGCGCCCACCAGCCCTCCAGCAAAAAAGGCCCGATCTCGAACCCGAGGTCACGAACGGTAAAAATCATGGCAAAAAGCTCCTTGTATCAGAAATTGTAACATCCTGTCCCACAGTATACCATATCCGGCCCGTGCAGGGCAAATAAAAAAGGGGTTGACAAGGCGGAGCAGCCGCGTTATACTCTTGGCCAGAAAGTTCGTTTCAGGGCGGGGTGAGATTCCCCACTGGCGGTACAGCCCGCGACCACCCGCAAGGGTGCTGACCCGGTGAGACTCCGGGGCCAACGGTATAGTCCGGATGCAAGAAACGGCAGGCAATACGATTTGTCTACGCGCCCTGTTGCAGTGTTTGCTGCGGCAGGGCGCGTTTTTGATTGTCTTCCCGGTTCCGAACCACGCGAAAGGGGCTTTCCAATCTATGATTTGGGGCAAAAGCGCCCCGGGAGGATATTACCATGAAGAAAAACACGACCCGCAACCTGACCGTTGCCGCCATGCTCAGCGCGGTGGCCTTTATCCTGATGTTCATCGAGTTCCCGCTCCCGATGCTCATCCCGTCCTTCGTCAAGATGGACTTCTCCGACCTGCCCGCTCTGCTGGGTGCCTTTGCCCTTGGCCCGGTGTACGGTGTGATCATCAGCTTTATGAAGAACCTGCTCCATGTGGTCATCAAAGGCACCTCTACCGCGCTGGTGGGTGAGCTGTGCAACTTCATGCTGGGTGCGGTGTTCTCCGCACTGGCCGGTTACCTCTACAAGCACCACAAGAGCCGCAAGAACGCCATCATCGGTGCCGTGGCCGGTGCCGTGGCCATGGCCCTGTTCAGTGTGCCGTCCAACTACTTCATCACCTACCCGGCCTACGTCAAGTTCTACCACATGCCGCTGGAAGCCATCCTGGGCATGTATCAGGCCATTCTGCCCTCTGCCAACAGCCTCATCAAGTGCCTGGTCATCTTCAATATGCCCTTCACTCTGGTCAAGGGCCTGCTGGATGCCCTGCTCTGCATGTTGATCTATAAGCCGCTCTCTCCCATCCTGCATGGCCGGAAGTGAGTGATAAAAAAGAAAGGACGCGAGAGCGTCCTTTCTTTTTTGCTTTTATCGATTTGATTTAAGACAGCGCGCCCTTTTCCAGCCACTTGTCCCGGGCAAGGCGGATAAGGAACAGCAGGCCCCGGATGCTCAGTTCGCAGCACATGGCACCCCAAACGCCCATCAGGCCCAGACTGGGAGCCAGCAGGAACGCCAGCGTCAGCCGGATGCACCACATGCTGAATATGTTCAGCACAAAACAGGAGGTGCTGTCGCCCGCACCCTGCATGGCACCGCTGGCCACGATGGAGGCACCGAACATGGGCTCGGCCCAGGCTTCGATGCGCAAAACCTGAGCACCCAGAGCGATGACAGCCGCATCGGTGGTGAAAAGGCTCATCAGGGCCGGGGCAAAGATCCACAGACCAACGCCGGAAAGGGCCATGACCCCCATGCCAAGGCCGGTGCACAGCCAGGCAAACCGCTTGGCCATATCCTTCCGGTTGGCACCCACGGCCTGGCCGATGAGGGTGACAGCTGCGCTCTGGATGCCGTAGCCTGCCATGTAGCACAGGCCCTCGGCGTTGACAGCCAGGCTGTTGGCGGCAATGGCCACGGTACCCAGGCCGGCCACGATGCGCACTAACACCACCTGCGCCAGAGAGATGGCGGCGCGCTCTCCCGCCAGAGGGCCGCCCACCCACAGCAGGTTCCGCAGGCAGGAGCGGGTGATCCTCCAAGGGGCAGGCTTCCGGATGCAGAGGGGGCCTTCCCGCAGCAGCAGGATGGCCAAAGCCAGCAGGCCGCCCACCACAGTGGCCAGGGCGGTGCCCAGGGCTGCGCCGGGCACACCCAGCCCGGCACCCCAGACGGTGATGCCCCACAGCGTCCGGGTGGGGTTGATGAGGAAGAAGTTGAAGATGGCATCCAGCACGCAGACCAACACGCTGATGAGGCTGGCGGTCAGGGCGTTGCCTGCCGCCCGGAGGATGGAGAGGTACAAGCCCATGGCCATGGTGAAGGGCAGCGCCGCTGACCAGATGGCAAAGTAGGCTGTGGAGTTTGCCCGCAGGGAGGGATCAGCTCCCAGCCACCCCGGCAGAAAGGGGCTGATGCCCAGGCCGAAGAGAGCGGCACCCACGCCCAGGATCACATTGAAAAGCATGGCCTGCCGCAGCACGCTGCGGGCATCATCCTGCCGGTCGGCCCCCAGATACTGGGCGATCTGGATGGAGAGGGCAGTGTACAGGCCCACCAGAACACCGTGGAGCAGCCAGGTGCTGGAGCTGACGATGCCGATGGAAGCGGTAGCTTCTGCACCGATGTGGCCCACCATGGCAGCGTCGATGTATCCCATGGCAGTGACCACCAGCTGCTCCAGAATGGAGGGGATGCTCAGCGCCAGAGCCACCTGGGCCGTCTGGCGGGAGGGGATGGTCTCACCCTGCCGCATCCGGGCCGAAAGCTGTTCAAGTGAAAGTTTCATGTATTCTCCTTTTTCTCCGATTTTCCTGTGAGACAAAAAAATACCCTCGAAAGGGCGTTTGTCCATTCATTATAGACAGGGGGGCGAAAAATGTCAACCCATCTACCCCCGGGGTAGACCTTGCCCCGGAGATTGATTTTTTGGCCCGGGCGTGATACACTTCATTTGTATCCAGCCGTGAAAGAACAGGAACGGCCTCTGCCGCTCCGGGAAAGAGGAAAAAACTATGCTTCAACTGCTTTCTGGCAACCCGCGCACCGTGGATGCGCTGGGCTTTCTGCTTGCATTTGCGCTGACCGCGCTGATGGACTCGGTGTTCCACGATAAGCTCCCCCACGACCATGGCCGCGCGTTTGCCGTGAACGGCGAACTCTCCAAGGGCAAGGCCCGGGGTTCCGGCCTCATTTTTGTACTCTGCATCGCACTGGTCACGCTGGCCGTGGTGCCCTTTAAAGCAGAGTATGTCATCTACACCGTCCTGCTCATTGCGTCCATGCTCTCCGGCTATTTTGACGATGCCGCCGAGACTGCCTGGAACGAGTACAAAAAGGGCCTGATCGATCTGGTCATCGCCGTTGTGGCGGGCGTGACCTACCTGAACTTCAACGGCACGGAGGTCAACTTCCTGAGCTGGAGCTTCAGCCTGCCCTATGCCGTCTACCTCATCCTCATCATCGTCCTGATCTGGGCCAGCATCAATGTGGTCAACTGCACCGATGGCGTGGACGGCCTTTCCGCCAGCCTTGCCGTGGTCAGCATCGGCACCTTCCTGCTGGCCTACTGGGAGGAACTGGGGGATTACGCCACCGCAGGCATCGTGTTCATTGGTGCCCTGCTGGCCTACCTGTGGCAGAACGCCAAGCCTTCCACCCTGCTGATGGGTGACGCGGGCAGCCGCGCCATGGGCTTCTTCCTGGCCGTTCTGGCCCTCAAGAGCAGCCATCCCTTCGCCTTCCTGCTGGCCGCGCTGGTGTTCATCGTGGACGGCAGCCTGGGCATCCTGAAGATCAGCTTCAAGCGGTTTTTGCACATCTCCATCCTCAAGAACACCCTGACCCCGCTGCACGACCATGTGCGCAAGCGTCTGGGCTGGAGCGATGAGCAGGTCGTGGCCCGCTGGCTCATCCTGCAGGCTGTGGCATCCGCCTGGCTGCTGCTGTTGGTGCGGTAAAACACAAAAGGAAATGCAGCGCCCGCACAGGAAAGCTCCTGCGCGGGCGTTTTGCTGTTCTGGTCCGGGAGGAAAGTTCCAGCTTCCGGTACAGCGTTTCCAGACAGGCTGGGTCACGAATTTCCTGCATGAGTTCACCTCATTTCTTTTGTTTCATTGTGCCATGTGTCACAAACAAATGCAAGCAAAACCCTTATAATAGGGACGAAAGTGGAGGAAAAACCAATGGATTCTATTTTTGATCTCGATCATCTGTACCGCACCTATTTCAAGATGGCGCTGCCCTCGGTGTTCGGCCTGATGGTGAGCGTGGTGTATAACCTTGCCGATACCTTTTTCATTGCGCAGTCCAACGATACGGCGCTGATTGCGGGTGTTTCGCTCTGTGCGCCGGTGTTCACAGCCCTCATGGCCTTTGGCAACATCTACGGCCAGGGCGGCAGCTCACTCATTTCCCGCCTGCTGGGACAGGACGACCGTGAGGGCACCGGCCGGGTCAGCTCGTTCTGCTTCTATGTGGCCCTGACCACGGGCGTGGTGTTGGCAGCCCTGATGATGCTGTTCCGCGTCCCGCTGCTGGGCATTCTGGGTGCGACTGCTGAGACGATGCCGCACGCACAGGCCTATTACACCGTGCTTGCCATTGGTGCCCCGGCCACGGTGCTGAACTTTATCCATTCCAACCTCGTCCGCTGCGAGGGCATGGCCACCCAGTCCATGATCGGCAGCATCGGCGGCACGGTCATCAATATCATCCTCGATCCCATCCTCATCACCACAGTGGGCTGGGGCGCAGGGGGTGCGGCCATTGCCACCATTGTGGGCTACCTGTGCAGCGACCTGTACTTCCTGTGGCTGCTCCACAAAAAGAGCCGCTGCCTGTCTGTCAAGCTATCCCAGTGCCACGTCACGGGCAGGGAGCTGCAGCAGATTTTGGGCGTGGGTGTTACTGCCGCGCTGAGCAACCTGATGCAGAGCCTGACTGTCATTGTGATGAACCAGTTCCTCTTGCCCTACGGCAACGATAAAATTGCCGCCATGGGCATTGCCAGCAAGGTGAGCATGATCGCCCAGCTGGTGCTGGTTGGCTTCTCGTTCGGCGGCATCCCACTGTTCGGTTACCTGTACGGCGCAAAAAAGCGGGACGTGATGCGCAAGCTCATCCGCTTCTGTCTGACCTTCCTCGTCTCCATCGCCGTGGTTCTGTCCTTCATCCTCTGCCTGAATTCCGGGGCGCTGATGCAGCTCTTCGTGCAGGATGCCGGGATGATCGCCACTGGTACGCAGATGCTCCGCTGGCAGGTCTACACCGCAGCCTTTGGCGGCGTGGTGCTCCTGCTCACGGTGCTGTTCCAGGCGACTGGTAAAATCATGCCGTCCTTCCTGCTCTCCATCAGCCGTCAGGGCGTGGTGTTTCTGTTGGCACTGGTGGTCTGCGTACATCTGTTCCAGTATCAGGGCGTGCTGATGGCTCAGGCTGTGGCCGATATCCTGAGCGCTGCGCTGGCCCTTGGCCTGCTGGCGGCCAACCGCGATATCATCGCAAAACAGTAAACACAAAAACGCCCGGAGGTCCGCTGAAAGCTGCGGTTCTCCGGGCATTTTTAGTATTCGATGCCTTTGCGCGCCTTGATGCCCTTCTGGTAGGGGTGGCGGCAGCATTTCATCTCGGTGGAGTAGTCGGCGGCATCCAGCATCCACTGCGGGGCCTTGTGGGCGGTCAGCACGCATTCCTGCGCGGCGGGGCGCTCCAGAACGGCCCGCCGGAGCAGGTCTTTGTCCACCATGTCCAGCTCCCAGGCCGAACCGGCCTCATCTAAAATAAGCAGGTCGGCAGGCTCGGCCAGTGCGGCGGTCAGGTTTTCGTTCTGCACGGCCCGGGCAGCGGCCTTTTCCGCTTCGTTCATCTGGAACACGAACTTCTGCCCGCCCTTGCCCCGGAAAATTTTTGCCCCCAGCTGGGCCAGCAGAGGGATCTCGCCGCTCTGCCCGCCCTTGAGGAACTGCACGATGACAACCCGTTTGCCGCTGCCCAGTGCGCGGAGGGCAAGGCCCATGGCGGCGGTGGTCTTCCCCTTGCCGTCGCCCCAGTAGAGATGCAGCAGGCCCTGTTCCATCATCCGTTCTCCTTGGTGTACTGCACGGTCTCCACCAGGTGCAGGATATGCTGCTCCGGCCAGTCCCGGGCATCCAGCACATAGCCGCCCGCGTTGGGGCCGCACCAGTCGGGAAAGCTGCGGCGGGGCACGCCAAACCGCTCCAGTGCGGCCATCTGGGTGCCGCCATGGGCCACGATGACCAACCGCTCCTGCCCTTCGGCAAGGGCCTTGTCAATGAGGTCGGCCAGCGTTTTGCACACCCTGTTGCAGAAATCGCTCCTGCGCTCCCCGTCCGGGTGGGCAGCGTGCTCGTTTTCCTGCACCCATGCCAGATATTCCGGGTCCTGCTCCACCTGCACGAAGGTCTGGCCCTCGAACCGGCCGAAGTTCATCTCCTTCAGCCCGTCCACCGGAATGAGCTTTGCCCCGGGAAAGAACACCCGCGCCGTCTGGGCGGTGCGCTGCAGCGGGGTGACATAGACCACCTCCGGTGCAAAATCTGCCTGCCGCAGCTGGGCGATGCCCGCGGCGGAAAGGGGGATGTCCCGCTGGCCCTGATATCGTTTTTGCGCGTTGTACTCCGTCTGGCCGTGACGCAGCAGATAAATGAGCATAATCGTTCTCCTTTTTGGTTTGTTCTGCACCATTATAGCCTATTTTGCGGTTATTTTCCAGCCATGCTCTTGCAATTCTTCCGCATTTCAGATATATTGAGTGGGTATGAAATTTCAGGGGAGAGAAGTGTCAATGGAGATCCGGGACCGGAAAGCAGCGCAGCGCCGGGCGGGCATCATGGCCCGCAGGGGTCTGCCGCAGGCAGAGAGAGCGGCGGCCAATGCAGCCATCTGTGCCCGCATTCTGGCCATGCCCTGCTTCCAGAAGGCAGAGAATCTGCTGCTCTACGCCGCTTTTGGCGGGGAGGTGGATCTTGCTGTGCTGGCAGAGCAGGCGGCCCGGCTGGGCAAAACGGTGGCCTATCCGGTCTGTGGGGAAAACTTTACCCTGACCGCCGCCGTGCCGGGGCCGGACGGCTGGGAGATGGGGGCTTACGGCATCCGTACGCCGGTTCTGGAACGGGCGGCGCTCATCCGGCCGGAGGCGCTTGATCTGGTGCTGGTGCCCTGCACTGCCTTTGATGCGGTCTGCCGCAGGGTGGGCATGGGCAAGGGCTACTATGACCGCTATCTGCCCAGGTGCCGGAACGCCGTGGCGCTGGGCGTGGCCTTTGAGGCCCAGCGGGTGCCGGAAGCGGCTGCAGATGAACAGGACCGGCAGCTGGATGGATTTGTAACAGAGAGGAAAGTATATCGTGGAACTGATGAATTTGAGCTGTGAAGGTTTTCTGGAGGAACTGGCCGGCAAGGCGGCGGCTCCGGGCGGCGGCGGCGCTTCGGCGCTGGTGGGCGCGGCCGGTGTGGCGCTGGGCAGCATGGTGGGCAGCCTGACCGTGGGCAAAAAGAAATATGCTGCCGTGGAAGCGGACATCATTGCCCTGAATGTCCGGGCCGAGGCCCTGCGCAAGCGGCTGGAAGTGCTGGTACAGGCCGACGCGGAGGCCTTTCTGCCTGTTGCGGCGGCCTACAAGCTGCCGAAAGAGACCCCGGAACAGCAGGCCCACAAGGCCGCGGTGCTGGAAAAGGCACTGGACAGAGCCTGCGCCGTGCCGCTGGAGGTGATGACTGCCTGCGGTGAGGGTATCGCACTGGCCGCAGAGTACGCCGAAAAGGGCAGCGTGCTGGCCCGTTCCGATGCCGGATGCGCGGCGCTGTTCTGCAAGGCAGCCATGCAGGCGGCGGGGCTGAACGTGAAGGTCAACACCCGCCTGATGGCAGACAAGGCCCATGCGGATGCGCTGGAGGCCAGAGCGGAACAGCTGCTGGCCGAGTTTGTGCCGCAGGCTGACAGGGTCTATCAGACTGTATCAAATGAGTGAGGGGAGAAGAAAATGGCTCAGATCCTGAAGGGCGCGCCCGTGGTGGCCGCCATGAACGAAGCAAACGCCGCGCGCTGTGCCGCGCTGAAGGAAAAGGGTATCGTGCCCACGCTGGCTGTGGTGCGGGTCGGCGCGCGGGAGGATGACATTTCTTATGAAAAAGGGATCGTCACCCGGTGCGGTAAGGTTGGCGTGGAGGTACGGCAGTTCCATCTGGCGGAAGATGTTACGCAGGAGGAACTGCTGGATGTGATCCGGCAGATCAATGGGGATGCATCGGTTCACGGGTGCCTGATCTTCCGGCCCCTGCCAAAGCGGTTCGATGACCGCAGGATCCAGGAGGCGCTTGCCCCGGAAAAGGACGTGGACGGCATCACAGACGGCTCGATGGCCGGTGTGTTTACCAACATGCCCATCGGTTATCCGCCCTGCACGGCGCAGGCCTGCCTTGAGATCCTGAAATACTACAATGTGCCGCTGTCCGGCAAACGGGCCGTGGTCGTGGGCCGCAGCCTGGTGGTGGGCAAGCCCGCTGCCATGATGCTGGACCGGGAAAACGCCACCGTGACCCTCTGCAATTCCCGCACCCGGGATCTGCCCGCCCTCTGCCGGGAGGCCGATGTGCTGGTGGTCGCCATGGGCAGGCGGGGTGCTATTGGGGCCGACTGCCTGCGGGAAGGTCAGGTCGTGGTGGATGTGGGCATCCACGTCAACGAAGAGGGCAAGCTCTGCGGCGATGTCCGCTTTGATGAGGCAGAACCCATCGTGGAGGCTGTTACCCCGGTGCCCGGCGGTGTGGGCACGGTGACCACCTCTGTGCTGGTGGGCCATGTGGTGGATGCCGCATCCGCACAGTAAAACAGAAAACAACAGGCGGTACCGGAAGTTTCCGGCACCGCCTGTTGTTCTTATCATACGGTTGCAAGCACGGCAAGGATGCTCTGCCAGCGGGGGTTCTGCACCTGCTGCGCAGCACGGCGGGGCGCGGAAGGTGAAACCGTGCGGGCAGGACGCTGGACGCAGTCAGCCGATTGTGCAAAGGGGGAGGCGAGTTCGGCCTGCCAACGGGCGGCCAGTGCCATGGCTTCAGGGCTGGATTGCAGGGTGCGGCGCTCCGTTCCGGCCAGAAAATCGCCCAGCCAGCAGAGGATTGCCGCAATGGGCAGGCAGTCGGCGGCACGGGTGGACCAGTAGTTCCACTCGCCGCCCCGGCCCACAAAGCTCTCCACGGTGATCATGGCACCTTCCCGGGCAGATTGAGGCAGGCAGGAGCAGGAGGTGCCTGCCGCGCGGCGCAGCTCCCGTAGAATGATCTCGGTACGTCCCGCATCCAGGGCATCGTCCCGGATGCAGGCGGAAAAGTCCGCACTGTCCAGCAGGTTTTCGGCCCGGGTGGGGAATTGCCCTGTCATCTCGCCGGATGCGTTGTGGCAGAGCTGCCAGCCCTTGCGGAACAGCTGGAAGTTCAGGTTGCGGCGGCCCATGGTGGAGTAAAACACCCGGGCGCGGCCATTGGGAGACTGCCGCAGCTCCAGATAGGCATCAGCGCCGCCCAGGTCCTGTACCTTGACGGTCAGGAGCAGGGAAGAATTGTTTTTCTGTGCGGACATGGCACGGTGCATCTCTTCAAAATAGCGGCTGGCATCCATAGCGGGTCTCCTCTCTGGTTTTGGATGATGTGTCGGAAACCATCCATCGGTTGTTCTCTGCCTGCATTATAACATATACGACAACAAAATACAACTATAAGTTTGACAAAAACCAAAATATTTTGGAAATTCGGGGATGCGGACAAACGGATTGGTTGTAAATAGAAAAGGCTTCTCCCATCGGAGAAGCCTTTTGTGGTGGCAGGATTCAATCGCCCAGCTCCCGGATCTCATTCTGGATGAGCCGCCCAGCGGCGCGTGCCAGCTGATCCATGCCCCGGATGCGGGCGAGATTTTTGCCGTAGATGCGTTCTGCATCGTGGCTGGAGCTGTCCTCGCCCATGAACACGGCAGAAACGCGCAGACCCTTGCGCCGCAGGGTGCGCACCTCGGCGGCGGCATCGTCCACGCCGTAGGAGCCGCCGTAATCACAACCCAGCGGTTGTTCCGGGCTGGGCGGTACGCGGCGGCTGTCGTTGGGGGAAGCATCCGTCAGCAGGATGAGCAGATGCCGGGGCGCGGGACCGGGGTCAAAGCTGACCAGATCGCCTGCCGCCCGCAGGGCAAGGCCGTCGCGGTTCCAGCCCGATGCAAAATACTGGTCGATCCCCTGCAGGCTTTTGTCCGCAAAGCCCTTGAGCACCCGCAGAACCGTATAGCCCCGCAGGCTGCAGAAGCTGCTGACCCGCACCGGGATGCCGCAGGCGGCAAGGCTTTGGGCCAGGATCGTGCCCTGCGCCGCAATGACCTCCTGACAGTGGAGCCGGGAAGCCGACGCGTCCAGCAGCAGGTCCACGGTGAAGGAGGGCTGATTCTCCTCCTCGGCACAGCGGAACACCCGGCTGTCGTTCAGAAGGGGAGCGCGCCAGACCCGCTCCGGGTCCAGATTGCCGCTGCGGGCGATCCGGGCATTGGGCTGCTGGTGGACCAGAATGCAGTTGCGGATCTGCTCGGTGAGCCGGAGCACCACACTGCGGTGAAGCGCCCGGTTTTTGGCGTAGTAGGCGCGGTTGCGGTCGGCCTGCAGCTGAGCCTGCTCGGCCAGGTGCTTTGCCTCCGGTGTGGGGGCCTGTTCCGGGCTGGGCACGCCGGAGGCAAACCAGAGGCGGCACCCGAGGTGCGCCCCGGTGCAGAGCGCCTGCTCGGCCTTGCGCAGACGTTCGGGCGGATAGAGGGAACGGCCAAAGCAGCTTTCAATGTAGGCGCGGTCCTCGGCGGCATTCTGCCGCAGGGTGATGTGGGCCAGCCGCTTGTCTGCCGTGGGGCCGGAGCCGCCCGCTTCCACAGAACCGGAGTGCTCCACGGTCAGCCGGTCAGTCTTGATCATCTGGGTGGGCAGCGTTTTGGTGGCAAGAGAGGCCAGCAGCCCCTCCAGATGCAGATGAAGCCCCACTTTGTGCCGGATCTTGCCGTCAAACAGGGCAAACCTTGCAAACAGGCCCAGCAGCTCACCCTTGAGCTGGCCGGGCTGGGGCGGTTGGGCTGGGGAAAGTGCCTCTGCCAGCCGGCTCTCGTAGGGGGTCATCACAGGGGGATGCCTGCCCTGTACGGTGCGCCAGCGGTCAGCCTGCATGGTGTAGACCAGCTGATTTTTTGCCATCCACTCCTGCCGCGAAAGCTTGTACTGGATGCCGAAAAAATAGTCCGCGTGGGCCCGGCGCAGCTCGGAAAGGACCGGGCGGCGGGGCAGCTCCAGCAGATAGACCGCGCTTTCGAGGTAGAGCCATGTCAGATCGTCCAGCTGGCTCTCCCGGAGATCGCCGTCCCATGTGGCAAAAAGGTCGCGGAGCAGGTCATCGCCATAGTATTTGTGCACCAGCCCCACGACACAGTTCATATAAAAATCGATCGTGCCGTCGGTGTTGCGGGCCAGGAAAAGCGGCTCAAAGCCGTAGGCTCCCGCCGCCGCCCACACCTGATTGGCGGCCCGCCGCTCCTCGGCGGTATAACTCCGGGCATCCATCAGCGAAACAGCTTTTCAGCCGTCAGGCTGGCCGGGATGCGGGCGGCGATCACGTCCCGGATCAGCCCCTGCTCGTAGGAATCAAAGGCCTTGTTGGTGATGCCCATGTCCAGCGCAGGCCCCGCAGCCACGCCCCGGCGCATCAGGCGCAGAGCGTCCAGCATTCCGCGCAGATCCAGCGCTTTGGTGGAAATTTCGGCGCTGTCGCATTTCTTTTGCAGGTCAAGGAAGAGCAGAGCAAACTGGTGCACATATTTGTCCGTCAGGTCGGCAAACTGGGCCCGCAGCAGCTTTTCAAGGTTTTCCTCCGTGATGGTGGGCATCTGGATGACTGCAAAGCGGGAGGTCAGGGCCTCGTTCAGCTCCCGGGTGCCCGCGTAGCCATAGTTCATGGTGGCGATGAAGCGGGTCTCTTCGGCCAGCGGGATGCGCTCGTAGCCGGGCACATCAATGGCGCGGCGGAAGTCCAGCACGGCGTGGAGGACGGCCAGGGCCTCGTTTTTGGCCATGTTGATCTCGTCCAGCACGCCGAAGCCGCCGCACTGGGCACAGCGGTAGACCGGCCCGGGCCGGAAGGTGACCGCCCCATCCACAAAGGTGTCCATGCCGATGAGGGAGGCTGCATCCATGTTCACATGGAACGAGATGTCCCATGCGGGGCGGCCAAAGGCGGCGGCCAGATTCTCGGCCAGCACATTTTTGCCGGTGGCCTTGCCGCCGGCCAGCAGCAGGTTTTCGCCGCAGAGCAGGGCTGCCAGTGCCTGCTCCCAGACCTCCCGGCCATAATAGGTAAAGCCGGAAGCTGGGATGCGGGGGCGCAGGGCCTCGGGCAGAGCGTGAGCGGCGCGGTATTCTTCCACAGCGCGCAGCAGGTCGGGGCTGATGCCCTCTTGCCGTAATGTTTCCATCAGATCAGACATCCAAGACATCTCCTTGCGGTTGGCTTTGCCAAACCGATTTTTCAGCCTTATCATAGCACAACCGCTCCGGTTTGTGTAGGGGGCGCGGGGGCATTTTTTGCCAAATTTTTGCCCGGGAAATGCCGCAGGGCGGAGCGGATCTGTGTGCTGCCGTGCAGACGAAGGGGCTTTTCGTGCCCGGGGATCGTGCGGCAGCGGATATTTTGTGGAAAGCTGTCGAAATGGCAGGTGTTCTGTGTTGTGGGTATCCACTTTTGGCTCAGAATGGTAAAAATTCCGGAAATTCGATTGACAAATCCGAATATTTATCGTATAACCTATATATGGGAACAATTCCGGAGGGAATGCGGAACTCGTGCCCCTGCCCGTTCCTGTCGGAGGAACCACGGTCTGGTTCTGGTGCCGGTGCACTTGGTTTGGTGCAGACGGTAAGTATAGATTGATTTGAAAGAGAGGAATCCCCTTTATGATGAACAATGAGATCAAAATGCCCGCTAACTTTGCTGCAATCGATGAGAACGAAATGGTGTACCTGCAGGGTGGCGCAACCACCGAGGCTACCGCTTGGGACGTGTTCCTGAACGTTGGCAAACTGTTCAACTACATCGCCCGCGTGTTCTCCGCAGGCAGCTCCATCGTCAACAACATCAATGTTATCGTGACCACCTTCCAGACCCTGAGCACCTTCAGCCTGACCGCTAAGAACTAAGGTTTGGGCCAAAACCGAATCAGCATTCACAGGGCATCCGCTCCGGCAGGCGCGGGTGCTCTTTTTTGCTGCACAGGGCGGGAAGGCATTCGCCCCCAAATGCAGGAAAGTAGCCTTTTTTCTGCAAAGCGGGCGGATTGTCCATTGACAAGGCTCAAGAGGGTGTCGTATACTAACGATGCCTTGCAAGAAACCCCGCATCCGCGGAATAAAAGAGGAGAGAGAATATGAAAAATAACAACAGCAGCATCAAGACCGTTGTCGCTGTCGGTATCGGCGCGGCATTGTTCTTTGTTCTGGGGCGTTTTGTGGCCATTCCCAGCCCGGTGCCCAACACCAACATCAGCCTGCAGTACGCCGTTCTGGCCCTGCTGGCTGCCATGTACGGCCCCGTGGCCGGCGGCCTGATCGGCTTCATCGGCCACACCCTCATCGACCTGTCCTGGGGCGGCAGCCCCTGGTGGAGCTGGGTCATCGCCTCCGCCTTTGTGGGCGTTGTGGTGGGCCTGTTCTCCAAGAAGCTGAACCTGCAGGAAGGCGAGTTCAGCAAGAAGCAGGTAGCTTTGTTTGCGCTGGCCAATATCGTGGCCCATCTGCTGGCCTGGATCCTGGTGGCCCCCGTGCTGGATATTGCCATCTACGCCGAGCCCGTCAAGAAGGTGTTTGCACAGGGTGCATTTGCCGCAGTGTCCAACAGTATCACCGCTGTGGTGGTGGGCGGCCTGCTGGTGCTGGCTTACACCAGAACCATCGCCAAGAAGGGCTCTCTGGATCAGGAGTGATCCCCGCATGAAACCCGGCCTTTCCATCTGCGCCGTCCGGCCCGTTGGAAAGGCTTTTTTGATGAACAGCTGAGGTACCATACCCATGGCAGAACGTAAACCCATCATCTCATTCCGCAACTTTTCCTTCCAGTACCGCGCCCAGAAGCGCCCCACCCTGACCGATATCGATCTGGAGATCTACCCGGGTGAGCGGGTGCTCATTGCGGGCCCCTCCGGCAGCGGCAAGAGTACGCTGGCGGGGTGCATCAACGGGCTGAACCCGTTTTCCAACCCCGGCGCGTGCACCGGCACCCTGACTGTGGACGGTGTGGATGCGCCTCACAGCAGCCTCTTTGAGCTTTCGGCCCATGTGGGCACGGTGCTGCAGGACCCGGACGGCCAGTTCATCGGGCTGACCGTGGGCGAGGACATTGCCTTTGCACTGGAAAACAGCTGTACCCCGCAGGATGAGATGCACGCCATCACCCGCCATGCCGCCGAGCTGGTGGGCATCGAGAACCACCTCGGCTATGCGCCGCACGAGCTTTCGGGCGGGCAGAAGCAGCGGGTGAGCCTGGCGGGCGTGATGGTGGATCAGGTCAGGATCCTGCTTTTCGATGAGCCGCTGGCCAACCTCGACCCCGCTACCGGCAAGCAGGCCATTGAGCTGATCGACGAGATCCAGAAAAAGACGGACACCACAGTGCTCATCATCGAGCATCGGCTGGAGGATGTGCTCTGGCGGAACGTGGACCGCATCGTGCTGGTGAACGGCGGCACCATTCTGGCAGACCTGCGCCCGGACGAGCTGCTCTCGGGCAGCCTGCTGGCGGAAAACGGCATCCGGGAGCCGCTGTATGTCACGGCTCTGCGCTATGCCGGGGTGGATATCACTCCGGACAAGCACCCCGCCCATGTGGACAGTCTTGTGCTGGACGATACCGACACCCAGAAGCTCCGGGACTGGTTCACGGCCCGGCCCCGGCCCGCCGCGCAGCCGGAACGGGAGCCGCTGCTGGAGGTAAAGGGCCTGAGCTTTGGTTATCAGAAGGGCCAGCAGACCCTGCGGGATGTCAGCTTCTCGATCGGCAAGGGGGAGATGGTGAGCATCGTGGGCCGGAACGGCGCGGGCAAATCCACCCTCTCCAAGCTCATCTGCGGCTTCGAGACCCCGGATGCGGGCGAGATCTTCCTGAACGGCAAGCCGCTGGCTGAGGAGAACATCCGCCGCCGCGCCCAGCACATTGGCTATGTGATGCAGAACCCCAACCAGATGATCTCCAAGACCATGATCTACGAGGAGGTGGCTCTGGGTCTGCAGCGCTCCGGCCTGACCGAGGAACAGATCCGGGAAAAGGTGGAGGCGACCCTCAAGGTCTGCGGCCTGTATCCTTTCCGGAACTGGCCCATCTCGGCACTGAGCTTTGGCCAGAAAAAGCGGGTGACCATTGCCAGCGTGCTGGCACTCGACCCGGAGCTCATCCTTCTGGATGAGCCCACCGCCGGGCAGGATTTCCGGCACTATACCGACATCATGGAGTTCCTGCGGGGCCTGAACGCCCGGGGCGTGACGGTGGTGATGATCACCCACGACATGCACCTGATGCTGGAATACACCCGCCGCGCGCTGGTGTTCTGCGACGGACGGCTCATTGCCGACCGCACCGCGGCCGCCGTTCTGTGTGACCCTGCGCTGGTGGAGCAGGCTGCCTTGAAGGAGACCAGCCTGTACACGCTGGCCAACCGCTGCGGCATTGCGCCCGCACAGGAATTTGTAGAGAGATTTATTGAGCAGGACCGGGAGGTGAGAGAGGGTGGCCGCTAAGACTGTTTTGAATTATCTCCCCCGGGAGAGCGTCGTCCACAAGATGACCGGAACCACCAAGCTGGCGTTCTTCCTGCTGTTCACCTTTGCCAGCATGATCACCTACAACACCTGGGTGCTGCTGGGCCTGTTGGTGGTCAGCCTGCTGGCCTTCAGGCTGAGCCGGATCAAATTCCGGGAAGTCCGGTTTATGATGACCTTCATGCTGGTGTTCCTGCTGCTGAACAACCTGTTCATCTTCCTGTTCGATCCCAATCAGGGTACCACCCTGTACGGCACCCGCACGGTGCTCTGCCACCTGTTCTGGCGGTATGACCTGACAGCGGAACAGCTGTTCTATATGATCAACATCAGCCTGAAATATTTTGTGGCCCTGCCGGTGGCCATCCTCTTCATCTCTGCCACCGACCCCAGCGAGTTTGCTGCCAGCCTGAACAGCATCGGCATCTCGTATAAGGTCGGATATTCGGTGGCCATTGCCCTGCGCTACATCCCCGATATCCAGCGCGACTACCACAGCATCAGCCAGGCCCAGCAGGCCCGCGGCGTGGAGCTGGGCAAAAAGGAGCCTTTCTTCAAGCGGATGAAGAACTCTGTCAACATCCTGCTGCCGCTCATCCTGACCAGCCTGAACCGCATCGACACCATCTCCAACGCGATGGAGCTGCGCGGCTTCGGCAAGAACAGCAAGCGCACCTGGTATACCCAGCGCCCCTTTGCCCGGCGGGACTTCATTGCCCTGGGCGTGGGCGCGGCTCTGCTGCTCATCAGCCTGACCGTGACCATCCGCTTTGGAAGGTTCTATAACCCATTCCTCTGAACAAAAAGGCATCCCCGCACTTCCTGTTTCGGCAGGCCGTGCGGGGATGTTTTACTTTTACAGACCGTTGGTTCAATGATGCCGCAAGAAAGAGGGGGCTGTGTTACGCCGCGTCCACGAACTCCTCCGGATCTTCCACGGCATCGGTGATGGTCTCCTTCGCGTCATCGGAGAAGTCGGCAGGCTGCTCCGGGTGGAGCAGAGCGTTGAGCAGGTCACGGAAGTCGATCAGGCTGTCATCCACCTGCTGGTTCCGGGCCAGCAGGTCCTGCACCATGTCGGGCTTGTCGGTGATGAGGTCGTCCACGCCCAGCTCCAGCATGTGGGTGGCGACCTTTTCGCGGTCGATGGTCCAGGCAGACACAGTCTTGCCCCGCAGATGGACGGCGTTGACCATGCCGGAGGTGATAAAGGTGGTCTCCACGCTGAAAAAGTCGGCATCGGGCAGGTCGTAGTAGTTGCCTACGCCCAGAGCCAGAATGTAGCCGGTGGGGTACTCAGGGGCCAGCGCTTTGACCTTGTGCAGGGTCTCGTAGCTCTGGGAGGTGATGACGCAGTTGGAGCTGTCGAAGCCGTATTCCCGCAGCAGGCGTACAGTCTCAGCCTCCAGAGCAGGGGTGGCGGCGCTGGGCTTGATCTCCACGTTCAGGCCGATGCGGCCCCGGCAGAGCTGCAGCACCTGTTCCAGGGTGGGGATCCGGGTGTCGGCAAAGCGGCTGCTGAACCAGCGGCCCGCGTCCAGCTGTGCCACCTCGGCATAGGTCAGATCATAGACTTTTGCGTTTTTGCCGGTGCAGCGTTTCAGGTTTGAATCGTGGGTCACCACGACCACGCCGTCGCTGGTCATCTGCACATCCAGCTCGATGCGGTCACCGCCCTTGAGGATGGCCGACCGGAAGGCGGGAAGGGTGTTTTCGGGGGCCACGGTGCAGTCGCCCCGGTGGAAGGTGACCAGCGGGGTCACGCCGCCCACGGCGGTGAGCAGGGCATCGTCCTGGGGCAGGGCATAGAGGTAGACTGCCATCAGCCCGGTGGCCAGCGTGACACCGGCCACCGCAGCGGTGAGCAGGGGCCAGCCGCCAGCGCGATGCGTTTTGCCCTCCGGCAGCGCTTCCGGCGGGCAGTCACGGCAGCGATCGTAGAGGAATGCGATGATGGTGCACTGGGCCGTGGTGACCTTGCAATCCAGCAAAAAGCCGAAGAAGGGGATCTCCACCAGATACAGCGCACGGGCGAGCAGCAGCATGGCGCGGGTGCTCCGCAGGCCGATCAGCGCCGCCACGCTGTAAACCAGCAGGGAAGCTCCGAAAAAGACCAGAACAGACCGGACCAGCGCACTGAGGTTCCACCGCAGCAGCACACCGGCCAGTCGGGGCAGCTGTGTTTTGACATGGGCTGCGCTCTCCTGAACGGCTTCCCACAGGCTTTTGCGTTCCAGCGTAAAGAGGGGGAGCACCAGGACCCAGAACAGGGTGAACAGGAACGCCACACCCAGAATGAGAAGAAAAAGCACCAGATAGAGCGGCTTTGCCCGGACAAGCCCAAGGATGTACTCCGGCACAGCCAGCTGAGAGATATAGTTGTAGGTCACGAATACATCTGTAAAGGGGATGAGCAGGGCGCAGTAAAGCAGGATGGGCCAGTTTTTGGGGAGCAGGACGTGGCGGATATCCCCCAGCGACCGGGCGAACAGGGAAACAGGACGCAGTGTTTCACCCCGGCGGGCCAGCGCAAACCCGTGCAGGAGGATGGAAAAGCCGTACAGGTTCCAGCACGCCGCCAGAAGGACGATGAGCACGATCCCGCCTAAAATGGTCGGTGAAGTAAAGATCTGATGCGCATTGTTGTTGGTCAGGTAGTTCACCGGCGAACAGCGCAGTGTCAGCGACCAGATGCCATTCATGGCGGGCAGAAACAAAAGATAGGTCAGGGCTTTGTACACCAGCACGGCTGTCAGAACGGCAGCGGAGGCCCGGTGCAGCAGGGTCAGGGCATGGTTCCGGGTGTCCTTGTAGGCCCGGTGTGCCCGCGTGAGGGAGCGGAAGAGATGCTTCAATTTGGATTCCACCTCGGTACTGGGATATGGTTCTGTCATTTTACAGTAGTATATCACAAAGCCGGGAAAAATGGAAACGACACGGATCGGCAGTTTGTTCCAGAGGGCACAGGCGCTTTTCAGCGGAGCAAAAGCGTGTTACAATAGGGGCAGAGTAAAACAGACAGGGGAGGAACACCCAATGCAGATCATGGATCAATTCGGTGCAGCACCGGGGGCAGAGAGCGTCCGGATGCCCGATGGCACCGAGCGGACACTGGCGGCAGAGCACGCCGCGGCCATTCTGGTCAACGAACAGCCAGCCTTCCGGGTGGTCTGCACGCCGGAGCTGCTGCCGCAGCTGGCGCTGGGCCGCCTGCTGACCGAGGGCTGGATCAACTCTGCTGACGAGGTGGAGCGGGTGGCCGTCTGCGCACAGGGCCTCAAAATAAGCGTTCAGCTGCGCCACCCGCTGGCGGCAGCGGAACAGGCCGGGCAGGAGGTGCCCAGCTGCTGCACCGATAATCTGACGCTGGCCAGCCCGGTGCAGCTGCCGCCGCTGGCCCCGGTGCCTCAGCGGGAGATCCCCGCCGCATGGGTGGATGCGCTGGCCGATGCTATGGGGCAGGGTCTGCCGCTTTATCGTGCCACCCATGCCGTGCACAGCTGCCTGCTGCTGCGTGCGGGCAGGATCTTGTACCGGTGCGAGGATCTGGGCCGCCACAACGCGCTGGACAAGGCCGTGGGCTGCGCCCTGACAGAGGGTGTGCCGCTGGCGGAGTGTGTGCTCTTTACCAGCGGCCGGGTGCCGGTGGATATGGTGCGCAAGGCCATCCGGGCCGGTGTGCCCGCGCTGGTGAGCAAGAGTATGCCCACGGTACAGTCGCTGGAGCTGGCAGAGGAATATGGATTGAAACTGTTCATCCGGCAAAAGAAATGATTTCACCAAGAGGCAAGCGCTCTTGAGAGAAATTGTAGGGCTTTGTTTGTGCGTATACGTTGACTAACCGGTGGAAAAGATGTTATTCTTATAACGAAGAAACCGTTCCGCACTGTTGCAGCAGGTGGAACGGCTGTTTTCGTGCCCGGGAGTTCCGGGCACAGCTGAATCAAACAGGCAGGTGATACAATTGAAGCAGGCAAATCATGCGCCGCAGTCCTTGTGGCGCAGGCGGCTGCCCGGCTATGCGGCCATGGGTGCGGCAACGCTTGCCATGGCGCTTGGCCTTGGCGGGCTGATGCACAGCCGCACCACAGTGGCCGGAACGGCTCTGCCGCTGGCAGATGCCGACGCTGCCACCTATGGTGTGAGCGCGGTGTACCAGCTGGATGACACCACGTATTATGTGGTGGGCAGCAAGCAGGGCTTCCAGAGCGAGGTGCAGGCCGGTGTGACGCTGGACCGCGACGGCAATGTGCTGGATGTGAAGATCCTGGCACAGGCCGAGACCGACAGCCTGGGTGCCCAGTGTGAGAACCCGGAGTTCACGGCCCAGTACCAGGGCGCAGCTCCCTTCACGCTGGCAGGCAAGCGCTACACTGTGACCGACCCGGCCACCGGCACGGCTTTTGCCGCCGCAGGCAGCGCCGAGACCGACGCTGCCCCCGCTGAGGCCTTCGACCCCGCCGCATGGCGTGCGGGCGATACCTCCCCGGAGGCCGAGGCTACCCGGAAAATGTATGAAGCCGGGCTGACCCTCTCGGCTCTGAACGGCCAGCCGATGGACGACGCGCTCATCCCCCCGATGGACAACAGTGCTGAGGCTGTGGCACGGCGCAAGCTGTACGCGGCGTGTCTGAGCAAGAGCGCGCAGGACGGCGAGGAACAGGCAGTGCCTTATGCAGACTGGTCCGCTGAAAAGCAGGCCGAGTATAAGCTGCAGGCCGCTGATCTGACCACCCAGGGCAGTGCGGCCGACACGGTCAGCGCTGACATGACCCAGGTGGATGCGCTCTCCGGTGCAACCATTACGTCCACGGCGGTCACGGACATCGTCAACAACTCTTATTTCTATGTAACCGAGGTGCTCTGCGCAGAGTGACCTCACGGAGGAATGGAAACCTATGGCAAAAACTGATTTTCTGACGGCTGACATGACCCGCCGTCAATTTATGAAGATCTCGGGCAAGAGCCTTGCAGGGCTCACCCTCTCCGCATCCATGCTGTCCCTCTTCGGCTGCTCGCAGAAGCAGGTGGACAGCGGCGCAGTGGCTACCTGGGCGCTGCCCCAGGGCCTGCTGGTGGTCAACGCCGACCTGTGTACCGGCTGCCAGCGCTGCGAGATCAACTGCACGCTGACCAACGACGGCGTGTGCTCCTCTTACATCAGCCGCGTGAAGATCCAGCGCCGTCTGAATCTGGACGGTGCCGGCAACGGCCTGCTGTCCGGCACCGACAACTGCTGGGTCTACTTCCCGGATACCTGCCGCCAGTGCGAGGACCCCGCCTGCGGCAACGCCTGCCCCCAGAAGGCCATCACCACCAATGCCCAGGGCATCCGTGTGGTGGACACCGACAAGTGCATCGGCTGCGGCGCCTGCCACGAGGCCTGCCCCTGGCATATGCCCACCGTCAACCCCGAGACCGGCAAGTCGTCCAAGTGCATCGCCTGCGGTGCCTGCGTGGCAGGCTGCCCGTCCGGCGCTCTGTCCATCGTGGACTGGGATGCCGTCACCAGCGCAGCACAGGCTGCCTACATGGACCTGTAAGGAGGAACAACAATGGCTGAATATTATGGCTGGGCAGGCAAGATCCTGCGCGTTGACCTGACCACCGGCGAGATCACCACGCAGGATGACGCAAAGTACCATAAGTATATCGGCGGTATGGGCATGGCCTACCGCATCATGTATGAGGAAGCTCCCATGGACCTCGACCCCTACGACGAGAAGGCACAGGTCATCTTCGGCGTCGGCCCCCTGACCGGTGCCGGCGTACCCTGCTCCGGCCGCATGAACGTCACCTTCCGCTCCACCTGGTCCAAGGGCAACTCCATCATCGACGCCCACATGGGCGGCCACATCGGCCCCATGCTGAAGTATGCGGGCTGGGACGGCATCGTCATCACCGGCATCTCCGAAAAGCCCGTCTACCTGCGCATCGAGGACGACGAGGTCTCCCTCGAGGATGCTTCTGACATCTGGGGCAAGGGTACGTTCGCGGCCAACAAGTGGATGGTGGAGCAGAACGGCCGTGAGTTCGAGACCGCTTCCATCGGCCCTGCCGGTGAGAATCTGGTGGACTACTCCACCCTGAACACCAGCTTTGGCAACTCCGGCGGCGCCGGTCTGGGCGCTGCCATGGGCAACAAGAAGCTGAAGGGCCTGGCCATCCGCGGCACCGGCAGCGTCAAGGTGGCCGACCCCAAAAAGGTGCTGGAGCTGTCCAACTACATGATGGGCAACCTCATCGGCGGCAACAACAACCACAATGTCCCCGCACAGCCCCAGAGCTGGGCCGAGTACAGCGCCACCTCCGGCAAGAACCGCTGGTCCGGCGCACCGGGCCGTATGTGGAAAAAGGCTCCCGGCGGCCCCGTGGATACCGGCGAGCAGCCCTACAACGACATCAACAAGATCGCGCTGCGCTGCTTCAAGGGCTACTTCGACTTCGGCGCACCGGCTGCGGAGTACACCGTGAAGAACGGCGGCTGCTCCTCCTGCCCTATCCGCTGCTACACCGAGTATGATGTAGACCCGCTGGCCGATTACGACCTGCCCACCCACAACTCCAACACCTGTATGCCCGTGCTGTACGGCACCCGCGTCTACCCGGACGGCGTCCACGATTTCAAGTACGAGGGCGACGGCACCATGGTCATCAACCTGGCATGGTCTCATGCCGTCGATGACATGGGCCTGTGGGACAACTACGGCAACCTGAACCGTGACCTGCAGTGGATCCTGCGGATGCCCCGTGAGGAGGCCACCAAGTACATCAGCGAGGCCGAGTACGACTCCCTGCCCTGGGCATGGGAAAAGGCCGGTGACCCCCGCTGGGAGGTGGAGCTCATCCGCCGCATGGCTTACGGCGAGGGCGACCTGTCCGTCATCGCAAAGGGTACGCTGGCCATGATGGAAAAGTTCGGCCTGCCCAAGAGCTGGCTGGACCGCACCGACGGTGCCACCAACTCCAACCTGATGTACAACGGCTTCCCCAACCACCACGGCCCCGCAGAGGCATGGCAGGTTGGCATGCTGTACAATCTGGTGTATAATAGAGACTGCATGATCCACGAGATCGTCTGCGAGACCGGTTCCGGCGCACCCTACGAGGTGACCAAAAAGGTCATGGAGGACTTCTTCGGCGAGGGCTGCTACGACAAGGCCAAGGCCTACACCCCCATCAACGAGAACAAGGCAAAGCTGGCCGCCTACTGCGTCAACGATAAGAACTTCCACGACTCTGCCACCCTCTGCAACTGGATGTGGCCCATGACCCAGTCTCCCTCCAAGGAGCGGGCCTACCACGGCGATCTGGACCTGCAGGCAGATTTCATGACCGCCGTCACCGGCGAGACCTACACCCAGGCCGGTCTGCAGGAGGCAGGCGAGCGCATCACCCAGATGCTGCGCGCCATGACCGCCATCAGCTTCCAGAAGAACTGCGGCAGCGCAAACCTCCGTCAGGAGCACGACGCCATCTGCGACTGGGTCTTCGACAAGGAACCCGACTTCAAGGCATTCGAGGAAGGCACCACCAAGCTGGACCGCGCCGACATGGAGAAGGCAAAAGACCTGTTCTATGACATCTTCGGCTGGGACAAGACCACCGGTGTGCCTACCCGCGAGACGCTGGAGAAGTTCGACCTCGGCGATATGGCCGACGATCTGGAAGCACGCGGCATCTACGCCCAGACTCCCGCCGAGGAGACTGCTGCCAGCGAGGCCGCAGCCCAGTAATCAAGAAGCCGTTTTCATAAGCATTGCACACCGCCCGAACGGTCTTTTTGCCCGCATACGGCGTTGCTTTCCCTTGCAATCCGTCAGGATTGCTGCGGAAAATCGCCTTGTCTGCGGGCAAAAATCCTCGCCGTTCGATGCACTCTGCTTACGAAAACAACTTCACAGAAACGAGAGGAACTATCATGCTGTTTGGCAGACGCAAACCCGGTTATACCACCACGGTGGACGCCGCCTCCGACCCTGAGCAGGTCATCCTCGACCTGCAAAAGGCAGAGATGGCCGCGAAAAAGAAGCCGAAGGCCGAGGTTTTTGACATCGACGCGGCCAGCGAAACTGCCCGCCGCCTGAAGGAAACGGGCAGTATGTTCGACGGCAGCGCTGCAAAGCTCGGCGAGGACGTCATTGCCGCTGTGCAGAAGGAGACGGATGCTCTGGCCGCAAAGCAGGCCGAGGCACAGCCCGCTCCCGAAGAGACGGCTGCACCGGACGCCGCCGAAAAAACCCAGCTGCTGGATTTTCTGGCCGCTGCACCGGAGGCAGAGGGCGACCCCTACGCCGACCAGCCCACCGTCACCGCGCCGGAGCTGCCGGAGCTTACCCCGGCACAGGAGCTGGCGGGTTACATCCGCTCCCGCTCGGCGGCGGCGCTGGTCACATCCCACGCCCTGCTGGTGAGTGAGGTGGAAAACGCCGATGAACTTCTGGCCCAGATGCCGGAAGACCCCCAGTGCGCAGACATCGTGTCCCGCGCCGGCGCAAAGGATGCCTACTACTACTCCAGCGCCAACATGAGCGACAACTACGCCATGATCGCGCAGCTCATCGAGGACAAGGACCTCTGCGCCATGGTGGCCGAGATGGTACGGTTCAACGCCCGCGTCTACCCCAGCGCCACCCCGCTGCGGTACTTCCGCCGCTCGCCCTACGATCTGACACAGGAAGCCATTGAGCAGACGTGGCAGTCCATGCAGGGCAAGCCGGAGTACGCCGACATCGAGGAGCTGACCAACAACCAGAACGAGCGGTTCCTCTTCTCCACCCAGCACCTCACCCGCCGCTACGCAAAAGCCATTAGCGACGTAGATGAGTGGACCGACTAAAGCATCCCACACAATCAAATAGGGTATATGAGCTTCTTTGAGCAAAGGTGTCTAAACCGTCGGGCATGACACCGCGCCGCAATGCTAAGGGCTATATAAGCCGGCATTCAAGGGTGGAGGGGGAAACCCCGCCGCCTTCCCGCAGAAGAAACGCTGCAATTTGAAAAAAAGAACTCCTCCCATCCACCGTTCCGGAGCGTTGCCTCCTTCCCGTTGCTGCAACAGCGGAAAAGGAAGCGGCTCCCTCGGCGTGGCGGCCTGCAGGCTGCCGCTCCGGGCCATGTTCGGTTTTTTGCGGGGGCGTTTTGATTTTCGGTCAGAACGTCTCCGCTTTTTTTCACCTGCCGATCGAAAAGAGATCTCCCCGGGAGTTTGTCCGGGCCATAGCGGGCAAACTGTGCCCCGGGGAGCGATGGAGGATTTTTGCAATGAAACAGCCTTTTTGCACGCCAGCCCAGGCCCTGCGCCGGGTGCTGGATGCTGCTGCGGCTCTCCCGGTGCCTGCCACGGAGCGGGTGCCGCTGGATGATGCCTGTGGGCGGATCGCAGCCCGGGACCTGTGTGCCCGGATGGATCAGCCCCCTTTTGACCGGAGCCCTCTGGATGGCTATGCCCTTCACAGCGCCGACACGGCCGGGGCGGGGGAGAAGACCCCTGTCACCCTGCCGGTGGTGATGAAGCTCTACGCCGGGGATGCCCCCGCCGCTGCCCTGCCTGCCGGGTGTGCCGCCCGGATCATGACCGGCGCACCCCTGCCCCCGGGCGCGGACTGCGTTCTGATGCAGGAGCTGACCGACAGCGGGGAGGAGCAAGTGCGCATTTACGCCCGGCTCCAGCCCAACGCCAATGTGGTGTTCCGGGGTGAGGATATCGCCGCCGGTGCCCCCATTGCCGCTGCCGGAACTGTGCTGACCCCGGCGCACATCGGTGTGTTGGCCGGTCAGGGCATCCCGGATGCCGAGGTCTTCCGCCCCCTGACCGTGGGCGTGCTTGCCACCGGCAGTGAGCTGCTGGAAGCGGGCGAGGCCTGGGCTCCCGGCAAGATTTACGATGCCAACGGGATCCAGAATGCCGCCCGCCTGCGGCAGCTGGGCTTTGCCGTGGAGCGCACCCACTGCTCGGATGACCCGGAGGAGATCGCCGCCCGGATGCAGGATCTGCTCACCCGGTGTGATGCGGTGATCACCAGCGGCGGTGTTTCGGTGGGGCAGAAGGATTACCTGCCCACAGTGCTGGAAATGCTGCACGCGGAGCCTGTTTTTGCCGGGGTGGCCCAGAAGCCCGGCAGCCCCATGATCGCTGCACAGGTGGGAGAAAAGCTGGTGTTCTGCCTGTCCGGCAATCCCTTTGCCGCGGCGGCCACGCTGGAGCAGTATGCCGTTCCGGCCCTGCTGCGGGCCGCAGGGCGGCGGGAAGAGGACTGCATCCCGGTGCACACCCGGGGCAGGCTGACCACCGGCTTTTCCAAACCCAGCAAGGGAACCCGCTTTCTGCGGGCCAGAGCGCTGGGCGGCCTGGTGGAGATCCCCGGCGAGGGCAACGCGGAGGCGCATTCCTCGGGCAGTCTGTCGGCCATGATGGGCTGCAACTGTCTGGTGGAGCTGCCTGCGGGCAGCGGCCCGGTGGCTCCGGGCGAAGAAGTGGAGGTACTGAACTTTGTACAGTGAAAAGAAACAGGCGCTTGCTGCCGAGCTGAGCCTGAAACGCCCGGCTGTGCTGGCCGTGAGCGGTGCGCACAACAGCGGCAAAACGACGTTATTGGAAAAACTCATCCCCCTGCTGCGGGCACGGGGCCTGAAGGTGGGTGTCATCAAGCATGACGGCCACGATTTCACCCCCGACGTGCCGGGCACCGACAGCTTCCGCCTGCGGGAGGCCGGGGCCGAGGGCGTGGCGGTCTTTTCGGGCAGCCGCTACCTGCTGACGGAGGAATTCCGCCTGAACGAGCAGGATCTGCTGGCCCTGTTTGAGCGCCACGGCTATGATCTGGTGCTGATGGAGGGCTTCAAGGAGAGCGGCTGGCCCAAGATCGAGGTGGTGCGCAAGGCTGTCTCGGAGGAGCCTGTCTCCTTTGAGCCGCTGGCCATCGTGGGGGATGTTCCGGGCGCGGATTTTGCACTGGACGAGCCCGCAGCGCTGGCCGACTGGATCGCTGCACAGATGCCTGCATTGTAACAGGGGGAGGAAGAAACCATGAAACTGATCCGTACCGAAGACGCGGCAGGGCAGGTGCTCTGCCACGATATCACCCAGATCATCCCGGGTGAGTTCAAGGGGGCCCGCTTCAAAAAGGGCCACATCATTCAGCCCGAGGATATTCCGGTGCTGCTGAGCATCGGCAAGGAAAACCTCTATGTCTGGGAGAAAAAGCCAGGCATCCTCCACGAGGACGAAGCTGCCGCCCTGCTCTACAAGGCCGCTGCCGGTCAGAATATCCACGGCACCGAGCCCCGGGAGGGCAAGATCGAACTGATCGCCGACTGCGACGGTCTGCTCAAGATCGACCGCAGGGCTCTGCTGGCGGTGAACAGCACCCCCCAGATGATGATCGCCACGATCCACGGCGATCTGCCTGTGAAAAAGGGAGCCAAGCTGGCTGGTACCCGTATCATCCCGCTGGTCATTGAGCAGGAGAAGATGGAGGCCATGCAGGCTGCTGCCGGGCCGAAGCCCATCCTGAACGTGCTGCCCTTCCACCAGAAGAAGTTTGCCGTTATCACCACCGGCAGCGAGGTGTTCAAGGGCCGCATTGAGGACAAGTTTACTCCCATCCTCGAGCAAAAGCTGGCGGTGTATGGCTGTGAGATGGCCTTCCACAAGGTCTGCGATGATGACCCGGCGGGCATCACGGCCGCCATTCTGGAAGCAAAGGCCGCAGGCTGTGAGCTGATCTTTACCACCGGCGGCATGAGCGTGGACCCGGACGACCGCACCCCGCTGGCCATCAGGAACACCGGGGCTGAAATTATTACCTACGGTGCGCCGGTGCTGCCCGGTGCCATGTTCCTGGTCAGTTATCTGGACGGTGTGCCGGTCTGCGGTCTGCCCGGCTGTGTGATGTACGCCAAGCGCACCATTTTTGACCTGCTGCTGCCCCGCCTGCTGGCCGATGACCCCATCACCGCCGAGGATATCGCCCGTCTGGGCGAGGGCGGCCTCTGCCTGGGCTGCGCCGAGTGCCACTGGCCCAACTGCGGCTTCGGACACTGCTGAAACCCTCTCAGCCAAAGCCTTTCGGCTTTGCCAGCTCCCCCGAAGGGGGAGCTTAACTAAGGTGAAAAAATATGAGTGAAAATAATCTGACACATTTTGATGCCGCAGGTAACGCCGTGATGGTGGACGTGAGCGAAAAGCCAGTCACGACCCGGGAGGCCACGGCCCACGGCATCATTACCATGAATGCGGAAGCCTTTGCCGCTGTGGAAAGCGGTACCGTGAAAAAAGGCGATGTGCTGGGTGTGGCCCGGGTGGCCGGCATCATGGCCACCAAGCGCACCAGCGAGCTGATTCCCCTGTGCCACCCGCTGCCGCTGACCAAGGTGCAGATCGAGTTTGAGCTGCTGCCCGAGCGCCGGGCTGTGGAAGCACGCTGCACGGTCAAGACCAGCGGCGTGACCGGCGTGGAGATGGAGGCCCTGACCGGCGTTTCCACCGCCCTGCTCACCATCTATGACATGTGCAAGGCCGTGGATAAGGGCATGGAGCTGGGCGAGATCCATCTGGTGGAAAAGACCGGCGGCAAGAGCGGACATTATATCCGGGCGGAGGGCGGCTATGTTTGATTCCAAGGGCCGCAATATCCATTATCTCCGCCTTTCCGTGACCGACCTGTGCAACCTGCGCTGCCGCTACTGTATGCCGGATGGCGTGGACAAGCTGGAACGGGAGGATATCCTGACCTACGAGGAATTCCTGCGCCTCGCCGCTCTGTTTGCCCGGTGCGGGGTGGATACCGTGCGGGTCACCGGCGGCGAACCGCTGGTGCGCAAGGGCGTGGAGCAGCTGGTCAAGGGCCTGAAAGCCATCCCCGGCATCCGAAAGGTCACTATGACCACCAATGCCGTCCTGTTGAAACAGCAGCTGCCCGCCCTGCTGGAGGCCGGGCTGGACAGTGTGAACATCAGTCTGGATACGCTGGACCCCGCCCTGTTTGCAAAGATCACGGCCCGGGATGAATTTGCCGCCGTGCAGGCGGGCATCCATGCCGCGCTGGAAAGCGGCATCCCGGTCAAGCTGAACTGCGTGCCCCAGGTGGGCGTGAACGAGGGCGAGCTGGAAGCGCTGGCCGCTCTGGCACAGGACAAGCCCCTGCAGGTGCGGTTCATCGAGATGATGCCCATCGGCTACGGGGCGGCCATGCCCTGTATCTCCGGCCCGGAACTGCTGGCCCGCTTCCGCAGGCGCTGGCCGGAGCTGGCTCCGCTGCCCGGGACGGCGTGTGCCGCGCTGGGCGATGGCCCGGCGGTCTATTACACCGTGCCGGGCTGGAAAGGGGACATCGGCTTCATTGCCGCTGTCCACGGCAAGTTCTGCGCCTCCTGCAACCGGGTGCGGCTGACCAGTCAGGGCTTTCTGCGCCCCTGCCTTGCCAGTGAGGCCGGATGTGACCTGAAAGCCCTGCTGCGCAGTGGCGCGTCTGACGAAGAGCTGCTGACTGCCATCCGTACCACCATCTGGGAAAAGCCCCAGGAACATCATTTTGAATTGAAACAGGACATCCCCGCGACCAGGGGCATGTACCGAATTGGAGGATAAATCTATGGGAAAACTTCTGGCGATCTGCACCAGCCCCCAGCGGGGCACGGTCAAGACCGAAGTGGAAAGCGCACGCCTGACCCCGGAATGGGGCATTGAGACCGATGCCCACGGCGGGAACTGGCACCGTCAGGTCAGCCTGCTGAGTGCCGAAAAGATCGAGAACTTCCGCAAAAAGATCTGGGTGGACTACGGTGCCTTTGGCGAGAATCTGGTGGTGGAGGGCTACGATTTCCGCAATCTGCCCGTGACCAGCCGCTTTGCCATCGGGGACGTGGTGCTGGAAATGACCCAGATCGGCAAAGAGTGCCACAACGACTGCGTCATCAAGCAGAAGACCGGCGAGTGCATCATGCCCCGGGAGGGCGTGTTTGCCCGGGTGCTGCAGGGCGGCGAGATCCACGTGGGGGACGAGGTGACCCTGCTGCCCCCGCCGGAAAACCCGCCCCTGCGCGCTGCCGTCATCACCCTTTCTGACAAGGGCAGCCGGGGCGAGCGGGAGGACAAGAGCGGCCCCCTGATCGTGGAGATGCTCACCGCAGCAGGTTATCAGGTGGAGGAGACCATGATCCTGCCCGATGAGGCAAAGGCCCTGAAGGCACAGCTCATCCGGCTGGCCGATGGCCGTCAGGTCAACCTGATCCTGACCACCGGCGGCACCGGCTTTGCCCCCCGGGATATCACCCCGGAAGCCACCTATGCCGTAGCGGACCGCAACGCCCCCGGCATTGCTGAGGCCATGCGTTACCACAGCCTGAGCATCACCCCGCGCGGGATGCTCAGCCGCGCCGCCAGTGTGCTGCGGGGCAAGACCCTCATCGTCAACCTGCCCGGCAGCCCCAAGGCCGTGAAAGAGAATCTGGAGTACATCATGCCCAGCCTGGAGCACGGGGTGCGCATTGCCGCCGGGCTGGACGGCGAGTGCGCCCGCAAATAAGTCTGTTTCACCGCCGCGGCGCTGCTTTTGGTGCCGGGCGTAAAAATAAAAGTACAACAAAAGCATACCCACTGTAAGGAGCAAGACTATGAAAACTATGATCTCCCGCCGCAGCTTCCTGTGCGCTGCCGGCATCGCATCCGCGTCTGCTGTTCTGACCGCCTGCAGCGGCTCCTCCAGCAGCACTGCATCTTCCACCGCATCCTCCGCTGCCGCCTCCTCTGAGGCTGCCTCCGGCGAGAGCATGGAGCTGATCGTTTTTGCTGCCGCCTCCCTGACCGAGACCCTGAACGCCATTGCCGAGACCTACTCCGCAGAGAACCCCGGCGTGACCTTCAGCTTCAACTTTGACTCTTCCGGAACCCTCAAGACCCAGATCCAGGAGGGCGCGGACTGCGACCTGTTCATCTCCGCCGGTCAGAAGCAGATGAACCAGCTGGACAGCACCGCTTCCGCTGAGGTGAACACCGAGGGCCTGGACTTTGTGGATGCCGAAAGCCGTGTGGATCTGCTGGAGAACAAGGTCGTGCTCTGTGTGCCTGAGGGCAGCGACAAGGGGATTGACAGCTTCGACAGCCTGGCTGAGCACCTGAAGGCAGAGGATATCCTGTTCTGCATGGGCAACAGCGATGTGCCCGTGGGTCAGTACACCCAGAAGATCCTGGCCTACTACGATCTGGATGAGGCAGCTCTGGCTGCTGCCGGTGTCATCACCTACGGTTCCAACGTCAAGGAAGTCACCACCCAGGTCAGCGAGGCCAGCGTGGATGCCGGTGTCGTTTACTGCACCGATGCGTACAGCGCCGGTCTGACCCCCGTGGACGAGGCTACCAAGGAAATGTGCGGCCAGGTCATCTACCCCGCCGCTGTGATGAAGAACTCCCTCCATGCCGAGGCTGCCAAGGAGTTCCTGGCTTACCTGCGCACCGATAAGGCTGCGACCGTGTTCGAGAGCGTCGGCTTCACCGCACTGTAAGCATCCGCTGGGGGGAAGGTATGGACTGGTATCCCTTATGGAACAGCCTGCGCATTGCGTTGATCAGCTGCGCGGCGGTGTTCTTTTTAGGCATCTTTGCGGCCTACTACATTGCAAAGCTCCCGCGCGTGCTCAAAGGCGTGCTGGATGTGGTACTTACCCTGCCCATGGTGCTGCCGCCCACGGTCGTGGGATATTTCCTGCTGCTGCTGTTCGGCGCAAAAAGGCCGCTGGGCATCTTTTTCATGGAACATTTCGGCGTGAAGCTGGTGATGAACTGGTACAGCGCCATCTTTGCTTCCATCGTGGTGGCCTTTCCGCTGATGTACCGCACGGCCCGCGGTGCCTTTGAGAGTTTTGACGAAACGCTGGCCTGGTCGGCACAGACGCTGGGACTTTCCAACACCTGGATCTTCTGGCGGGTGCGGATGCCCTGCTGCCGTCAGGGCATTCTGGCCGGTACGGTGCTGGCCTTTGCCCGTGCGCTGGGCGAATATGGTGCCACCAGCATGATCGCAGGCTACACGCCGGGCAAGACAGCCACCATTGCAACCACGGTCTACCAGCTCTGGCGCACCAACGATGAAACCGGGGCCATGCAGTGGGTGCTGGTGGATATCGTTATCTCGGCGGTGGTGCTGCTGGCAGTGAACCTGCTGGAACGCAGGCAGAAGCAGGGAGGAAAGCGCACATGAGCCTGGAAGTAAATGTGACCAAGCGGTTTGATGGTTTTACCCTCCACGCTGCGTTCACGGCAGGGGACACTGCTACCGCCCTTCTGGGTGCGTCCGGCTGCGGCAAAAGCATGACCCTGCGCTGCATTGCTGGCATCGTCCGGCCGGACGAAGGACGCATCGTGCTGGATGGCCGGGTGCTGTTCGACAGCGCTCAGGGCATCGACCTGCCGCCCCAGCAGCGCAATGTGGGCCTGCTGTTCCAGAACTACGCCCTGTTCCCCAACATGACCGTGGAACAGAATATCCTCTGTGCCCTGAAAAAGGAAAAGGACCCTGCCGCCCGCAGGGCTGCCTGTGCCGAGGCATTGCGGGCCATGCGGCTGGAAGAACTGGCCAAGCGCCTGCCCGGTGCGCTTTCGGGCGGGCAGCAGCAGCGTGCCGCCCTGGCCCGCATCTTGGCGGCCAAACCCCGCATCCTGATGCTGGACGAGCCGTTCAGTGCGCTGGACAGCTATCTGCGCGAGGAGGTGGAGGGGGAGGTGGGCAGCCTGCTGGCCGGATTTGCGGGCACAGCCCTGCTGGTGACCCACAACCGGGACGAGGCCTACCGCCTGTGCAGGGAGATGATCGTGATGGACAGCGGCGAGGTGCTCCGGGCAGGCACGACCAAGGAGGTCTTTGCCGACCCCCGCACCCGTGCTGCCGCCCGCCTGACCGGCTGCAAGAACATTCTGCCCTGCACCCGGGTGGGGGAGCATACCGTTCATCTGGCTGGCTGGGAACAGCCGCTGACCGTGGCTCTGCCGGTGCCCGAGGGCTGCTGTGCCGTGGGCATCCGCGCCCATGATTTTGCACCCTGCGCTCCCGGCACCCCCAACAGCCTGCCGGTGCAGGCTGTCACCACCAGTGAGAACCCCTTTGACTGGAACATGATCTTCACCCTGCCCGGCGGTGAGGCCCGCCTGTGGTGGAAGGTGTCCAAGGAGACAATGGCGGCCCCGCCGCCAAAAGCACCCGCCTGCCTTGCTGCCGCCCCGGAAAATATCATGCCGCTGATCTGAGGCAAAAGAATCGTTCTCTCCCTGCTCCCGAAACAGAAATACGGAGCAGGGAGAATTTTTTTGAAAAAAGTACTTGACTTTATCAAGTAATGTGATTATACTAGACCTTGTCAAGTAAAGGAGATGCAAAGCGTGATCCAATCGACCATATCCTTCTACGCGATGGAGTTTTACAAGCAGTTCGCAGCCTACACCACCCAGCAGCTGCAGGAGTTTGGCCTGAGCTTTGGCATGATGTATTTTGTGATCTACGTGGGCAAACATCCCGGCTGCACCCCGGCTGAGATGACCAAAAACCTGCACCTGGACTGGGGCCACTGCCAGCGCAGCGTGATCAAGCTGGTGGAAGATGGCTTTATGACCCGGGAAAAGCAGGGCCGCAGTTATCATTTGGGGCTGACCCCGGCGGGTGAGAGAGCATTCCGGACCTGCCACCAGGTGTTTTTCGATTGGGATGCACAAAATCTGAGCGGGCTGACCGAAGAGGAACAGCACCAGCTCCTGAGCCTGCTGCAAAAGGCAGCACGGACGAGGAAAGAGAGTGTGTAACATGTACGACACCATCCTGAGCCCCATTGATTACGGTGGATTGCAGCTGAAGAACCGCATCATCTTTGCCCCCACCACCTTCGGCCTTTCGGACGAGGAATATCTGGCGGAGATGGAGCGGCTGGCCAAGGGCGGCTGCGCCATGATCATCATCGGCGACGTGCCGGTGGCCAAGAGCCGGTTCGAGAAGTCCCTGTTTGACAAAAAGGGCTTTGCCTTCTATCAGCAGATCTGCGAGACTGCCCACAAGTACGGCTGTAAGGTCTGCGCCCAGCTCCACCAGACCGATACCGACATGATGTCCATCATCAAGTGCATCCCGGGGATGCTGATGAAAAAGATCACCCCCGACCAGCTGCGGGAGCGGATGAACGATGCCGTGGGCCCCTACATCACCAAGATGTCCCAGAAAAAGATCCATCAGATCATCGCGGGCTTTGGCAAGGCTGCTGTGCTGGCAAAGCAGGCAGGCTTTGACATGGTGCAGGTGCACGGCGACCGGATGTGCGGCAGCTTCTCTTCCGCCATCTTCAACCACCGCACCGATGAATACGGCGGCAGTGCCGAGCGCCGCGCCCGCTTTGCCGTGGAAGCTGTCAAGGCAGTGCACGCCGCTGTGCCCGGCATGGCCATTGACTACAAGCTGGCTGTCCGGCAGGAGAACCCCCATTACGGCAACGCCGGTGTAGTGGAGGAGGAACTGGCCGTGTTCGTGCCCCTGCTGGTGCAGGCAGGCGTGACCAGCTTCCATGTGACACTGGCCAACCACTCTGCGCTGGAAAACACCATCCCGCCGGCCAGCCACCCCGAGTTCAAGGAGAACGGCTGCTTCCTCAAGTTCTGCGATGAGGTGCGCCGGTATACCAGCGTGCCGCTCTGCGGTGTGGGCGGCCTGAACGACCCCGATTTTGTGGAGCAGCAGCTTGCCAGCGGCCGCATCCAGTGCGCAGCAATGTGCCGCCAGCTGCTGGCCGACCCCAACTGGGTCAACAAACTGCAGAGCGGCAATGCGGCAAAGATCCACCGCTGTGTCCGCTGCAACAAGAAGTGCCTGGGCGGCCTGATCGCCCATCAGGGCACCCGCTGTATCTATGATGCCCTGAACGCAAAAGAACAGGGAAGCATCTGATATCAAACATAATAAAGGAGAATGACCATGAGCTACGCCATCGTTTTCAGCAGCAAGACCGGCAACACCCGCCTGCTGGCCGACACCCTTCGCGCAAGCTTGCCCCAGAATGAGTGCACCTACTTCGGAGCACCGGCCCCGGAGGCACTGGAGGCTGAGACCCTTTACATCGGCTTCTGGACGGATAAGGGCCATGCCGATGACACCCTCACCGCCTTTTTGCAGACCCTGAAGGGGAAGCGGATCTTTTTGTTCGGCACCGCAGGCTTTGGCGGCAGTGCGGAATATTTCGAGCAGATCCTGGCAGCGGTGCAGAAATCGCTGGATGAGAGCAACACGGTCATTGGAACTTATATGTGCCAGGGCAAGATGCCCATGACCGTGCGCCAGCAGTATGAAAAGATGCTGCAGCAGCCCAACCATGCGCCCAATCTCGAAATGCTGATCGAGAATTTTGACAAGGCGCTGGCTCACCCGGATGCCGCAGACCTCGACCAGCTGCGCAAAAAGGCGGCAGCGGTGCAGGCATAACGGAAGAACGCTTCAAAAAAGCAGATTTTTTGAGAAGGCTGCTCCAAAACAGTTGACAGGTTCTGCCCGATGTGGTAGGATAATGTCGAGGAAATGGGAACAGTTCCTCAAGGTGAATTGAATATTCTCGGCAAAACAGTCGAAAGGCTGTGACGCAAAGCTACAGGGCCTGTAAAATGGCAGCCAGCTGCTTCTCATCACCTGAGGGTCTCCACAGCGGAGATTGGGTGTTGAGTGACCTTCATCTGAAGCATCAGGTGTCGATTGCCGAGTATACCAGCAATCGACACCTTTTTTCATGGGGCAACACAAAAGAGGTTCAACACCATGCGTAACGCTTCGATGAAAGTCCTGAAGAATCTGGTCTGCTGCGCCGCATTCATCTGCCTGATGTTTGTTCTGGCAATGCCCGCACACGCAGCTTCCAAGGCCGATGAGCTGCTGCAGCTCGTCAACGCAGAGCGTGCACAGGCCGGTGTGGCTCCTCTGAGCATGGGCAGCAGCGCACTGAATGCTGCCGCACAGGCCCGTGCAGAAGAACTTACCGTCAATTACTCCTACAACCGCCCCAATGGCAGCCGTGAGTTCACCATCCTGCCGGAGTACGGTGTGGACGATGTTTCTGTGGGCGAGAACTACTGGGCAGCTGCTGAGGATGCTTCGGACGTGGTCGCCGCCTGGAATCGCTACGATTTCTTCAAGGAGCGGATGCTGGACAAGGATGCCACCTCCGTTGGCATTGGCTACTACGAGGGCGGCGAGTACGGCAATTACTGGGTGATGATCTTTACCTACGCCCGCGGCACCAGTGAGAACGGTTTCGCACAGGAAGTGCTGGCGCTGGTCAACGCTGAGCGTGCAAAGGAAAATCTGGCACCTCTGGCCATGGGCGATGCCAAGCTGCAGGCCGCCGCCGATGAGCGCGCAAAGGAAGTGGCAAAGGTCGCTTCCCACACCCGCCCCGATGGCACCAACTGCTTCACCGTGCTGAAGGAGTACGGCGTGTCTGATACCGCCACCGGCGAAAATGCCGCCTGGGGCGAGACCACGCCCGAAAAGGTCGTTGCAGACTGGATGGCTTCGGAAGGCCACCGTGTCAATATCATGGACCCCGCCGCCAAGTATATGTGCCTTGGCTACAACTACGATGCCAATTCTCAGTGGGGCCACAACTGGATCCAGATCTTCGCAAAGTAAGCGGATGACTTCCATTGAGCGTTGTACGATGAAATAAAACAGAGCAAAAAGAGATGCACCCCGCTCCCTGAACCGGTTTCAGAAAGGCGGGGTGCATCTCTTTTGTTTTTTTTTTTTTATTCTGCTGCCATCTCAGCCACATCCTCGGGGCTGAAATCGCCCAAGGGCAGGATGAGCCGGCCCAGCGTTTCCTGCGGCAGGGCGGCAAGCCGGGCACTCTCGTCCGCAATTTCGGCAGGGCAGAGGACGTGCACGCCGTCCGCACCGGTCTCTACCCGGGCGCGGTGGCCGGTGGCAATGTACTGGATGCCCAGCCGGTCAGCCGCCGCTAGCAGGGCGGGGAAGCGCAGGTCAGCCGGGGCAGCGGTCTCCTCGGCCAGCTGGCTGGCCAGTTCGCTGGCATTCAGGGTGATGCACTCGATGCCCAGAGCCTTGGCGGCTTCCCTGGCGGCATCCACAACGGGGTCATCGGTGCACAGACGCACCACAGCGCCCATCACCGCAAAGCCCTGCTGCTGTAAAATGCGGACAGCTGCTTTGCAGCCCGTGCCGCCGCACAGGCCCACCAGCACCTTGTCCTGCTGTTCATAGGTATCGAACCCGCTGCCGGGCAGAAATGTATCGCTCATCGTCCCTGTCTCCCTCCGTGTGCCTGACTTTGTGCCACGGCCAGCTGGTCGCAGCGTTCGTTTTCCGGGTGGCCTGCGTGGCCCTTGACCCAGACATAAGTGATCTTGTGCCGGGCTTCCTGCTCCAATGCCTGTTCCCACAGGTCGGGGTTCAGGGCAGGGGAGCCGTCGGACTTTTTCCAGCCCCGGCGCTTCCAGCCCCTGGCCCAGCCTTTTTCCAGCCCGTTGATGACGTACTGGCTGTCGGAGCACAGCCGCACCTCGCAGGGCTCCTTGAGCTGGCGCAGCGCCTCGATGAAGGCCGTCAGCTCCATCCGGTTGTTGGTGGTGGAGGCGTCGCCGCCGCTGAGCTCCTTTTCGTAGACCTTGCCGTTAAAGCGGTAGCGCAGCACCGCGCCCCAGCCGCCGGGACCGGGGTTGCCGCTGCACGCGCCGTCGGTGTAAACTTCGACTTGTTTCATGCGTCTCTCCTGCATCATGTTTGTAGTACCTATTATTTAGAGCCATTTTGGCCCGTCTGTCAAGGGGAAGGGCATAATTTACCACCACCCGGCCCAAGCTTGGAATTGACAAAAGAGGCGAGAAATACTATACTTGTTGCAACGAAATGCGTATAGGGGCGCGCCGTGGGTGCGCTCACAGCGTTCCTGCCGAAGCGCCGCGGTCGCATCGAACAGATGGACTGGATGGGCAAGAGGCTTCCTGCGGAACCAGCAGCGTTGTATAAAACAACGCTGATAAAATGATTTCTATACGATGCATCCGACGGAAGCAGATGCGTTTTTATGCTTCCCTTAATGCAGGGCAGGCTGTCTTCCGGGGCAGACCTGTGCTTTGCTGATTGAATTTTTGGAGGTTTTCGATGGCACAGACAAAAGAACAGAACCACGCTCCCGCTCCGGCCAATGCGTCCGGCGAAAAGCGCCCCCGCACTTCCCGCCGCCCCCACTACACCCGCCGGCCCCGCCGCCCCCAGCAGCCCAAAGAGGCTGCAACGCCCATCCATATCTATCCGCTGGGCGGCCTCGGCGAAGTAGGCAAGAACATGACGGTCTATGAGTGCTGCGGCGATATGATCATCGTGGACTGCGGCCTCGTTTTCCCGGATAACGATATGTTCGGCGTCGATATGGTCATCCCTGATTTCACCTTTGTGGTGCAGAATAAGGATAAGATCAAGGGCCTGCTCATCACCCACGGCCATGAGGACCACATCGGCAGCATCCCCTACCTGCTGCAGAAATTCGATCTGCCCATCTACGGCACCCGCCTGACCTGCGGCCTCATCCGCAATAAGCTGGAAGAGTTCGGCCTTGCAGGCAAGACCAAGTTCGTGGAGATCACCCCCCGCCAGAAGCTCAAGCTGGGCTGCTTCACCGTGGAGCCTATCCATGTGAACCACTCCATCCCGGACGCGGTGGCTTTCGCCATCGACAGCCCGGCCGGCACCATCATCCAGACCGGCGACTTCAAGATCGACTACACCCCGCTGGCCTGCGGTGTGACCGACCTGTCCACCCTGGCCGAGTATGGCCAGCGTGGTGTGCTGGCCTTGCTGAGCGACTCCACCAACGCGGAGCGCCCGGGCTTTACCGCCACCGAGCAGAAGGTGGCCGCCGGTGTGCGCAGTTTGTTTGCCCGCGCCCGCAACAAGCGCATCATCATTGCGACCTTTGCGTCCAACATCTACCGCGTGCAGCAGATCATTGATCTGGCTGTGGAGGATGGCCGCAAGGTGGCCTTCAGCGGCCGCAGCATGGTCAACAATACCGCCATGGCACAGGAGCTGGGCTATATGCACATCCCGGAGGGGACGCTGATCAGCGTGGACGAGCTGAACCAGTACCCGCCGGAGCAGGTGGTGCTGATCACCACCGGCAGCCAGGGCGAGCCCCTGAGCGCTCTTTCCCGCATGGCCTCCTGCAGCCACCGCCAGGTGCGGGTTGGCCCCGGCGACTTCATCATCATCTCTGCCAACCCCATTCCCGGCAACGAGAAGAGCGTGACCAAGATCGTCAACGGTCTGCTCCTGCTGGGCGCAGAGGTCATCTATGAGGGTATGTACGACGTCCACGTCTCCGGCCACGCCTGTCAGGAAGAGCAGAAGCTGATGCTCACCCTGACCAGACCCAAGTATTTCCTGCCCGTCCACGGCGAATATAAGCAGCTGAAAAAGCACGCCATCACGGCGGCAAGCCTCGGCATCCCCACCAGCAACATCCTCATTGCCGAGAACGGCTCCAACATCATCCTCAGCCAGGACGAGATGAAGCTGGGCGAGCCGGTGACGGCGGGCGCTGTCATGGTGGACGGCCTCGGCGTGGGCGATGTGGGCAACGTCGTCCTGCGGGACCGCAAGCATCTGTCTGAGGACGGCCTCGTCATCATCGTGGCCACCGTGGACAGCAAGACCGGCAAAGTTCTGGCCGGCCCCGACCTCGTGAGCCGTGGCTTCGTCTATGTGCGGGAGAACGAGAGCCTGATGGACGGCGCCCAGAGCATCGTGGAGACGGCTCTTGACCGCTGCGTGGACGAGCACGTCCGCGACTGGAACAGCGTCAAGACCCGGGTGCGCGAGGCCCTGAGCAGCTATATCTACCGCCGCACCAAGCGCAGCCCCATGATCCTCCCCATCCTGATGGAGGTCTGAGTCTGCCCGCAGGAGGCATAACACTTCATGAAACAAAAACCAAGATGGACTCTTGAAATGCTGACCGCTGCGCTGGCGGTGCTCTGCGCCCTGCTGGTGCTGGTGCTTCTGGTGCAGCGCCCGGCCATCTGGCCTGTGCTGGTGGTGCTGGCGGTGCTGTGGTTCGCCCTGTTCGGAGTGTTCCGCTACCGGGTGCGCAGCTGGGTGGCCCGCTGGGTCTGCGGCGGCAGCTTCGAAAAATCGAAGACGCAGTTCAGCCTCGAGCCGCTGAGCCAGCCCGCCGCCCTCCTTTCGGGGGAGACGGTGCTGTGGTACAACACTGAGTTCCGCACCCGTCTGATGAAGGGCGAAGCCCTTCTGGTCCCCCGGGTGCAGAAAGTGCTGCCCGGCCTCGACCTGCAGGAGGCACGCAAGGTCAGCGGCCAGCTGCTCAATCTGGCCGACGGCGTGTGGAGCGCTCACAGCTCCACCGTCCCCGGCGAGGCCGAGAGCATGACCCTTCTTGTCCTGAATGAGGAAACGGCCCTCCGCAAAGTGGAGGCCGAATATAAGGCCAGCCGCCCGGGCTATCTGGTCTTCCTTGTGGACGGCTACGACGACGTGTTCAGCGATATGCTGGACAGCGAGCGAGCCCGCCTGCTGGAAGGCATCAACCGGGTGCTGGAAGATATGATAGGCCGCGGCACGGGCTTTCTGCGCCGCGTGGCCAGCGGCCGCTACATCGCTGTGGTGGAAGAGCGCCAGCTGGAGCAGTTCGCCAAGCGCGGCTACGACGTGCTGGATAAGATCCGCGCCCTCGACCCCAGCGTGAACCTCTCGATCTCCATCGGCATCGGGCGCGGGGCCAAGACCCTGCGGGAGGCTCAGGACATGGCCGTTCAGGCGCTGGATATGGCGCAGGGGCGCGGCGGCGACCAGGCCGCCGAGATGACCCCGGACGGCTTTACCTTCTACGGCGGTGTCAGCCACGGCGTGGAAAAGCGCAGCAAGGTGCGCAGCCGCATCGTGGCCGACCAGCTGGTCAGGCTCGTCAAGGAGGCGGACCATGTGGTCATCATGGGCCACCGGATGAGCGATCTGGATGCCATCGGCGCTGCCGAGGGCGTGCTGCGCATCTGCAAGATCTGCGATGTCCCGGCGGTGATCGCCGTCAGGCGGGATGCCACGCTGGCGGGCAGCCTGATCGATGCCCTGTGCCGGGCCGGGCAGGCGGATGATTTCATCGACCCCAAGGCGGCGCTGCCCATTATCTCCAAGAAAACGCTCTGCGTGGTGGTGGATACATACCAGCTGGGCCTTGTGGAGAGCAGGGAGATCCTGGAAAGGTGCGGCAAGGTGGCTGTCATCGACCACCACCGCAAGGGCGTGGGCTTCATCGAGCATGCAGACCTTGTCTGCCACGAGCCCTATTCCTCCTCGGCCAGTGAGCTGGTCACGGAGCTTTTGCAGTATGTGGGCGACCGGGATGACAAGCCCAGCCGGGTGGAGGCCGAGGGCCTGCTCTCGGGCATCATGCTGGATACCCGGGACTTCACCCTGCACACCGGTGTGCGCACGTTTGAAGCCGCCGCCGCTCTGCGCCGCTACGGCGCGGAGACGGAGCGGGTGCGCCAGCTCTTTGATGTGACCATGGTGGAGTACAACGCCAAGGCAGACCTTGTGGAGGCTGCCCAGATGTACCGCAGCTGTGCCATCTCGGTGAGCGGCGAGGTGCCCCCCGAGGCCCGTGTGGCCATTGCGCAGGCTGCCAACGACCTGCTGACCATCCAGAATGTGGAGGCCAGCTTTGTGGCTGTGCAGGTGGGGAGCGGTGTGAATATTTCCGCCCGCAGTCTGGGAGCGGTCAATGTTCAGGTCATCATGGAAAGCCTGGGCGGCGGCGGCCACCAGACCATGGCGGCGGCCCAGCTCAAGCATATCACCCCCGAGGCAGCCCGGGCACGCATCCAGACTGCCATTGACCAGTACCGTGAGAGCCAGAAGAAGCCGCTCTCCAAAAATGAACCTGAATCCAGAAAAAAGGAGAAGCAGGGATGAACCATTACGATTATCTCATCGTGGGCGCAGGCCTTTACGGTGCGGTGTTTGCCCAGGAAGCAAAAAAGGCGGGCAAAACATGCCTTGTGATTGATAAGCGCGGCCACATTGCCGGGAATATCTACACCGAGGAAGTGGAGGGCATTCAGGTCCACCGCTATGGTGCCCACATCTTCCACACCAGCAGCAAGGCAGTGTGGCAGTATGTGAACCAGTTTGCGGAGTTCAACCGCTACACCAACAGTCCCGTTGCCAATTATCACGGCGAGATCTACAATCTGCCCTTCAATATGAACACCTTCAATAAGATGTGGGGTGTGGTGACCCCCGCCGAGGCCAAGGCGAAGATCGAGGAGCAGAAGCGGGAAGCGGGCATCACCGACCCGAAAAATCTTGAAGAGCAGGCCATCAGTCTGGTGGGTACGGACATTTACGAAAAGCTCATCAAGGGCTACACCGGCAAGCAGTGGGGCCGCCCCTGCACCGAACTGCCGGCTTTCATCATCAAACGCCTGCCGGTCCGCTTTACCTACGACAACAACTATTTCAACGCGCTGTATCAGGGCATCCCCGATGGCGGCTATACCGCCATGGTGGAAAAGATGCTGGAGGGTATCGAGGTGCGGCTGAATGTGGATTATCTGGCCGACCGGGAGAACCTGAACGCACTGGCCGACAAGGTCGTTTATACCGGCCCGGTGGATGCCTACTTCGGCTACCGGCTGGGGGCCCTGCAGTACCGCAGCGTCCGCTTTGAGACGGAGGTGCTGGACACCGACAACTACCAGGGCAACGCCGTGGTGAACTATACCGATGCGGAAACGCCCTATACCCGGATCATCGAGCACAAGCATTTTGCGTTCGGCACCCAGCCCAAAACGGTGATCAGCCGGGAGTACAGTACCGAGTGGCATCAGGGTGACGAGCCCTATTACCCCGTCAACGATGAAAAGAATGGCGCGCTTTACGCAAAATACAAAGCGCTTGCCGATGCCGAGACAAAGGTCATTTTTGGCGGCCGGTTGGGCGAGTACAAGTATTATGATATGGATAAGGTCATTGAAGCAGCATTGGATGCGGCGGGGAAAGAGTTGGCGTGAACTGCTGATCGCCGCACGAGGGGAGTTTCTCCGGCAAGTGTCCGCTGGGGTGGGACCCTGTTGCCGCGCAGCGGCAATAGGGCGGGCGATGGAATGGCCCGTTTCACTTGCGGGAGAAAGCTCCCGGAGATGCGGCAGCCCCCGACCGTTGACGGAAACGCGCAATTGCTGTATACTAGCCATAGAAATCCACCGGTTCCCCGGTGAGAAGTGAGGGATAACACCATGAAAGTGATTCTGAAGCAGGACGTAAAGGGCATTGGCAAGAAGGATGAGATCCATGAGGTCTCCGACGGCTACGCCCGCAACTTTCTGTTCCCGCGCAAGCTGGCCGCTGTGGCCGACGCCAGCGCGGTGAATATCGCACGGGGCAAGGAGGCCGCTGCCGACTTCCACGAGGCTGAGAACGTGGCCGCCGCTCAGGCTGTGGCCGCGAAGCTCGAGGGCAAGACCGTGGTCATCAAGGCCAAGGGCGGTGCCTCCGGCCGTCTGCACGGCAAGGTCACCGGCAAGGAAGTGGCCGAGGCTCTGGCACAGCTGGCCGGTGCTCCCATCGACAAGAAGAAGATCGAGATGGAGACCCGCGACATCAAGGATGCCGGTGTGTTCAACGGCAAGGTGCGCCTGCATGTGGGCGTTGTGGCTTCCTTCAAGATCCAGGTGGAAGTGGAACAGGCCTGATTTTTCTGCCCATCTGCGCCCCCTCACAGCAGGGGGCGCTTTTTGGCTTTACGGGAATTGACAGAAGGATGAACGACCATGCCGAACGAACGACATTATAACAACGAACTGAATCTGGAGAGCGTGGGCATCAACCAGCCGTTCAACATGCAGGCGGAGCAGAGCGTGCTGGGCGCGGTGCTGCTCAAGCCCGACACCCTGACCGACCTGGTGGAGATCATCAAGCCGGAAATGTTCTATACCCGGCAGAACGCGCAGATCTGGAGTGAGATGCTGCGGCTGTTCACCAACGACCAGACCATTGACTTTGTGACCCTGCTGGATGCGGTCATCTCGGACGGAGTGTTCCCCAGTGCGGACGAAGCCAAGGTGTACCTGACCGGTCTGGCCGAGACGGTGCCCAGCATCTCCAACGTGAAGGCCTACGCCCAGATCGTGCAGGAAAAGTATCTGGTGCGCCAGCTGATGGACGTGGCCAAGGATATCCTGCAGGACGCCGGGGACGAGCCGGACGCTGACCTGCTGCTGGAAAATGCCGAGCAGCGCATCTACGAGATCCGCTCCGGCCGGGATTCCAGCGCCCTGACCCCGCTTTCCTCCAGCATGGTGGAGACCCTGACCAACCTGCAGAAGATCAGCGGCCCGGATGCCGACAAGTACAAGGGCATCCCCACCGGCTTCCGTCTGCTGGATACCGTCCTGACCGGCCTGGGCCGCGGCGACCTCATCATTCTGGCCGCCCGCCCCGGTATGGGCAAGACCAGTTTTGCGCTGAACATTGCCACCCGCGTTGCCATGCAGCAAAAGGTGCCGGTGGCCATTTTCAGCCTGGAAATGACCAAGGAGCAGCTGACCAACCGCATCCTTTCGGCGGAAGCAGGCATCGACAGCCAGGCTTTCCGCACCGGCGCTCTCCGCAGTGAGGACTGGGAGTATCTGGCACTGGCAACGGAAAAGCTCCACGATGCCCCCATTTATATGGACGACACCTCGGGCATCACCATTACCGAGATGAAGGCGAAGATCCGCCGGGTCAATCAGGACCCCACCCGCCCCAATGTGGGCCTGATCGTCATCGACTACCTGCAGCTGATGACCACCGGCCAGCGCAGCGAGAACCGTGTGCAGGAGATCAGCTCCATCACCCGAAACCTGAAGATCATGGCTAAGGAAATGAATGTGCCCATCATCGCGCTTTCTCAGCTGTCCCGTGCGGTGGAGAAGCAGGGCAACAACTCTTCTCACCGGCCCCAGCTGTCGGACCTGCGTGACTCCGGTTCTATCGAGCAGGATGCCGACTGCGTCCTTTTCCTTTACCGTGATTCCTACTACGCCAGCCAGAACCCCGATGGGGCAGAGGTGGATGCCGATACCGCAGAGTGCATCGTGGCAAAGAACCGCCACGGCGAGACCAGCACGGTGCCGCTGGGCTGGGATGGCGCACACACCCGCTTTATGGATGTGGACTTCAAACGCTGATGAACGACGAAACATCAAAATTGATTGCAAAAGTAGAACGCTTTGCCCGGCAGGAGCAGCTGTTTGCGCCTGCGGAGCCGGGCCGGGCTCTGCACCTGTGCGCCGCCGTTTCGGGCGGGGCCGACAGCATGGCGCTGCTGCGGGTACTGCTGGAGCTGCGGGAAGCTTTTGGGTATCCCCTTACGGCCTGCCACGTCAACCACGGCCTGCGGGGTGAGACTGCGGACCGGGACGAAGCCTTTGTTCGGGCCGAGTGTGCCCGGCTGGGGGTGCCGCTGACAGTTTTCCGCCCGGCAGATGTGGGAATGGCTGTGCCGCCCCATGCCGGGGAGGACTGGGCCCGCAGACTCCGCTATGCCTGCTTCGCCCAACTGCTGGCAGGCGGGATAGACTGCATTGCAACGGCCCATACTGCTACTGACCAGGCCGAGACCCTGCTGTTCCGGCTGGCCCGGGGCACCGGGCTGCACGGGGCAGGGGGCATCCGGCCCGGGCGGCCCGGCTACTGCCGCCCGTTGCTGGGCCTGACCCGGGCCGAGACCGAAGCGCTCTGCGCCGCCTTCGGGCAGGCGTGGGTGACGGACGAGACGAACGAATCCGATGCCTACGCCCGCAACCGCCTGCGCCATGGGGCCGTTCCGGCCCTGCGCAGCGTCAACGCTGCGGCAGAGGAGAATCTGGCCCGCTTCTGTGAAAAGGCGGCCCGCGCGGATGCGTACTTTGCCCGGCAGGCAGAACAGCTGCTTTCCATCGCGCGTCTGGATGCAGCCCAGACTGCCCGTAAGGCCCCGGAAGCCAAGGCAGCATGGCGGCTGGAGCCGCTGCAGGGCGCGGACCCGCTCATTCTGGAAGCGGCGCTCCACAGCCTTGTTGCCCCGGTGCGGGATGCCGAGGAAAAGTACATCCGCCTGCTGGCAGAGCTGGTGGAGCAGGGGAGCGGGGCGGTGCAATTGACCGATATGGTCCGCTTCTGCGCAGGCAGCGGGATGCTCTGGCAGGAAAAGAGCCGGCCGGAAGCGGCTGCGGCCCCTGCGTTTTCGCTGCCGTTTGCCCCTGCCGATGGGGCGGAATTTGCTCTGCCCGGGGGCCAAACCCTGAAAACACGGCTTTTTGTAAGCGGTTTTCGAGAAAAAACACAGGGTGTTCATAAAAAAGACTTAAAAAATCGGGCGGATTATGCTAGAATAACCTTGTTATATTCTGCCCTTACGCTGCGCACCCGTCAACCGGGAGACCGGTTCCGGCCTGCGGGGCGGGGGCTGAGCAAGCCCCTGCGCAAATGGATGAATGAGGCAGGCATTCCTGCCGGAATACGAGAGGGCCTGCCGCTGCTGGCGGCGGGCAGTGAGATCCTGTGGGTCTGTGGGGAGGGCTTTGCCGAGGGGCTGGCCCCGGACGAGGAGACTGTACAGATCTTGCAGTTGGAATTGGAAAATGGAGGAACAACCCATGAGCATGAATGACGATATCAAGAACATCCTGGTCAGTGAGGAAGCACTGAAAGCCAAGGTTGCCGAACTGGGTGCACAGATCAGCAGGGATTACGAGGGCAGAAACCTTGTCCTCGTCTCCATCCTCAAGGGTTCGGTGGTCTTTATGGCCGACCTGATGCGGGCCGTGACCATCCCCTGCAGCATTGATTTTATGGTCGTGTCCAGCTACGGCGGCAGCAATACCACCACCAGCGGTCTGGTCAAGATCATCAAGGATCTGGACGGCGACCTGTCCGGCAAGGACGTGCTGATCGTGGAGGACATTCTGGATACCGGTGTCACCCTTTCCAAGCTGGTGCCCATGCTCAAGATGCGCAACCCGAATTCCGTGAAGATCTGCACCATTCTCGACAAGCCCAGCCGCCGCAAGGCCGACATCCAGCCCGATTACGAGGGTTTCCAGGTGCCGGACGAGTTTGTGGTGGGCTATGGTCTGGACTACGATGAGAAATACCGCAACCTGCCCTATGTGGGTGTGCTGAAACCGGAAATCTACGCATAACAAAAACGAATTAGAACTGGAGTTGATCCCTTTTGCAACCGAAACGACCTCGCTTTAATCCCCTGATCCTGGCGCTGGCACTGGCCGGTGTTCTGATGATCTGGTCGGTGCTGGGCACCAGCGACAGCAGTACCGGCGGCTCCACCATGAGCTACTCGACTGTGGTGCACTACTTTGAGAACAATCAGGTCACAGCCTTTACGCTGGACCGCAACACCAGCATCATCACCCTGACGCTGAAGGAGGGCAAGCAGGAGCTGCCCGAAACCACAGGTGCCACCGCTGCCACACAGGTCTCCGGCGGTCTGCTGAGCAATCTGTTCTCCTCCTCCACCTCTTCCGTGGGGGCGACCAGAAACGATGACGGCACGGTGACGGTGCGCTACAAGCTGCCCTACGCCTATGTGTTCATCGAGAACGTCCAGCAGTATATCGATTCCTACGACGCAGCCAACCCGACCGCGCCCATGGAGTACGATTACACCACCCTGAAGGAGTCCATCCCCTGGATGGAGATCCTGTTCTACCTGGGAATGCTGGGCTGCACCGGCTTCCTGCTCTTCTCCATGATGCGCGGCGGCGCTGGCGGCGGCGGTATCATGAACGTGGGCAAGGCCAAGGTGAAGGACGAACACGAGAACAAAAAGACCGCGACCTTTGCCGACGTTGCCGGTGAGGACGAGGAAAAGGAAGAGCTGAAGGAGGTCGTGGAGTTCCTCAAGAGCCCCGACAAGTTCAACACGCTGGGTGCCCGCATCCCCCACGGCGTTCTGCTGGTGGGCCCTCCGGGTACCGGTAAGACCCTGCTGGCCCGTGCCTGCGCCGGTGAGGCAGGTGTGCCCTTCTACTCCATTTCCGGCTCCGATTTCGTGGAAATGTACGTCGGTGTCGGCGCGTCCCGTGTGCGTGATCTGTTTGATAAGGCCAAAAAGACCATGCCCTGCATCATCTTCATCGATGAGATCGATGCCGTGGGCCGTCAGCGCGGCGCAGGTCTGGGCGGCGGCCACGACGAGCGGGAGCAGACCCTGAACCAGCTGCTGGTCGAGATGGACGGCTTTGAGGCCAACGATGGTGTCATCGTGATGGCAGCCACCAACCGTGCCGACATTCTGGATAAGGCCCTGCTCCGTCCGGGCCGCTTTGACCGTCAGGTCTATGTGGGCCTGCCCGATGTCAAGGGCCGCGAGGAAATCCTCAAGGTCCACACCAAGAATAAGCCTCTGGCTCCCGATGTCTCCCTCAGAGTCATCGCACAGCGCACCGCAGGCTTTGCGGGTGCTGACCTGGAGAACCTGGTCAATGAGGCCGCTCTGCTGGCTGCCCGCCGCAGCCGCAAGGCCATCACCATGGAGGACATCGAGGAAGCTTCCATGAAGGTCATGGCAGGCCCTGAGAAGAAGAGCCGTGTTGTGACTGCCGAGGAAAAGAAGCTGACCGCCTACCATGAGGCGGGCCACGCCGTGGCAGGCTTCTATTGCAAGCACCATCCCCGTGTGCATGAGATCACCATCATTCCCCGCGGCCAGGCTGGCGGCTACACCATGTATCTGCCCGAAAAGGATCGCAGCTATGTGACCAAGGGTGAGATGTTCGAGGATATCGTTTCCAGCCTGGGCGGCCGTGTGGCCGAGCAGCTGATCCTGGAGGATATCTCCACCGGTGCCTCCAACGACCTGCAGCAGGCAACCAACATTGCCCGCCAGATGATCACCAAGTACGGCTTCTCCGAGCGCCTGGGCCCTGTGGTCTACGGCACCTCGCAGGAGGAGACCTTCCTGGGCCGTGATTTCACCCAGGGCAAGGGCTACAGCGAGAGCACCGCTGCCGAGATCGACGGCGAGATGCGGGATATCATCGATGAGGCTTACGAGACCTGCCGCCGCACCCTGACGGAGCACATCGACCAGCTCCATGCGCTGGCACAGGCTCTGATGGAACGCGAAAAGCTCAACGAGCAGGAGTTCAACACTGTGATGGCCGGCGGCAAGCTGCCCCCGCGTGACGGTGACGCGCCTGCACAGGAACCCGCCGCACCGGCGGCCCCTGTGGAGACCGCAGAGCCTGCCGAGAACGCAGAGCCCGCTGAACAGGCGGAGCAGGCCGTGCTGGGCGAGGAAATGCCCGACCCGGCGCAGGATGCCCCGCAGGAAAACGAATGATCGAAGGGAGCGAGTGTCGTGGAGGAAAATTTTAACCCGGTCGCACGCACCCGGGCCAACTATTATACCCCGGGCAGCCCGGTGCAGTTCGTCTGTGTGGAGCTGCTCAAGGGCGAACTCAGCGGCGAGAACGCAGTCTGCCTGACCTTCAAGAACATCTCCAAGGTCACCCTGACTGCACTGGAGATCCACTTCAAGTGCAAGGGTGTGGACGGCATCATCCTGTGTGAGGATGCCTTTGAGTACCGCGAGATCGAGGTCAAGCCCGGTGAGAGCTTTGGCATGGACGATGCCGTGTTCGTGACCCAGAAGGCCATCACCAGCGTGGATGTGGTCCTGAAGAATGTATACAGCGGCAAAAAGGTCGTGCATCTGGATGCCATCAAGCGCGTCCGCCTGCCGGCCCCGCGCCGCTTGAGTCCGGAGCTGGAAAAGGCACTGGAAAGCCGGATGAACCGCACCGGCCTCAAGTATATGCCGCAGGTGTTCGAGAACGGCTGGTACTGTGCCTGCGGTTCCTTCCACCCGAAGGAAGAGGACACGGTCTACTGCACCGAGTGCGGTTGTGACCGCATCCTGCTGCAGAACGCCCTGAACACCCTGCTGCAGCCCGGCCAGAAGGCCGCCCCTGCAGAGCAGGCCCCGGCGGCGGAGGCCACCCGCGTGGCGAGCGCCGCTCCGCAGGAAGAGCCGACCCGCATCGTGGCCAGCGCGCCGGTGCAGGCAGAACCCACCCGGGTCATCCCGACGGCCCGCCCGGTAGAGCCTGTCGGCGCTCCGACCAGCTTTGCACCGCCGGTGGAACACACCCCTGCTCCGGAAGCAGAGCCTACCCGGGTGCTGGATGCCGCCACCCGCGCGGCGTTCCCCGGCAGCGGTGCAGCGGCTGTGGATGACGAGGGCACCCGTGTGATGCCTGCTGCTGCCCGCCGTGCCGCCCCGGCCCGCCAGCCGGAACCCGAGGTGGAGCAGTACGATGAGGAGGACGATGCGGAAGAGAGCCGTGACGGCATTGCCGAGACCCTCGTCCGCTGGGTCCCGCCCATCACCGCCATCGTCTGCGCAGGCATTGCGCTGTGGGGCTTCGTCTATTATCAGTTTATGATGTAAATGAATGACGGAGGAGGCTGCGCTTCCTCCGTTTTTTGGTTGTACGAAGGAGAAACGTTATGCCCGACGAAGCACTGCAAACCGCTTTTGAGATCAAAACTACCTGCGATGAGATCAGCCGCAAGCTGCTGCGCTGGCACTGGGAGAATAAGCCCGGGGAGCACAGTCTGGGAGCCCTGCTGGATCACATCCGTACCCGCCAGCAGGAGAGCCCCGAATATTATGACCGTCTGCCCGATCTGGCGGGCCGGAACAGCTGGCAGCAGCTGGATACCACCCTGTGTATGCGGGTGCTGCTGGACCCTGAAAAGGATGCTGCGCACCAGCTGGATCTGCTGGGCAATACGGAGCACCCCGCTGCTGCCCGCCGGGCCTGCAACGCGGTGCGCACTGCCCGCAATGAAGCGGCCCATGCCTCCGACCGCACGGCGGCTGCGCAGGCGGCGATCCTCTTCAACGAGGCCGTGGAAGCACTGGAAGAGGGCTATGCAGGCGCGCCCCTGCGCACCAGTGAGCTGGGCCAGTATTACCGGCTGGCTGAGGATTATCTGGGCCGCTGCGGGGCCAAAAAGCCCATTGCGTCGGCGGCCCCGGAAGAGAAAGCCCCTCGCGCGGCAAAGTCCGGCCAGAGCACTGCGGGCAGGAAAAAAGAGGGGACTTCCGGCAGCGCTTCCCGCCGCAGCAGCACAAAGCAGAACACGAGCGGCCGCAGCTCCGGCGGCAGATCCCAGAACCGGAAGCAGGGCGGCAGCCGGAACAGCCGTGCCCGGGCCAGGCAGAAGCAGAAACAGGCCAACCGCACCGTTCTGCTGGTACTGCTGGCGATTCTGGCCGTGGGTCTGCTGATTCGCGGCTTTACCATGAACTGGCAGTGAAAGAGTGAGGAAACTATGAAGCAAAAACTGATTTTTCTGGATATTGACGGTACTTTGCTGCCGCCCGGTGAGATGACCGTTCCGGCCAGTGCCGTGGAGGCCATCCGGCAGGCCCGGGCCAACGGCCACAAGGTTTTTCTGTGCACCGGCCGCAACCTGCGCATGACGAAGCCGCTGCTTGCCTACGGTTTCGATGGCTTTGTCTGCTCTGCAGGCGGCTATGTAGGCTGTGATGGGAAAATTCTCGTGGATCTTCCCATGGAGCCTGCGCAGGTCGAGGGCCTGCGGGAGGTGCTGGGGCGTGCCGGTGCCGAGTGTACACTGGAAGCCCGGGATGATACTTACGGCGGCATCAGGATGATCGAGCGGTTCGCCCATTTGTTCCCCCGCAAGCCGGGGCAGCTGAACAGCGAGGCCGAGCGCTGGCGCAAAACGATGGAGTATGGCTTGACCATCCGGCCCATTGAGGAATACCACGGGGAGCCGGTTTACAAGGTGGTGTTCATCGCCCCCAACGAGGCCTGCCTTGCCGAGGCGAAGCAGCTGTATGAGGATCAGTTCATCTTCTGCGAGTCCCGGCTGGGGGATAACCCGTCAGCCATCGTCAACGGGGAGCTCATCAACCGCAAGTTCAACAAGGGCACCGGCATCAAGGCCATCTGTGATGAGCTGGGGTGTTCGCTGGCCGATACCATCGGCTTTGGCGACAGCGACAATGACCTGCAGATGACCGATGTGGTAGGCATCAGCGTCTGCATGGCCAATGGCTCTGACAACCTGAAAAAGCTCTGCGACCGCATCTGCCCGGCTGTGACGGAGGACGGCGTGGCAAGGGAGCTCAAAACTCTGGGCCTGATCTGAGAGCAGCCTTCCACAAAAGAAGAGATGATAACAAAAAATTCCCGCTCCATCGAGCGGGAATTTTTGTTAGAGAGGGTTATTTCTGATGGACTGCCTTGTGATATACCGCGTAGGCGATCACAGCAGAGAGGGCCTCTGTGATCCAGAAGGCGTGCCAGACACCGGTGGGGCCCATGCGGCCGCACAGCACCCACGCAATGGGCATGATGAAGATGATATAGCGGCAGAGGGAGATGACCAGCGAGGGCACGCCCTTGCCCAGACCCTCCAGCGCACCGGAGGAGGTGGTAGACACTGCCGAGACGATGAATCCCAGGCAGATGATCCGCAGGGCGGTCTGGCCGATGGCGATGGTCTCGGGGTTAGAGGTGAACAGACCCATCAGCGGGCCTGCAATGGTCAGGCAGAGCAGGGTGCCAATGGCCATGATCCCGGCGCTCAGGCCCAGTGTCAGGTTGTAGAGCCTGGACACACGGCCATGCTCCCGGGCACCGTAGTTGTAGCCCACCAGCGGGCGCATCCCCTGCACGATGCCGTTGGCCGGCAGGTAAAGGAAGGTCTGGAGTTTGTAGTAGATGCCCAGCACCGTCACATAGCTCTGGGAGTAGACCGCCAGCAGGCCGTTCAGGAAGGTGACCAGCAGGCTGGGCAGGGCCAGATTCAGGATGGCCGGTACGCCGATGGCATAGAGCTTGCCGTCAAGGGCGGCATCGAACCGCAGGCAGCGGCGGGAGAAGCGGACGGCGACTTCAGTGGTGCAGTAGACATAGAGGTAGACCACAAGGGAAACGGCCTGCCCGATGCCGGTGGCAAGGGCCGCACCGGCAATGCCCAGGGCGGGCACCGGCCCAAGGCCGAAGATGAGGACCGGGTCGAGGGCGATGTTGGTCACGCAGCCGGTGATCAGCGCCACCATGGCAACATTCATCCGGCCCACGGACTGAAAGATCTTCTCAAAGGCGAGGTCTGCCATGTTGACCAGCGAGAACAGGAACACGATGGTGGAGTAGGTCACGCCCATGTCCACCAGAGTGGGATTGGTAGTGAAGCGGCGCAGGAAGCCGGGCATGATGGCAATGCAGAGGACCATGCCCAGCACACCGTGCAGCAGGGAAAACATCATGCCGTGGGTGGCGGCCCGGTTGGCGTTCTCGTGGTCGCCTGCGCCGAGGTAGAGCGCGATCTGGGCATTGATGCCGATGCCAAAGCCGATGGCTACGGCATTGACAAAGTTCTGGATGGGAAACACCAGCGAAAGCGCTGTCATGGCCTGCTCGCTGATCTGGGCCACAAAGAGGCTGTCCACGATGTTGTACAGGCTGTTCACCAGCATCGAGATGACGTTGGGCAGGGCCATGGAGAGCAGCAGCGGGAACACCGGTCTGGTTTTCATAAAAGTATCGTTCATTTTCATTGCTCCTGAGGGTCAGATTTGGATTTGAAGGCAAAGCAAAAGCCACACAATGGCTTTTGTACCATTGTGTGGCGAAAAGTTGCAGAATGCTGTAAAAATCCACACGATATTTTATTGGTTCAAAGATACCACATCACAGGGATACTTGTCAAGGACTTTTTAAAATAAAAGTACGACTTTTTACAGCGAGCCCTTGCCCTTGACAAGGGGCGCGGCGGCGGTAAAATAAGAACAGAACGCACAAAAGGAGGATCTGCCATGAAATGGATGATTGCGTCAGACCTGCACGGGTCGGCTTACTACTGCCGCAAAATGCTGGAGGCCTTTGAGCGGGAGGGAGCCGACCGGCTGTTCCTGTTGGGCGACCTGCTCTACCACGGCCCCCGCAACGACCTGCCCCGAGAGTACGCTCCCAAGGAGGTCATCCCCCTGCTGAACGGGAAAAAGGAGAAGCTGCTCTGCGTGCGGGGCAACTGTGATGCCGAGGTGGACCAGATGGTGCTGGAATTCCCGGTGCTGGCCGATTATGCGGTGCTTCCGGTGGGGCAGCGGCTCATTTATGCGACCCACGGGCATATCTATCATGTAAAAAATCTGCCGCCGCTGGCCCCGGGAGATGTGCTGCTGCACGGGCATACCCATGTTCCGGCCTGGACAGAGTTCGGGCAGGGAAATCTTTACCTGAATCCGGGTTCTGTGAGCATTCCCAAGGAGAACAGCCCCCACAGCTACATGACCCTGGAAGGAAACACGATGCAATGGAAAGAGCTGGAAAGCAGCGCTGTTTTCCATGAACTGACCCTTTGATAAAGTCCCCCGGCCGGTTTTGCGGGCAGCTTGAAATTTGCCCACCGGTATGGTATGATAAAACTGAAAACAGATCGGCAAAGTTCCGCAGAGCAGTGCTGTGCGGGGCAGGAGCCTTTTTGTTTCTGCAATGAGTTAGCTAAAACTAACAAAATGACGAAAACAGCGGGCTGGACTTGTGCAGTTTGACAGGGGGGCCCGCAGATACAGTATGGAGGGGACAACAATGGTAGAAACGATCCTGAGGGTCGATGGTATGATGTGCGGTATGTGCGAAAGCCACATCAATGATGTGGTGCGCAAGACCGCCCGGGTGAACAAGGTGACTTCTTCCCACACCAAGGGCGAGACGGTCATCATCTCGGAGCAGCCGGTGGATGTGGAGGCGCTGAAGGCTGCCATTGCCGAAACGGGCTACACCGTGACCGGCGTGCAGACCCGGCCCTATGAGAAAAAGGGCTTCTTCTCGTTCCTGAAAAAGTAACAGCCCGGTGTTTCTGGCCGGGCTGATCATGCAAAACAGGAGGTATCTCGTTATGAGGATCTTGGTGTACGGCGCAGGCGTTCAGGGCTGTCAGCTGGCCCACAGTCTGGCACAGAACAAGAAAAATGTGGTCACTCTGCTGGCCCGGGGCGAGTGGAAGGAGGTCATTGACCAGAAGGGCCTGACCATCCGCCACATGCTCCAGCGGAAAACAACGATGGATCGGATGCAGACAACAGATGTGCTGGCCCCCGAGGATGTGTATGACCTTGTTTTTGTCGCGGTGCAGGCCGGGCAGCTGGCCGATGTGCTGCCCATCCTCAAGGCGAACAGGAGCCAGTACTTCATCTTTGTGGGCAATGATCCCTATGCGCAGGAGATGCTGCAGGCCATGCAGCGCCCGGTGGATAAGATCGCCTTTGGCTTCCAGAACAATGCGGGCCGCCGGGAGCATGACCGGCTGGTCAGTGTGCACATGGGAATGGGAATGACTGTCGGCGGCGCAACCGCTCCCCTGTCCGGCGCGTTCCGCCTGCGGCTGCAGGCTGCCTTTGAGGGGACTCATTACAAGCTGACCTATTACAGTGATATGGACGAGTGGCTCAAGAGCCACATCGCCTTTATCCTGCCCTGCGCCTATGCCTGCTATGCGGTGGATGGGGAACTTTCCCGCACCACAGTGGAACAGCGCAGGATGATCGTGGATGCCGCCTGGGAGTGCTGTGAGATGCTGAAAGCGGCAGGTGTTCCCGTGAACGATGCGGAGAACACGGATCGCTACCGCGAGGGCACCAAACAGCGGAAAAAGACCGAGCGGATGGTCTACTGGATGGCGCAGACGGTCGTTGGGAAGTGGTGCATTTCGGATCACGCCATGCGCGCGGTGAGCGAGATGCAGTATCTGGATGAAGCGTTTGCCGCCCTGCGCGCCACCACATTGGTGGAGATGACTGCCTGGGATGAACTGCGCAGATCCCTGCCCAGAAAGAAGTAAGAGCCGGAAAATGTCCGGAGCATGAGAAAAAGCCTGTCGGTTTTTGCGCTGACAGGCTTTTTTCTATTGGTTCAGTGCCCAGAAGGCGGCAAGTTGCTGCTCCAGCTCTGTGGTGCTGCGCAGGTATTGGAGCTGGTGCCAGTGGCGGGGGAACAGGCGGGTGTATTCGGCGCGGGCAAAGCGGTCATCCAGCAGAAGCACCACGCCCCTGTCCTCCTGCGTGCGGATGACCCGGCCCGCCGCCTGCAGCACCTTGTTCATGCCCGGGAAACGGTAAGCGTAGTCGAAACCGGTGCCGCCCGCCTCGTCATAGTAGCGGCGCAGGATCTCCTGCCGGGGGTTCACCTGAGGCAGGCCCACCCCCACGATGGCACACCCGATGAGCCGGTCGCCCACCAGATCCACGCCCTCGCCGAAGATGCCGCCCATGACCCCGAAGCCCAGCAGCGTTTTTGCGGGGCTTGGGCCGAACTGTTCCAGAAAGGCCGCCCGGGCCGCGTCGTCCAGACCACTCTCCTGGGCCAGCGTCCCGATGTCCGGGTAACGGGCGGTGAAGTCCTCATATACCTGCCGCAGATAGGCATAGCTGGGAAAAAAGGCCAGATAGTTGCCCACCTTGGCCCGGGCCAGTGCGGCCAGCGCATCTGAGACGGCCTGCACGCTGGCCTCCCGATCCCGGTAGCGGGTGGAGATGCCGGGCAGGCAGTAGAGCCCCAGATGTTCGGGCGGAAACGGGCTTTCCAGTGCCACAGCCCGGGCATCGGGACAGCCCAGCACGGAGCGGTAGTAGCCCGGCGGGGTGAGTGTTGCGCTGAACAGTGCCGCGGCCCGCCCGGCGGCAAGGCTGGCATCCACAAAGGGGGCAGGGTCAAGGCAGAGCAGCTCCCATTCCAGCTCGCTGCCCCGGGCTGTCAGCTGGGTGACAAAATGCGCGTCGTACCGCTCTGCCGCCCGGGTGATATCCTGCACCGCAAAGTAGAGCTCCAGCAGCTGGGCGTGGGCATCGGCCTCCGGGTTAGCCTCCAGCCAGTCCTGCAGGGGAGCCTGCAGGCTGAACAGCAGTCGGAGCAGCTCCTTCGGCAGTTCTTGCAAAAAGATTGTGCCATCCTGTGCCAGCAAAGGCTCCGGCAGCGGGAAGGCGGCTTCTGCCGGTTCGGTGTCCAGAAGGCTGGTCTGTTGGGTGAGATCCTCTGTCGGCGGTTCGGTGGGCGCTGAACCCCGGCGGGGGGCCAGCTTCGTTACCGCCCGGCGCGCTTCCAGAAAGCCTTTGTCTGCCTTTGTCAACGCAGTTTTCAGTGCGCTTTTTCCTTTGCCGATGGCCCGTCTGGCATCGGTCAGGCTGCTCTTGCAGAACCGTGCCGAGTACATGGCTCTGGCCCGGTCCGGCAGGTTGTGGGCCTCGTCGATGAGAAAAATGTAGTCGCCCGCCGCATCGAAAAAGCGCCGCAGGTGCACGGTGGGGTCGAACAGATAGTTGTAGTCCCCGATGACCACATCGCACCACTCGCTCAGGTCCAGCCCCAGTTCAAAGGGGCAGACCCTGTGCCGCCGGGCAGTCTCAGTCAGGGCGGCCCGGTCATAGGGGACGGCGCTGTCCAGCAGGTCGGCCAGCGCATCCTTCAGCCGCTCGTAGTAGCCGTTGGCGTAGGGACAGGCTTCCGGCAGGCAGGCGGGACGGCCCTCAGCATCCTTGCACAGGCAGGCCTTCTCCTTGGCCGAAAGGGTCACGCTGCGCAGGGAAAGCGCCGGGTCTGCCGCCCGCAGACGGGCCAGTGCATCCTCAGCAGCGGCCTGTGTCGTGTTGCGGGCGGTCAGGTAGAAGATCTTTTCCCCCTTGCCCCCGCCCATGGCTTTCAGGGCAGGGAAGAGGGCGCTCATCGTTTTGCCGATGCCGGTGGGTGCCTGGCAGAACAGCCGGGTACCGCCCTTCTGCTCTGCCTTGCCCGCAGCACAGGCGCGATAGACCTCCCCGGCAAGGGCGCGCTGCCCGGGACGGTAGGCTGGAAACGGAAATTGCAGGGCCCCAAGGCTCCGGTTCCGGGCTTCCACCCAGTCCAGCTGCCGCCGTGCCCAGGGAAGATACTGCCGCAGCAGGTCGTTGAGAAACGCATCCAGCTCAGCGGCGGAGAAGTGCCGGGTATAGCGGATGATCTCATCGGTGTCGATCTGGTAATAGGTCAGCCGGACATCCAGTGCTTCCAGCTCCCGCTGCTCGGCGCAGATGGCCCCGTAGACCATGCCCTGCGCCCAGTGGCAGGGGTTCATGTCCTCCGTGATGGCATCGGTGGGCGCGGCGGTGGTCTTGATCTCGTCGATGACCACCGTGCCGTCCTCATCGGTAAAAATGCCGTCGGCACGGCCCTCGATGGTGAACCCGATTCCCTCCATCGTCCGCTCTGCCGTGAGGAACACCTCGGCAGAGTAGCCTTCACCCGCCGCCTTCTGGAGCCTGCGGTGGATGCGTGCGCCCTCGTTGGCCCGGTCAAAGCCGGTAAAGCGGCTGTCGATACTGCCGGTGCGGAGCAGGAACTCCACCAGTTCCCGGACAGAGAGACGGATGGCTGGCATGGGGTTCACTTCCTTTCTCTTGAAATTCTGCGCTTCGGTCAGGTTGTACAGAGCAGGGCCTACCCGAGACCCAGGATCTTTTGACAATTTGCTGCAACAGCATTCACCTGGTCAAAATCCACGGCGGCCCGGTAATAAGTCTCCAGCTCATCATGGCAGTTCTTGGCCTGAGCCATCAGGGCGACAGCCTGGTCGATGAGCTCGGAGGCGGCACGGTCGTTGAAGCGCAGGCGGGCGCGGAAGCCGGACAGATTCTCCCGGTCCACAAAGCGGGTGCAGCGCACGGCCTGCACGCCGGGCAGCTGGATGGGATGCCAGAGGTTGTCGGTCAAAAAAGCCAGCCGCAGGGCCGGGATGAAGATGTGGTCGATCTGATCTTCAGGGTGCATGGCACAGGGGCAGGTGATGATGTGGTAGCCCCGGGCCAGCGCTTCGGCCCGGATAAGCTCCAGCAGCAGGCGGGAAACAGCCCCGTAATCATCCCGGAATACCACATACCGGTCGGCCAGCGCTTCCACCGTGCCCCGGTAGAATACCATCCCCTTGGGGGTGATGGCTGAGAGCAGCCGCAGCTCCTCGCTGGCGGTGCCCTCGGTGCGGGGAAGCAGCCGGGTGCAGAGCCGCTTGACGTAGCGGCGCACCTTTTCAAAGTTGGCGCTGCAGGCCTCGGCCCGGCGGCTGTCCAGCATCAGGCTGCCCGCCGATGCGATATACCGGGCTGCCCGGCCCCGCAGGGCGGCATTCCGGGCAAACAGGGCCTTGACCTCGTCCCGGTGGGGAGCCAGCTTTCCGGCATCGATGGTGTGGTACAGGCTCACCACCAGCTCATCAGCCCCGGGCGCGTCCGGCTCCACCACATGGGGCGCGGTGGCATCGATGATGGCGCGCTTCTGGTCGAGGAAGATGACCCCGTCCAGACTGTCCGGGTCGCTGGCACAGTGGATCTTTTCGATGCGCTGGCCCTGCTGCTCGGCGGCCTGGGCCAGATGCTTCATCAGGGTGGATTTGCCGCATCCCGGCCCGCTTTTGATGAGAAGCATCTGCATCCCGGGCTCCCGGCGCAGCGGCTCAAAATAACCCTTGAAGCCCGCCGGTGTGGTGGCCCCCAGAAAGAAATCGAGGGAACGGCTTTGGATCGTTTTCATATCAGAACACCTCACTTTTGCTTTAGGGTATGCAAAAATGAAGGGAGATGATACTTGGAAACGGCCTTGCCCTCTCAGTCTCGCTCCGCTCGCCAGCTCCCCCAAAGTGGGAGCCCTTGGCAGTTTTTGTGAGCTTCATCTTTCTGCCAAGGCCTCTCCCTTCGGGAGAGGTGGCATTGCGACAGCAATGACGGAGAGGGTGAGCTTGTTAATATGTGTGCCCGCACACCTCGTGGATCTTCTCCCGCAGAGCCACAAAATCCGCAAAGGCGGCGGGTTTGTTCTGTGCCTGCCGGAGCAGGGCGGCGGGGTGGAAGGTGCCCATGAACCATACGCCGTTCTTTTGCACAAAGGTGCCGTGCTCCTTGGTCACGGAGAAATCGGTGCGGATCATCCGCTGGGAGGCGATGCGGCCCAGGCAGACCACGATCTTTGGCTGCAGCAGCTTGAACTGTTCCCGGAGCCATGGCATACAGGCCTCGCTCTCGGTGGGCAGCGGGTCACGGTTCTGGGGCGGGCGGCACTTGACGATGTTGGCAATATAGCAGTTTTTGCTCCGGTCCAGATCGATGGCAAACAGGTATTTGTCCAGCAGCTGGCCGCTGCGGCCCACAAAGGGCAGGCCCTGCTCGTCCTCGCTCTGGCCCGGGCCTTCGCCCACGAACAGCACCTCAGCAGTCTGGACACCCTGCCCGAACACCACATGGGTGCGGTCAGTGCACAGCTCACATCTGCGGCAGGCAAGGCACTCGGCCTTTAATGTATCCCAATCCATAGCAGTTTGATCTCCTTGCAGCTGAATGATAATTTCTTCACAAATAAAAATGGTTTTCTCCTAAAATAATAGCACAAAAAGCCAATTTTGTCTTGAACTTTTTGCCGGGTGTGCTAGAATAAAAGAGAAAGGCATCCTTGTGTCCAACAGGCACCCGGATGTGAATTTTGGATAGTTAATTCGGAGGTAATCAACAATGGCTGATATGTTCGCACCGCTGGTAGCACAGCTGAAGGCAAACCCCAAGACGATCGTTTTTACCGAGGGCAATGACCCCCGCATCCTGGAGGCCGCAAGCAAGCTGCTGGCTGAGGGCGTGTTGAAAGTTGTTATGGTCGGCAACGAGGCAGAGTGCAAGGCTGCTGCCGCTGCTGGCAATTTTGATATTTCCGCTGCTGAGATCATCGACCCTGAGAACTACGCCGGCTTCGATGAGATGGTCAACACCATGGTCGAGCTGCGCAAGGGCAAGCAGACCGCAGAGGAGTGTACTGCTCTGCTGAAGAAGTCCAACTACTTCGGCACCATGCTGGTCAAGATGGGCAAGGCTGACTGCCTGCTGGGCGGCGCTACCTACTCCACCGCTGACACCATCCGTCCTGCTCTGCAGCTGGTCAAGACCAAGAAGGGCGCACATCTGGTGAGCTCCTGCTTCATCCTGGACCGCGACTGCGGCGAAGAGGGCCTGAAGCGCATTGCCATGGGCGACTGCGCCGTCAACATCGACTACACCGACACCATCGACAAGGCCACCGGCGAAGTCAAGGTGTCCGCTGCTTCCAAGCTGGCTGAGGTGGCCGTTGAGACCGCCAAGACCGCAAAGCTGTTCGGCATCGACCCGAAGGTCGCCGTGCTGAGCTTCTCCACCAAGGGCTCCGGCAAGGGCGGCACCGTCGCTCTGAGCCACGACGCTACCATCAAGGCTCAGGAGATGGACCCCGAGCTGGCTGTGGACGGCGAGCTGCAGTTTGACGCTGCCGTTGCTCCCGAAGTTGCACAGGTCAAGTGCAAGGGCAGCAAGGTCGCTGGCCAGGCCAACACCTTCATCTTCCCCTGCATCGAGGCCGGCAACATCGGCTATAAGATCGCACAGCGTCTGGGCGGCTACGCTGCCTACGGCCCCATCCTGCAGGGCCTGAACGCTCCCATCAACGACCTGTCCCGCGGCTGCAACGCTGACGAGGTCTACAAGATGAGCCTGATCACTGCCTGCCAGTCCTGATCTCTCAGTCATGCTCTGCGTGCCGGTTTTGGCCGCACTGTCTGAACCGGTTCGGCAATAACGTAAAATAGAGTGCCCCGCTGTCGAAATTTACGGCAGCGGGGCATTTTTTACTACTTGCAATGCCGCTGAAAAAATGGTATAATAATCAAGCACAAAATGTGCCATGCCGGACAGCGCCTGCTGCGTGGTTCGGCATACGGATGCGGGCCCTGTACGATGGGGCCGCTGTGAACCAGGTCAGGTGGGGAACCAAGCAGCCTTAAGCGGTGTGTCCCGTGCGTTTCAGTCAGCCTGCATCCGTATGCCGAGTTACGCAAGGCGGGGGTCAAACCCCGTCAGCGCTGCCCGGCTTTTTTGTTGAAAGGGGAGAAGCGGATGTATCGAGCCCTGTACCGCAAGTGGCGGCCCCAGCGGTTTGAGGATGTGGTGGCCCAGCGCGGCATCGTGACCGCACTGCGCAACCAGATCGCCACAGGCCGTGTGGGCCACGCTTATCTGTTTACCGGCGTGCGCGGCACCGGCAAGACCACCTGTGCCAAGATCTTTGCCAAGGCAGTCAACTGCCTGCATCCCCAGAACGGTGACCCCTGCGGTGAGTGTGAGATCTGCAGGGGCATCGACAATGGCAGCATTCTGGACGTGGTGGAGATGGACGCGGCCTCCAACAACGGCGTGGACGATATCCGTGATCTGCGTGATGAAACAGCCTACACCCCCAGCGCCTGTCATTATAAGGTATATATCATCGACGAGGTGCACATGCTCTCCACGGCAGCGTTCAATGCCCTGCTGAAAACGCTGGAGGAGCCGCCCGCCCATGTCATCTTTATTCTGGCGACCACGGAGATCCAGAAGGTTCCCGCCACCATCCTTTCCCGGTGCCAGCGGTACGATTTTACCCGCATCGGCCCCGAGGATATCGCCCAGCGTGTGGAGTACATCGCCGGGCAGGAGGGACTGGAGCTGTCCGGCGAGGGGGCGGAGCTCATCTCCCGCCTTGCCGATGGTGCCATGCGAGACGCGCTGTCCATTCTGGATACCTGTGCCGGTGTCACGGCAAAGATCGATGCGGACGTTGTCCGCCGGATGGCAGGTGTGACCGACCGAAGCTATCTGTTCCATATTTCGGATGCGCTGGAAGCGCAGGATGCCGCCGCGGCACTGGCACAGCTGGCTCAGCTGCGTCAGCAGTCGGTGGATGTGAAGCGGCTGACTGAGGAGCTTATTGCCCATTACCGTGCGCTGATGCTGGCGGCCCTGCCCGGCGGGCAGGCACTGCTCTCGGGTGTATCCCCGGAAGAGGAGAAGCTCTACCTTGAAAAAGGCCCCCGGATGGGTCAGCGGGAGGCGATCCGGGCCATCCGGGCTCTGGGCAACGCTCTGGAGCACATGACCCGGGGCAGTGACCAGCGGATAGAGCTGGAACTGGCCCTGTTCAGCCTTTCGGAGCCGCCCCAGCAGGTGGCAGTACAGGCTGTGCCCGCCGCCCGGCCTGCGGTCCCTGCACAGGAGGCCCCCAGACCGTTTGCATCGGCACCGGTCAAGCCTTTTGTAAGTGCACCGGCGGCATCGGCTCCCGTGCAGGAACCTTCTGTGGAACCGGCACCGATGCAGCAGTCTGAGCCGGAACCGGCACCTCAGCCCGTGGAACCGCCCAAGGCAGAAGCAGCAGCTCCTGCGGAAGAAGAGCTGCCGCCCCTGCCGGAGGAACCGCCGGTGACTTCGGAGGCCCCGCCCCCCTGGGACGAGCCGGCCCCGGCTGCGCCGCCGCAGAGAGAAGCACCTCCGGCTCCCGCGCAGGAAGTGTCTGCGGCCCAGTCTCAGCCGGAGCCCAAGCCGGAATATACGGCTGACCCGGCGCTGAACAAGCCCCGCAAGGTGGCGGCAGAGGGAATCAATCCCTTCCCGCAATGGGCAGAGGTCATCAAGCTCCTGCAGGAACAGGATCCCATGCTCTACACCTACCTGAAAAAATCCAAGGGTTACTTTGATGGTACCCGGGTGCTCATCGATGGCGGAAAGACCTTCCGGGATTTTATCCGCGCCAACAAGGAAAGCCAGAAGCTCATCAAAAAGCTGATCGCGCAGGTGTCCGGTGTGGCGGTGCCCATCGGCCCCTATGAATCCAAGACAGTCAATCGCGCTTCGGCCAACGCCGAGGAATCCCTCCGCAAGCTGGAACAGCTGGGGCTGGAGGTGTCGATTGAGGATAGTGAACGCAAAAAACGATAAATAAAAGGAGAACCAACCATGAAAGCAAGAATGCCCGCAGGCTTCGGCCGCCCCGATATGAACTCCCTGATGCGTCAGGCCCAGAAGATGCAGGAAGATATGAAGGCAAAGCAGGCAGAGCTGGAAGCTGCTGAGTACACCGGCAGTGCATCCGGTGAGATGGTCACTGTGAAGATGAACGGCAAGCACGAGGTGCTGAGCATCACCATTAAGCCTGAGGCCGTGGACCCCGATGATATCGAGATGCTGGAAGACCTGGTGGCTGCTGCCGTCAATGCAACCGTCAAGCAGGTGGATGAGACTGCCGAGGCCGAAATGGGCAAACTGACCGGCGGCCTGAACATTCCCGGTCTTTGATCAAAGTGGAGGAGCACCATGGGTTATAATGCAGCCCCGCTGGAAAAGCTGATCGAAGAATTCAGCAAGTTCCCGGGCATTGGGCGGAAGGGTGCGACCCGGATGGCCTATCAGGTACTGAGCATGTCGGATCAGGATGCCGCCGCACTGGCGGGTGCGATCCAGAACGCCCACACCAAGCTCCACCGCTGCCGTGTCTGCCAGAATTATACCGAAGCCGAGCTCTGCCCCATCTGTGCCAGTGCCAAGCGGGACCGCTCTGTCATCTGTGTGGTGGAAACGCCCCGTGACGTGCAGGCGTTTGAGCGCACCCGGGAGTACCATGGAATGTACCATGTGCTCCACGGTCTCATCAGTCCCATGGATGGCATCGGTGCCGAACAGCTGACGGTCAAGGAACTGCTGGCCCGTCTGGGGGACGGTGAAGTGAAGGAAGTGATCATGGCCATGAACCCCACCGTTGAAGGTGAGGCAACGGCCATGTATCTGGCAAAGCTCATCAAGCCCCTGGGCATCAAGACCACCCGTCTGGCCTATGGCCTGCCCGTGGGTGCAAGCCTGGAGTATACCGATGAGACGACCCTGTACCGGGCGCTGTCTGGCCGGGGAGAACTGTGATCATTTGTATTTCAAAGCCCTGCGTTTGCGCGCGGGGCTTTGTGCTGTTTATGGGATAAAAAAGAAACACCCGGCCGGGGAAATGAAACAAATTCAAGAAATATAGAAAAAACTCAAAAAAGATGCAAAAAAGTGTTGACAGAAGGCTGGGG